>Ga0181571_10002180_pt1 | contig 14479 bp, 18 predicted proteins | sample 101ome_17_FD_132440 | JGI IMG/M metagenome (GOLD analysis project Ga0181571, IMG submission 132440) | Coastal salt marsh microbial communities from the Groves Creek Marsh, Skidaway Island, Georgia - 101407AT metaG (megahit assembly) | ecosystem: Environmental > Aquatic > Marine > Intertidal... | reverse complement strand
TGTGGGCCGGCACGTGCCGGCGGGGCGCATCGGTAATGACGAGGACATGGCGGGCGTGGCCATCTACCTTGCGTCGCGCGCGGGTAACTACGTAGTGGGTGAGACTATTGCGGTGGATGGCGGCGTGGTACACGCCTTCCTGACAGAGAGCTGGGAAGTGGATCCCGCTGGCGGGCATTAACCCTAACAACCTCACCCACAAAAAAGCGAGCATTGAGCTCGCTTTTTTATTGGCTGTCTGATGCACCCGTCTCGCAGCGAAGCGATCACTCGGGCTGGGTGCGGCACGGCAATCTTACTCATTGCCTCCTGCTTTACTCATCGCCTTCTGCTTGAGGCGCAAAATCGATTAGAGGCACCGCGGCTTTTCTACGCTAAGCCCTGAAGCCTATAACGCGGCGCTCCAGCTTCAACATCAGCCCAAACCCAGACGATTATTCGGCGCGCTGGTAAAGCTGCTCCATCAACTGATCAATAGTAAAGGTTGCGGGTCGCTGCCGGGGCGGGTATACCTTCAAGGTCTCGAGGAAACCTTGGAGCTCCACTCGCGCCATCGTCAGGCGAGGTAACGCAGTCCGCACCCACCAATCGTTGTAGGTGTTGGAGTGCTCGTCGGCCCGCTCGAAGGGGTCGCGTCGCAAATGAAAGACCTTTGGGATTCTCAGCGTGTGGAACTGCTCTCGCCACACGTCGAATTCCTTGGCGCGCTGCTCGGCAAAGACAACTTTCCAGTCACCGATTCGCATAGCCGTCAGCAGGCCGTCATCGCTCCAGTAGTAAAAGCTGTTGCGCGGACCCTGCTCAGCCTCGCCAGTGAGATAGGGCAGAAAATCGTAGCCGTCGAGGTGGTTGTGATAGTCCCGTCCGTTAATGTTCACACCCGCTTTCAATTCTTCCGTCACCGTTGGTCGCCCTGCCGCTGACATCAACGTAGGGACCCAATCCTCATGCGACATCATGTCATTCAGGATCGTGCCCGCAGGAATCATGCCTGGCCAACGGATCATGGCCGGCACGCGAAAACCGCCTTCCCAGTTGGTGTTTTTCTCGCTTCTAAATGGCGTAATTGCCGCATCAGGCCAGGTGTTGAAGTGAGGTCCGTTATCGGTGCTGTAGAACACGATCGTGTTGTCAGCGATGCCCAGCTCGTCGAGCTGATCCAATAATCGTCCTACAAGGTTGTCGTGGCCCACCATAGCATCGTTATAGAAACCCTGGCCTGACAGGCCTTCTTCTTCCTCTGGCGTATGGGTCCAGAAGTGCATGCGGGTCGAGTTGAACCACACAAAAAAAGGTTTATCGTCTTCTGCGGCGCGTTGAATGAACTGCTGTGCGCTGTCCAAAAACTCGAGGTCGACGGTCTCCATGCGCTTTTTGTTGAGCGGGCCCGTATCCGTCACGCGCCCATCGGCAAAACTGTGCACCACACCCCGCGGCCCAAAGCGCTCGCGGAAGGCTGGGTTCTGCGGATAGTCAGGATCTTCGGGCTCTTCCTCGGCGTTCAGGTGATACAGATTGCCAAAGAACTCGTCAAAGCCATGCTCGGTGGGCAAGAACTCGTTGCGGTCGCCCAGGTGGTTTTTACCAAACTGCCCCGTGGCATAACCCTGCTCTTTCAGGAGCGTCGCGAGGGTTACGTCTTCCGGGCGAATTCCGAGGTCAGCACCGGGCACTCCCACCTTGGTGAGACCAGTTCGGATAGGTGATTGCCCCGTAATAAACGCCGAGCGGCCTGCGGTGCAACTCTGCTGGCCATAGTAGTCAGTAAACTTTGCGCCCTCGTTGGCAATGCGGTCAATGTTGGGAGTTTGGTACCCCATCATGCCCATATTGTTGGTAGAGAGATTCCAAAACCCGATGTCATCTCCCCAGATCACCAGAATATTGGGTCGCTCGATTGCCGACGCAGCCATCGTGAAGCCGCTACAAAGCAGCACAACTATCGGTACTAGACGGCGCAACATGCCCCCTCCTTTGTTTTTAATCATCTTCCCGAGGGTCGCAAGGTTACCCGAACCCGCGGGCTTTCGCGATGCGGACAGCACCCCCAATCCGCCTTTATGATGCGGACGCGCTGGGAGGAATCACCATGACAACAGTCATCTTCAACGGGCAGCGCGTTCGCCCGGGTAAAGTGGTGTGCGTCGGTAAAAATTATGCCGCTCACATTGAGGAAATGGCGTCAGTACCGGCCGACAGTATGGTCGTCTTCATGAAACCCGCGACCTCGATCGGCACAACACTCCATGCGACGCTGGATGAAACGCTGCATTACGAGGGCGAGATTTGTCTGCTGATAAAAGACGGGGCGGTTGCCGGCGTGGCGTTCGGTCTGGACCTCACCAAACGAGAGACTCAGTCCAAGCTCAAAGCCGCCGGCCTGCCCTGGGAGCGCAGTAAGGCCTTTACCGGTTCAGCGCTCTTCAGTGAGTTCGTGCCCGCACCTTCGGATCTCACCCAGCTGGGTGTGGAACTCAAGGTAGATGATGCGCTGCGACAGAAGGGTGACGTCAGCCTGATGCTGTACCCCCCGGATGTCATTCTGGGAGAACTGAAAGCATTCTTGATGCTGGAAGATGACGACATTGTCATGACCGGGACTCCGGCTGGTGTGGGCGCGGTGAAGACCGGCGAGCGCTTCTCCGGTCGAGTGCTGAATGGCGAGGATGAGTTGGTCAGCGCAGACTGGGTAGCACAGTAGACCCCGGTACAGTTGTCCCGCGCTTCGTCCTGAACACCTCATCATTGTCTGAGCAGCGTTGGAAACCGTGATCCGCTAAACCCGCAGGCGCACTTTTCGGTCACCAGAGAGACCTTGATCGCCTAGCGCGTCGCGCTCCCGGTCTCCCCAAAATAGGTGAGCCCATGATCAGGGAAGCAATCGCCCATCGGGTTACATGAATTTTCTGTTTCAGCGATTGTCAGGCGCAGGGTTTTTCAGTACCGTCGAAGAAACCAGTGAGCGAGACCCATGCAAGCGATTCTCAAGCTGGACGTGTCGGGTCAACCCAGAGGGTGGCTGACACTGAACGAGGCGGTGACCGCCTACGCCCGCGGCGATGTCTTATACGGCATCGGGGAATCCCTCCCCCCGGTATTTGGGGGCATACAGCGCCTCACCGGTATCCGCTCCGAGATCATTCTGCAACCCATCGTTGCGCTGGAGGGCCGGGTGATGAATCACTTTACCCCGCCGCTGTGCAACCGCACCCTGTTTCGGCGCGACGATCATCGGTGCCTGTATTGTGGCGGCCAGTTCACGCGCGGCGAATTAACGCGTGATCACGTCCTGCCAATTTCCAGAGGCGGCGACGACAAATGGGAAAACGTGGTCGCTGCCTGCAAGCGCTGCAACTGGTTGAAAGATTGCCAAACGCCCGAGGAAGCGCACATGCCGCTGCTCGCGGTGCCCTTCCGTCCGAACACTTATGAATGGCACTACCTCGCGAAAGAACGCGTTCTAGCTGATCAAATGGAGTATCTCTCCCAGCAATTCAAGGCAGAGCGCGACTGGGCTCACTAACCCCCGAATCGAGCCTGCTCCAGCGCTGTTCGTTATCTCCTGACGATGCGCTCTGTCGAGTCTTGATCAAATCTCAGTGACTGCAACCCCTTGGTTAATACCCCGCTTGATTGCCACTGACGCTCAGCCTCAATTCATGCCCCAAATCTGGGCTTGACGCTCCTTGCAACCATCGGCCCAGCGCTGTCGCCCACAGGCGCGCGTGTGGATCGCTTCCCACGTAAGGGAATGGTGATCGCTTGCCCGATGTGGCGCGTAATTACGACCAACCGTTTGGCCTGAGCACCCCGCTCCGCTACATTAAACGCGCCTGATATCCGACACTCACCACCTTGTTAGGAAATACCTTCCCCTGTGACCGCTGACCTCACCATTTCTCTGATCGGTATGCCGGGGAGCGGCAAGAGCACCGTGGGCGCCGCACTCGCGAAGCACCTCGCACTTGAACTGGTGGATGCCGACGGTTTGATCGAGGCTCAGGAGCAACAGACACTGCAACAGATCATGGACGGTAGAGGAAATGCCGCGTTCCGCGCTATTGAAGAGCAGGTCCTGACGGACATGCCGATTTTCCCCTCTGTGATATCAACCGGAGGCTCGGTAGTTTACAGCGAGAAGATTATGGCGAGGCTTGCGGCAGCCTCATCGGTGGTCTACCTCCGCGCGACATTCGACACCATCGAGTACCGCATATCTCTGGCCCCTCAGCGGGGCATCGCATCAGATGGCGACCAGACATTGCGAGACCTCTACGCAGAGCGCGTTCCCTTATATGAGCGCTATGGGGAGATCGTAGTGGATTGCGATGAGGCTTCTCCCGAAGAGATCGCGGCGACCATTGCAGCACGGCTGACCTGATACGTTGCGGTAGCGAAGGCGTTCGCCGATGCAGTCACCCCACACCCTTATTCATCGCGCCTGAGCAATACCTGCTGATCCTCGCGCATGAAACGCGGCTGCGCGGAGGTTCGGCGGAACCCATGCAGTGAAGGATCGTCGGGGGGAACTGACCTTTATACATCCAAACTACCCACGGTACTTAGCTTGTTTTGTTATGTGCGTTATCTCTCTTCAGATCAAAAAAATGCTTGTGGCAGATGCACCTCTGCGCTGAGATGGCGCCAACCAGCAAGGGGTGCTGGTCTTTTGTTCAGAATCATCGGGAGGTGGTTTATGGGTGAGAGAGATAGAACGGTGGTAACCGAAGACTCGGCAGAGGACATGTTTGAGCCGGGACTGGGAGAGCTGAGCGACGACGACTTTGAATCACTCGACTTCGCGGAGGCGGTGACAGAGAAAGCCCTCAAGGCCGCCAAGCGGCGGCGAGCTGAGGAGCGGCTGGAGATGCTCAGGCTGCGCGAAGAACTGGGGGACTACGACCTGGACTTCGGTGAGGAGCTCTGACTCAGAGCACAATAGGGGTCTGTGAGGACTGATCGCGGATTTCCTGCTGCCACTCAAAGACGTTCAGTTCGATAAAGACGAACGCGAATAGCCAGAGTGCCGCATCCCAGAAATCCAGAAAGTCGCCCTTAAAGCCCCAGTAAACCGCTGCCAGCACCAGCGTGGTGTAACAGAGCACCTTCAAGGCGTTTGCCATTCGCGCGAGTGGGCGGGAAGCGCCACCCCAACGCGTCAGCACCCTGACCTCAATTTCGAGCAGAATCACAATCAGAATCCAGGTCGCGGCATTCACGACATCGACCAGTGCCAGTCGCTGGCCCTCCAGTAATCCAGCCGGAGATGCCATCACCTGCTCAAGGCCCGTCACATGACGTGTATCGGCCCCCAACTGCGCGCAGTTTTCCGCCGTTAAAGGCACAAAGTCATCCAGTTTGATCATCACTGACCATTCCTCACCCACGCGCTCACACGCCTGACCGGAGAGGAGTTCGCTGGGCGCCAGCGTGCGCCACTCACCGAAATAACCGAGAAACGCCATCACAATGGCAAGCGTACAGATCATGCGGACGCCGTGAATCACGAAGCGCAACGGGCCCTTTAGTTTCTCGTCAGGAATAACTGCCGTTTCCAACTCAAACAACAAGAGCAAGATGACCCAGGCAAGCGTATCGAGCGTGGCCGAAAACAGTTGAATGCCCATCGCCACGTCCTCACCGCTCTCAATCGCGAAGCGCGCGCTGTTGAGTTCCTCGATCAGGAACAACCAAATATTGAGCGACAGTAGCGCATAGGTGGTGTATTTCACCCAGCGGAATAACTGAGCGCGAGAGGCTGCAGCACTCATCAGCCGTGATCGCTCATGCGTAAGAAGATAAGGCGCGTCGGCAATCTACACCTGCAAGAGCAAATGTTCGCGCTCCCAGGAACTGATCACGCGATTGAACTCCTCAAACTCATCCAGCTTGACCGCAGCGTAGGCACGCATAAAGAGTTCACCGATCATCGCCTGTAGCTCGGGCGTGTCATTGAGTTTGCGAACACCCTCTTCCAACGTCCGCGCCACACCGACGCTGTCTTCGTTGGCGGTGCCCTGATGGGGAGCTGTAGGTTGCAAGTGTTGGCGCATACCCAGGAGACCACTCGCCAGTGAGGCGGTAATGGCAAGATAAGGGTTAGCGTCGACGCCCGGGAAGCGGTTCTCTATACGCAGGTTCGCGGCATCAGAATTCGGCACGCGGAACGCCGTGGTTCGGTTATCGAAACCCCAGCTCAAGTTGATGGGCGCCGAAATATCGGGCGCTAAGCGCCGATAAGAATTGACGTTGGGCGCATAAAAACTAATGAGCTCGGGGGTGTAGCGCTGCAGGCCACCCATGTATTCCATCATCGCCTGGCTGGGCTTGCCGTCTTCCGTGGCAAAAATGTTTTTGCCCGTCTCGAGATCAATCACGCTCTGGTGAATATGCAGCGCCGACCCCGGCTCCCGCTGCATAGGTTTCGCCATGAAGGTCGCATACATGTTGTAGCGCTGTGCCGTCTCGCGGACCGTGCGCTTGAACACAAACACTTGATCGGCCATGGCGAGCGGGTCACCGTGGTTAAAGTTAATCTCCAGCTGCGCCGCACCGTTCTCATGGATCAAGGTGTCGACGTCCAGCTGCTGCTGATCCGCAAAGTCGTACATGTCTTCGACGAAGTCTTCAAACTCCGCAACGGCGTCGATGCTGTAACTCAACCGCGCGACCTCACGGCGACCTGAGCGCCCCTTGGGAGGCATCAACTCATAGTCAGGGTCTGTATTTTTGTTCACGAGATAAAACTCGACCTCGGGCGCGATCACTGGCTTGAGGCCAGCTTCTTCATACAAACTCAGCACGTATCGCAAAACATTCCGGGTCGACAGCGGGTGCGGTTCGCCGTCGGCTTTATAACAGTCGGCAATGACCTGCCCTGTGGGCTCGCGTGCCCAGGGCACCATGCGCAACGTCGACGCATCAGGTCGCAGTAGCATGTCGGTATCGGTGGGCTCGACAAAATCCCAGTGATCGTCCGTGTACTCCCCGGTCACGGTTTGCACCATGATCGACTCGGGCAGCTTGATCTCGCGATTAGCGGTGAACTGATGCGCGGGGATGAACTTACCCCGGGCATTTCCCGTCATATCGGGTACGAGGCACTCCACCTCGGAAATGTTGTGCTCTTTCAGCCACGCCTCAATGGTGGCCATATCGGCAGATGGTACCTGCGACGCACCCTGTGCGACATCAGGACTGTATGCACCGGCTTGATTAGATGCCGTTTTATGGCTCGGCTCGCTCATAACGCCCCGCGGGCAGCTCAACACCCCTACAGTATCGGATGGCGCCACCACACCGGCAAGCGGCATAATGCCACGCATGAATGGCCAAACTGCACCCCATCATTTGCGGAAATACCCAGACAGCTGGTACGCCGCGACTGCGCCATTGATGGGCCCGTTGCCTGCGCTTCAAGGAGAAGAGCAAGCAGACGTGTGTGTGATTGGCGGCGGCTACACGGGGCTCTCCACCGCTCTGCACCTGCGTGAAAAAGGGTATGACGTTGTTCTGCTGGAGGCAGAGCGGGTTGGCTGGGGCGCTTCAGGCCGGAACGGCGGACATGTGGGTACCGGTCAACGTGCAGATCAAGCCAGTATCGAAAAATGGGTGGGCAGTGACGCCGCCAAAGGACTGTGGAAGCTGAGCCTGGAGGCAGTGCAAAAGGTTTGCGATCTCATCGATACCCATCAGATTGACTGTGAGCTCGGAACAGGAAACCTGCACCTCGCGGCCAAGGCGGGCCATGCGGAAGACCTACAAGAGGAAATGGAGCACCTCTCGTCACAGTATGGGTACGAGAAGCTGACGTATCTTGAGTCAGAAGGGGTCGCAGAGCGAACGAGCGCTCAAGGGTTTTACGGCGGTCTGCTCGACGACGGCTGTAAACATCTCCATCCACTCAAATACGCGGTAGGTCTGGCTCGTGCAGCAGCCGAGGCCGGTGTCAGAATTTACGAGGGGACACGCGGGGTTCCCGCATCCGATGGTCGATCGGGTGACGTCCGCACCGAGCACGGCTGCGTTCGCGCGAAACACGTGGTGTTGGGGTGCAATGCTTATCTGGGTCGGCTCATCCCTCGACTGGCGGGCAATATCATGCCCATAAACAATTTTGTCATCGCGACGTCGCCGCTGCCCTCGCATCTTTTACCCCGCATCAATCGCGACAATTTGTCGATGTCGGACTCACTGTTTGTGATTAACTATTGGAAGCTGTCCGAGGATGGGCGGATGATTTTTGGAGGCGGCGAGAATTACTCGAGCCGATTCCCACGCGATATCAAAGCCTTCGTCCGCCCCCATATGCTCAACATCTATCCTGAATTGGCCGAGACGGAGATCGAGTTCGGCTGGGGTGGTGCTGTTGGTATCACGCTCAATCGAATGCCCGACTTCGGTCGCATTGGCGAGCGACTGTGGTATGCCCAGGGTTTTTCGGGGCACGGCGTGCCGACAGCGACGATGGCGGGGCACTTATTGGCAGAAGCGATAGACGGCGACACCAGCGGTTTCGATCTGATGGCGTCAGTGCCGACCCACCGATTCCCGGGCGGCACGCTATTGCGATGGCCCGGACTCGTCGCAGGCATGCTTTTTTATAGCTTGCGAGACAAGATCGGGCGTTAATTCTGCGATCCAGAAGCGCAAGATCGACCACAACAAAATAAAACGCACTGACTAGATGAAGGCATAGTAAACAACCTGTGCTCTCGCGGCCGCAAGCATCACTGGCGCTAATAAGTATTAAGCCTCAGTATGGGCGTGGAGGACGTTGATAAGGGGCATTGTCCTCAGGTTCTATCCAGCTTTTAACGGTGAAAGATCATGCTGACAGTGTTACGTGCGCTAAGCGCAATCATAGGATTCGGTCTCTTTATTTTTGGGCTCGGGTGGTGGGTTCACCCCGCTGAGGCCGCGGGCATGCTGGGTGCAACGCTACTTGACGGCACCGGCCGCACGACCCAAATCGGCGACTCAGGCGCGTTCTTCGTCGGAGCAGGCTTGATGCTGCTGTGGGGAGCGATCCAGCGCAACCCCGCACTGCTGCTTGCTGGTGGCGGTCTCATTGGACTAGTCATACCCGGCCGCGTCCTATCAGCTACGATCCATGGCGGCAGCCAAACGCCCGACGAAATCATCGCCGAGTGTTTCATCTTAGCGCTTGCCGTCGTCACAGCCGCAAAAATCCACCGGGCGAATACCCAAAACGTATTCCAGTGAGCACTCAATCAACCACAGCTCAAGGCACCCTACGTGTTGCTTAATAAGCTCAAGTCGTTATTCGGCGACGATACGGGTGATGGTGCACAAACCGATGAAAAAGCGCTGGAGCTCGCGTCCGCCGCACTGATGTTCGAGGTCGCGCGAGCGGACTTTGCGATAGATGAGGCAGAGCAGCAAGCAGTCCGTCAGTTGCTTCAGGCTCAGTTCGCCCTGTCGCAAGAGGAGATCGCAGCTGTGACCGAAGAGGCGGCTGACAGCGTCGACGCCGCTACCTGTTTGTTCGAATTTACCCGCGCCGTCAATGAGCTCGCCTCGATAGATCAAAAACGCGCGTTGATCAGGATGATGTGGCGGGTGGCCATGGCCGACAACACGCTGAGCCGGTACGAGGAACACCTCATCAGAAAAGTCGCGGACTTACTTTACCTACCCCACGCTGACTTTATTCAAGCCAAACAGGCGTCTCAGTAATAGCGTCTTGAGGACAAGCCTGCTCCGGCTGGCGCCCACACTATCGCCCGCCGCCGCGGGCACTCACAAGGCAACCCAATACAATGAGACCGGTGCCCAAGAGCGTCCGCGCCGTGACAGGTTCCGAGAAAAACCACCAGCCCAACATCGCGGCCCATATAAAAGCAGTGTACTCGATCGCAACGAGTCGCTGCGCTTCTGCCTGACGATACGCCACCGACATCAGCATGAGAGATGCCACGGCAAACGCAGCCGCCAGCGCCGCGCCACCCCATTGCATGGTGGTTGCGGGCCAACTCACTGCAAACGGCACGCCCACCAACAACATCACGAATACGATGGTGTTTTGATAAAAGGCGATCTCAAGTGGTCTCGCCACCAGCGCCTGCATGCGCTGCAAAACCAGGTTGAAGGCGTACATGACGGCGGAGATCAATACGGCACCCATACCCAATAAATCGCTTCCCTCATCCACAGCCATCAATTCACCACCGACGACGACCATCACGCCACCAAAGCCAAGCACGGCGGCCAGCCTGGCATTAGCGCCGATGCGCTCCCCTAAAATCGGCACCGCAAGAAACAAGGTGATGATCGGCGCGATAAAGGACAAACCGATGGCTTGCGCAAGGGGAATACGAGTGAGACCAAAAAAGAACAGGTATGCCATGACGGCGGTCAGGGCTGCACGAATCAGATGAATGCGGAGCACTCTCCCCGAAGCGCGCTTGGGGCGCGTCGGCAGGTACAGAACCGCCACGATAAGCGCCCCCATCGCCATCCGCCAAAACATGGCATTGTAAGTACCCATTGCCAGCGCCTGACCTTTCATTACTGCATCCATCATGGAGAACAGCAAAATGCCGAGGGTGGCAATCAGCATGGGGTACTGAGCGGCTTTTCTCATGATAACGTTCCAAGGTTTCGAAACAGGCGACGCGTCGGCGATGTCTGAGCACCCATCGCCCGGCGATGAACCCACCGACTCGGTGGCGGCTAGCCACGTTTCCCTAATTCAGTGAAACAGTTAGAGACAAGACTAAAGTAAAACAGTGCAACAAAAGATACGTCCACGCGCAGGACTCAGGCCACCCTCCTTTAGAGGAAGCTCTCACCGTCAACTTCAAAAAGGGGGACCACCAATTCAATCAGTCCAAAAAGAAACCGGTCTTTTTTTCTCCGTCCTCGGTGTAAACCGGTTCGCTCCGCTCTACCAAGTAAGCTTGATTACTGCTGCTGACAATGCCCACCCCCTGAAGCAGGCTCGCCATGCGGTCGTAGTAGGGATGCTGAAAATGCGCAGCCAAACTGTCGCTATCTTCCCATAACTCATACACCTGCATACGCGTCGCGATGGCCGGGTCCGGCGCAAAACAGTAATCATGGCAACCCGGCTCTTCCTCTCGAGTCAGTCGCTGCACGTCAGCTGTCAATCTGACCGCCTCATCACGATCAGCCTGATTCGCGAACTCCAAAGCTGCTACCACAATAATCATTTTTCTCTCCTCTTGGACGACACCGCCACCTTATTCCATCGCATTGTGGGCACCACTCTCGCCTTCTTATCGGACAGAGCAAAATGACGTTGTATTCGGCTCGCTAGTGTAGGCCGCTCCATCCCAGCACCGCCGTGGCGAGCATGAGATACATCCCGGGTAATTTGATGAGTGCGCCGTGACCGGTTAGGCCGAGCCACAGGAATAGGACCGAACCCATAACGTTACCCAGCAAGATGGGATAACTCAGCAACACGAGCTCCGGGCTCATCGCAACACACAACAACGTGGCACCACTGACGAGTAAAAAGATCGTAAACATCTGCCAGGAAACAAGGCTCAAGGATTGAGTCAACGGCAAGAGATTGCTCTCTCTGATATTGCTCATGTAGATCTTCCCGCCAACAAGGCCGTGAAAGATGGCGCCCGCAAAAGCAATAAGCGCAGCCATCATCAACAGTATCGTTTCCATATCATGCCCTTACTGTGAAATCAGTCTTATCCCGTGACTACCCCGTGACTACATCGATTACCCCGAGACTAACCCGGCCCCGACGGATCCGGTTGACGGGCAATGTCACCGCGCGGCATGCGCCAGGGCAGCAGCCAGCGATGACCGGTTCGGTATTGTAGCCATGCGGCCGTGGCGCCCCACACCATCAGCAGGTACGGCGTATCCGAAATCAGATCCAGCGCCCAGGCACGATCCGTGGCCAACCCGGCATCAATTTGCTCCGCCGTCAGCGTCAGGCCATGGGCGAGCGAAATGAGAATCGGGATAAATTTCAGCACTGCCGCAACTAACAGCGCACAGTTGGCCCAGGCGAGCAAACGGTACCCTCTAGCCACGACGAAACAGCAGCATCAAGTTGTTGGCGGGCATCGGGATGTCCGTCTGGTATTCAAACCCCCTGTCATCTGCGGTGTCTATAACCGCCTCGAGATCCCGCACGCCCCAGCGCGAATCCTGAGATCTCAAATGCTCATCAAATGCCGAGTTGGAAGGCGCCGTGTGTTGCCCGCCCCGCTTGAAGGGGCCATACAACAACAATGGGTCACCTGACCTCAGCACTTGTGACGAGCCACGAAATAGCCCCTCACAACAGGACCAAGGCGCGATATGCACCATATTGATATTCACGATAGCCGAGACTGGCTCCGGTAGTGTCGCGCACTCCGCCCACCATGTTGCATCCAAGACGTCCAAGGCGCGCGGCGCCAACAGATTTGGCACCTTCACCTCGTCTCGCCATGCAGCAATGGATGCCAAATTGGCTTCACCCACGTCAGTGGGTTGCCACCACAGATGCGGCAGTTGAGGAGCGAAGTGTGCGGCGTGCTGCCCGGTGCCGGAAGCAATCTCCAGCACCGTTCCGCTAGCGGGGAGATGAGCCCGTAGGACAGATAAAATAGGGTCGCGATTGCGCTCGGTGGCCGGAGCGAAGCGCTTGTTAATCGGGTCAGTCAGCACCGGCGAGGAATACGGCTAGCGTCGGTATCAGCAGAATCAGTCCACCCGCTACTAATAATAAAACCTCAATGCGGCCACGCCACTTGGGGCGTCGCCCGGAAGATTGCTGATCGGCCTCGTCCATTAGCTGTGCTTCTCTCAATCAGTGGTGAGCACATAATGAGATGCCCGATTGATATGAGCAAGGTTTCCCGCGCTGCCGAACTCAATGATCAATCTTAGATTTAGGCCGTGCACGCGCGTCATCACTCAGTCCGCGCGGCTGAGCGACTGTCACCTTTTGATGGCTCGCAAAACCGGCATCACTCGATTAAACAGCTACACTCACGCACAGGCTTGCGCAAAAGACAGTGCGCGGCATTCAGCATAGGAGACCCCTCGTGAAATTACGCGCAGTAGTACTAACGGCTGTGACTGCATTGGCCACTGCACACGCGGCACAGGCCTCGAACGTCGTCATCGACATGTCTCAGGTCGAGGATTACACCCAATACCAAACCGACTTGCAGCAGTGCGAGGGGCTGGCGGTGCAAAACCAACCCGATGCACCCCAGCGTGAGAGTGTGGCGGGCACAGCAGTGAAAGGGGCGGCAGTCGGCGCGGCCGCTGGCGCGGTCGGCGGCAAATCTGGGTCAAAGGCCGCCAAGAAAGGTGCAGGTGTCGGCGTCATTGCGGCGGCCGGCCGTAATAGCCGGAATCGGCGCGAAGCCAGTGCTAATGCCGGCGCGCAAACTGACCAAATTGTCAAAAACTGTATGGCCGGGCGAGGCTACAACGTTCTGAACTGATTCAGCGGCTGGGGTTCTCGTGTCAGTGTGCCGGCCGCATCATCGCCCCGGCCAATCGAGTTCATGCTCAGTTGAGCCCAGCAGATGGGTTGACCAGACCCTCCAGTCGGCCTAAAACGGCGCACTCAGAAGTTCACGCCGCCAATTCACTTTGGGCCGTCGCAAAAGCCGCGACGGCCTTATCAAGATCATCGCGGGTGTGGCCGGCTGAAATCTGTACGCGGATACGAGCCTTACCCTGGGGCACTACGGGATAAAAGAATCCAATCGCGTAAATGCCGAGTTCGAGTAGCCGCTCCGACATTTTTTGCGCGACAACTGCATCACCCAGCATAACCGGGACAATAGGGTGTTCACCTTCTGGCACAGCGAAACCATTCGCTTGCATCTGCTCGCGAAAATAACGCGTGTTGTCATGGAGTCGGTCGCGCAAAGCCGTCGACGACTCGAGCATATCGAGCACTTTGAGTGAGGCAGCACAGATAGCGGGCGCAAGCGTATTGGAAAACAGGTAGGGGCGAGAGCGCTGCCTGAGAATATCAATAATCTCCTGACGTCCAGAAGTGAAGCCACCTGATCCACCGCCCAGAGCTTTGCCGAAGGTGCTCGTGATGATGTCGACCCGATCCATCACGCCCCGATATTCGTGAACGCCACGGCCCTCGTCACCCATGAATCCGGTAGCGTGGCAGTCGTCATGATGAACCATTGCACCGTATTGATCAGCCAAGTCGCAGATAGCATCCAGCTGAGCGATGGTGCCGTCCATAGAAAAGACGCCGTCCGTAGTAATCAGAATCCGTCTGGCACCGGCGTCGCGCGCCTCGACCAACTTGGCTTCAAGGTCTGCCATGTCGTTGTTGCGGTAACGATAGCGCGAGGCTTTGCACAATCTCACGCCATCAATAATCGACGCATGATTGAGCTCATCTGAAATGACCGCATCCTCGGGTCCAAGGATCGTCTCAAAGAGTCCGGTGTTGGCGTCGAAACAGGCCGCGTAAAGAATAGTCTCCTCCATACCC
>Ga0181571_10002177_pt1 | contig 14481 bp, 8 predicted proteins | sample 101ome_17_FD_132440 | JGI IMG/M metagenome (GOLD analysis project Ga0181571, IMG submission 132440) | Coastal salt marsh microbial communities from the Groves Creek Marsh, Skidaway Island, Georgia - 101407AT metaG (megahit assembly) | ecosystem: Environmental > Aquatic > Marine > Intertidal zone... | reverse complement strand
ATGAAGGGCGGCATGGGCGGCATGGGCGGCATGGGCGGCATGGAAGGTATGATGGGCGGTGGCCCTAAGCAGCCCATGGACGAAGTCGACGGCGGACGGGGCTCTACCAAGTGGAAATGGGAGATGAACGACGACGAGATCCTCGTGCGCATCGCCCTCGCCAAGCCCACGACCAAGAAGGACCTCAAGGTGACCTTCGCGCACAAGACGCTGAAGGTTGAAGTCCACGGCGAGACCATCATCGACGGGAAGCTCGAGGGCGCGGTTCACGCCGACGAGTGCACCTGGTGCATCGCCGAGAAGGGCGCCGAGCTTCAGCTCATGCTCGTCGCCACCTCGGGCAACCGCTGGGTCTCCCTCATGGACGGATCCGACTAAGCGTTAAAGCAAACGCCGGCGGCGGAGAGGGAACTTCGATTCCCGAGTCGCCGTAATACGCAATCTTCTTTCCCTAAAGCGTGATGACTTTTGAAATCAAACCTAAGATCCGATGACTACATCGCGAGTCGTTCCGCGTGCGCCGCGAGCAGCTCCGCGCGCCGCGCCGCGTCCGGCAGGTGCGACGCCAACGCCATGACCTTCCCAGCGTCGCCGTCGCACAGGTACTTGGCGTGCTCGTAGAACGAATCCGCGTCCACCTCGCCCCTCTGAAAACAACGAGCAAACTCCTTCAACTGCGAGTACCTCTCCTCGCCGAGTTCCGATCGCAGCGCCGCCGCCCCCGGCGCGCTGCCCCTCGTCTCCCTCATTTTCATCACCGTGGGCGTGACCGGCGCGCAAACGCGCGGTGGGGTCAGGATCGCGGCGGATTTCTTCGCCGCGGTGGATCCGGCGACCCGTCCGGCTGCGGAACCCCTCCCGCCTCCCTGGCCGCCTCTCCTGGCGCGCTCTCGCCCTTCCTCCTCGCGGATGTACCTCCTGATGAGCTCGGAGCACTCCCCGCTTCCCATGACCAGCTCGTTCACCTTCTCATCCCCGGAGTGAGCCGATGAGAACGAGGACGACGCGTGCTGTCCTCGACCGGAGCCTGACAACAAACCCGCGGAGCCCGACAACGAACCCGCCTCCCGCGGCGTCGGCACCTTCGCGGCGTCGCCCTCTGAGACCCCACCCTCGAGGGAGCCGCCGTTCCGAGACGTGAGTTTCCTGCGTCGGCCCCACGCGATGATGCTGAACCTCGGGCCCCCGATCCCGCGCGTCAGCTTGGGCACGCCGTGCTTGAACCTCTTGTTGACTTCGGTGGTGAACGCGAAGACGTCGCCGTTTCTCTGAGGAAAGGAAAACTGCGATCCCGACGGCTCGTGGAGGAAGGTGAGCTCCCTCTCGCCGCCGAAGGAGGCGCCCATGGTGAAGTCCTCGCGCTTCTCCCTGCCGCCGTACGCGTGCGAGTCGTGATGGAAGGGCTTCCAGTCGGTCCCGTCCCGGTAAAAGTTCAGACGGGTGGCGTAGACGTCGACGTCGAAGTACTCCGACATGGCGTGGACGATGCGCGCGAAGGTTTGCGAGAACTCGGGGTTCTCGTGCTTGAGGTGCTTAGACCAGTTGACCATGCCGCCGCCCTCGGATGCGAGCTCGTGCGTCTCCATGTCCTTGGCGAGGCCCGCGAGCAGCGCGAAGTCGTTCTTGCCGCAGTGAAACTCGGGGAGGTAGATGGCCTCGCCCTTGAGGACTGATTCGAAATCGGCCGCGAGTTGCCCGTCCGCCATCGAGATCTCCCCCCTCATAGCCTTGGACGCGAACTTGGACGCCATGTTGCTCGCATCGCCGCCGTCCCGATCCTCCTTCTTCACGAAAGTGAAGGAGGCGCCGTCATCCGTGTTCTGAGACCAACCCATGGTGCGGCTAGCCAGTGCGCGCGAAACGAGGAGGACGAGGTCTTCTCAGCCTTCTGTCGAGTGTTGAGTACGTCGTTTATTACAGGTACGTGGCTAAGTTGGATCTCCCGCACAAACTCACGCCGCGTGCTGCGCCGCCGCCTGATCGAAGCTCTGCTCCAGCGCCTCGATCGTGGCGATGCACGCGGGCTTCGGCGTCAGAGTCTTGAGCTGGTTCACGAACCGCGTCACCGGCTTGCCGAGGTGCAACGAGCAAACCGCGAGGTTCTGGAGCGTATCCGGATCCTTGCTGTCGCGTTGAAGCGCCTCCACCAGGTCCTTCTCGGCGTCATCGTACCGCCCCATCGCCATCTGGCACACCGCGCTGCCGTTGTACAGCTTGGACGTCCAGCTGTACTTGTCGCCGAGCTCCTGGTAGACGTAGAACGCATCCTGGATCTTACCCCCGCCCTGCGCGAGGTTGACCCACGCGGTGGCGAGCTGGGTGAGGGTCGCGTCGTCGTCCGCCGCCTGCATCACGCGCAGGTGCTTCTCCGCCAGCTCCGGCCTGTCCATCTTCACCAGCAGGTGGATCATGAGGCCCATCAGCTCCAGGCTCAGGCCGGTGTGGCAGCACTTGAGCGCCTCCACGGTGTTGCCCTCGTCGGCGAGGATGAGCGCGGCGACGAGCTGCACGGTGGGGTTCGCCTTGACGATGTCGTCCGCGAGCCACTCGTTGATCGTCGCGACGCACTGCTCGCGCTCGAGCTCGCGGGACTTGTACGTCGCCAGGCACTTCACCGCCTGCAGCGCGGTGGCCGCGTCGTCGTTTATCTCGTCGATCACGAGCTGACAGTGGCCCAGCGCGATGTGCGAGCGGTACAGGTAGCAGTCGCGCTCGACGGCGTCCGTTCCGGAGAGGTTGGACAGCTCGTACGCCTCGTTGATGCAGACCTGATAGTTGCCGATGAAGAAGTTGTTGTACACGGGGAACAGCGCGTCACCCATGTTCCTGCCTCTGGAGGATCCCAAACCTAATCTCTCGAACGGTCCGCGGCCTCGCCTCGGATCGGACACGCGCGGTTGATTCGCGCGCGGATTGAGCGTCTAGGCTCGCGACTCCCTACCTTGGAGTGCGTGTTGCGCCGCGGATGCGACTCGCGCGCCTGCTTCTGCGCGGGAAGGGCACTCGAAGTCGCGCCAACGCCGCGACATGTCCGACCGGGAAAGGGGGTCAACCGACCGTTTCTTTCAAAAAGCCGGTGCCAGGGTGCCAATCTGACAGCTGCGCCCGCACTCGAACCCGCGCGAAATCCGGCGCGGTTCCGGTCGAGGCGACAGGGATCCGGCCGGACGAAGCGTACGGGGCGTCGAGAGAGAGGCGTCGAGATCCGAGGGTGGGTTCGCACGGATTGGGGGGCGTCCCGGGCGAGAGGCGCCGAGAGATATGGGAGACTTCGTCTACTCCGCATCGAGGGATCCGATGGTGGCGCGGAGACCACCCGAGGACGCGCCGGTTTTCGTTCCCGCGAGCTCCATCGATCGCGTCGCGCTCAGGGGCCTCGATGAATTCCTTCGCAAACCATACGTGCGGGTGAACGCGCCCCCGGTGGGCGTCGGAGCGGCGACGACGCAGGGCGCGGGTGCCAAGGTGGAGTCGAAAACGTATGCACCCCCCCCGCCGTCCGCGGGCACGGCGCCTCCGAGCGGCGGTAACCCTAACCCGTTCCCGCCGATGCCCGCGAAAAAGGATACGCGCGCGGCGGCGACAGCGCTGCGGGACAGGACCAACGGCGCTGCGGCGGCGCCCAAGCCGGCCCGCCCGGTCGTCGAACTCGAGATCCCGGACGATGATGACGACCTCATCGCCGCCATCGACGTCGACGCCGTGGTCCAGCGGCGCAGAACGAACAACCCGCCGGCGTCCGCCACACTAACGAACACCACACACGAACAACCCCAACCCGCACCGCCGGCCCCCGCGCCCGCACCGCCGCCGACCGCCCAACACTCGCGCCGCTCCGCCCAGGGCCCGGCGTCGAGCTCGGCGAAGGCGCCGGCGCTGGACGGGTCCGGGCTGGACTGGCGGTGCGAACACGGCTGCGCGATGCGTCACTGCGTGCGGCTGATGGACCACATGGACGCGCTCAAGGAGCTGCTCGACATGTACGAGTACCAGCTCAGCGAGGACGACGCGCTGGAGAACATGACGGGCAAGGAGTACAAGGAGACGGAGAGGAAGCTGAGGGAGGGGCGCGAGATGCAGCACGGGGCCATTCGGGCCGCGCTGGAGCTGGGCAGGTCGGGATCGGGGTTGGGGACGTCCGGGGGATCGGGCGGTTCGGGGACGGCGTCGATGCCCCCTCCGGCGTCACGGCCGGCCTCGTACGGGGGTGCGACGTACCACCACCAGCATCAGCCGCCCGCGCCGTCGCAGCGCCAGACCCCGCAGTATCAGCAAGCGTCGCAGCAGCAGCAGCAATACAACCAACCGCAGCAGCAGCAGCAGTACAACCAACCGCAGCAGCAGCAGCAGTACAACCAACCCGCGATGCAGCAGCAGTACAACCAACCCGCGATGCAGCAGTATCCGACGCAGGAGACTTTCCAGACCGGTACGATGCCACCGGGCCCGGGCCAGGGCCAGGTATCATACGGTGGGGGGTTCGACGGGGGTTACCAGCGGCAAGATTACGACGGCAACGGAGGGGCGTACCGGACGAATCTCGACGGGCCCGGTCCCGGCAACGGAAACGAAAATTGGGACAACACGGGGGGCGATTTCGGTCCCGCGCCCGGGGACCAGGCTGCCGGCATCGCCATCCCGGAGGACTGCCAGTTTGTCGATCACCAGATCAAGCGTTGGATGCGAGATGACTTTGAGTGGTCATTGCGCGCGCGTCAGGTGCTGCGCAACACGTTCAACGCGCAGGACTTCCGCGGCATGCAGCTCGCGACGATCAACTGCACCATGTCCGGCGAGGACAGCCTCGTGCTCATGCCCACCGGCGGCGGAAAGAGCCTGTGTTACCAGCTCCCCGCCGTGCTGTCTCCCGGGGTGACCATCGTCATCTCACCGCTGGTTTCGCTCATCCAGGACCAACTGCACCACCTCAGCGAGATGGGCGTCCCCGCGGGTGTGCTCGGCAGCATGGAGAAGGAGGGAGCCGCGGTGCAGAACCAGACGTACACGCAGCTCAGGAACGACGAGTTGAAGCTGCTGTACCTCACGCCGGAGAAGATTGCCAAGAGCAACAAGCTCATGAACACGCTCGAGCAGCTGCACAACCGCGGGAAGCTCTCGCGGATCGTCGTTGACGAGGTGCACTGCATCAGTAGCTGGGGTCACGATTTCCGGAAGGATTATCAGGCTCTTCGAATCCTGAAGAACCGATTCCGCGACGTTCCGCTCGTGGGTCTCACGGCGACGGCGACCAAGCGCGTGCAGGATGACTGCGTCCGACAGCTGGGCCTGCAAAAGTGCACAAGGTTCTTCCAGACGTTCAACCGCACCAACATCGTGTACGAGGTCAAGCCCAAGACGAAGGACATCGTCAAGGACATGAAGGCGCTGATCCACGATAAGTTCACGAACCATCGTAACGGGAAGGTTCAGTGCGGCATCGTGTACTGCTTCAGCCAGAAGGATTGCGAGAAGATGGCGGAATCTCTGACGTGCAAGCCAAACGACGATAAAAGGTGGCCGAAAGGTCTCCTCGCGCTGCCCTATCACGCCGGTATGACCGATACCGATCGGAAGACTGGCGTACCGAAGCGCGAGCTCCATCAGAGGATGTGGAGCGACGGAAAGGTTCCCATCATATGCGCCACCGTCGCGTTTGGCATGGGCATCAACAAGCCCGACGTTCGCTTTGTGTTTCACCACTCCATCCCGAAGTCATTGGAAGGTTACCACCAGGAGAGCGGGCGCGCGGGTCGCGACGGCGGTAAGAGCTACTGCACGCTCTTCTACCAGGCGGGGGACGCGGTTAAGATGCGCAAGTTGCTGCAGGACTCCGCGAAAGAGACCCGCGCGCCGCCCGAGGTGCTCAGGTCCAACATGGAGGCGATGTCATATTTAGAGGGGTACTGCACCAACCAGACCACGTGCCGCCGCACCCTGCTGCTGGGTCACTTCGACGAGAAGTTCGACGCGGTCAAGTGCAAGGGGATGTGCGACAACTGCCAGGAGCGACAGGGCGGCGCGATGTTCGAAGACAAGGACATGACCCAGCCGGCGATTGCCATCTGCCAGGTCATCTCGGGCATGGGATACGGCGGCGGGACGAAGACTGGAGTCTGGGGCACGTTCAGCGGATCCAAGTCGAAGGACATTCTCAACAGCGGGTACGATCGCTTGCCCGGCTACGGCGCGGGGAAGAAGATGAAAATCGCCAAGCCGCTGTTCGAAAACCTCCTGGTTAAGATCATCGCCGACGGGTTCGTGCAGGAGAGGACCACGCGCAACAACGGACCGTTTGGCGGCTCCGTCACTCACCTTCACGCCGACGCGCGAAGGGTCAACGATCTTCAAAATGGCCGAGCCCGGGTCGTGATGCAGACCAAGCTGACCAAGGAACAGGCGGACCAGCGGCGGGGCGAGGCGAGGGAGGCGGCGATGCGCCGCGGCGAGATTCCCACGGCGCCGGCGGGACTCGGTGGCCGATCGCCGGCGCAGAATTTCCAGAGCATCGACGCCATCGACGATTTCATCTACCCCGCGGCGACTCCCGCGAACAAGGGCGGGGCGGGAAACAACGACGATGTCGTCCTTATGGATACCACGCCCGTCGCGGAGGAGGCGGAGATGTCCAAGGAGGAGGCGTTCCGGTACGACGCCATATACGAAGCTTTGCTCAGGCTGCGAGACGAAATCGCCGAGCTGAAGTCGCGACAGTCCGGCAAGGTTGTGAAAAACTACGTGATCGCCAGCGAGGCGTTGCTGCAGGCGCTGGCGAGGGCCGCGCCCGCTTCTCTCGACGCGCTGAAGAATTTGAAGTTCACGGACGCCACGTGGAACGGGTTCATCCGGCAACACCACCAGAAGATCTGGGACACGATGTCGAAGACGCGGAAGCTCTTGGACAACCCGGAGCTGATGGCGGACATCGGCGCGGCGTCGGCGAACTTCGAGGAGTTCGAGTATGTCGCCACGCAGCAGAGAGACGGGCCCGGGTTGGGAGTCAAAAGGTCCGGCGGTGACGTCGAGGCTGACGTCGGGTGGCAAAAGGCGAAGAGGTGAGAGGTGAAGGATCAGAGACGGGACGTTGTTCGTCATTAGACTAGCTACGTTAGACGACGCCATACATTCATTCATCGTGATCGCGATCGTTCGACCCTGTTCTCGTCCTACCATCGGCTCGCGCGTCCGGCGGTGAACTTGTACCCGTCCGCTTCGAACGCCATGATCTCCGCGCGCGATATGAGCAAGTCGCAGTCCAAGTCGCATTCAGTCACCCCCGCGTCAACCGTCATCTCCTTCCCCTTGATCCTGTACGTCAGGCCCGACACCACGGGCACGCGCTCGCTCGCGCCCGCCACCACTCCGCGCACCGTCCACACGCGCACCGAACCGCCGCCCGCGGGGCGACCGAACCCGTCCACCAGACCGAGCTTGACGGCCAAATTTTTGGTCACCAGAGTCCCGCCCCCGTTGCCGGTGTCGAGGCACGCTCGCGCGGAATACCACGACCCGGAGACGTCGCGGCACTCCGCCGTCTCGTCCGTGCCGATGTTCAAGTCGTGATTCGACCTTCCCGCGGGCGGGACGTACGCGCCGGGCGGGTTCAGAAGCGGGTTTCCTCCACCTCCTCCTCCGGCAACCGGCGGAGGGCCCGAGACGATCTGCCCGCCCTGGACGTATCCGCCACCTTTGCCCCTTCCTCCTCCTCCACCGAAGGATGCGATGTGCGCCTCGTACTGCGCGCGGCGCTTCGCCGCGGCCGCCGCCAGCTCGGCGCGCGTGGGTTCCTTCGCGGGGATCACCTCGACCTCGTCGACGACCTCGTTTTCCTTGTCGCTGCCGCCGCCGTTGGATCCCTTCGTCTCCTTCGTCGCCCCCGCCGCGTCGTCGTCGCTATCGCACAGGTCTATGACGCCGTCGTCTTCCTTCGCCTTCGCCTTCGCCGCGGCGGCGCGCGCCTCCTCTCGTTCCCTCCGGCGCCGCGAGGCTTCGGCTTCCTCGATCTTTTGCCGCGCGGCGTCCTCGTGCGCTCGAAGCGCGGAGAGATCTTCGACGTCTCGCTGCGCCGCGGTCCAGGAGTCTCGAACGGCGTCAGGATCGATCGTCTGACCGGGGGCGGGATCGTCGGGGTTGGCGGCGGCGGCGGCGCGTGACCACGGGTCGCGAGGGGGAGACGCCGCGAGTTTCCTGCGATGACGGACGACCGAGGTCAGGCGTTCGTTCGATGCGAGCCTCGGATCTTGCGAATATGGGCACCCCCCCGATCTGTCTGAAGTTGACTCGCGCTGTCGGGGTCGTGAACTCACCTCGCGCCTCCTTTGAACGCCTTGAAGCCTCCGGTGTCCTCGCGCTTGGCACGTTTGGCGCCTCCTCGGCCTCCCGCGCCTCCTCGGCCTCCCGCGCCCCCTCGTCCCGCTCCCGGAACTGGAGCTGGCGCGGGACACTCGCTACTCCAGTGCCCCGTCTCTCCGCATCGATAACACCTATCTTCACTCTTGTCCCTCTTTGCGCCTCGACCCCGGCCTCCGCGGCCGCCCCGAGACTTCTTGAGGTCAGCGAGGGTCATGCTACCGGGAGCCATGTCGTCCCAGGCCCTCAATCACGCGCCTCCCGAAGTGTCTCCGTCGAGGACGCGTTCGAAAAATACGCGCGACTTTGGAAGACGCGACGTGGAGCTCGCTTTTTGGTTTATCCGAGTCGCCGCCGGAGCGCTCGTCACCTCGACACGCGCCCGTCGTCACGTCGCCGAGCACGATGCACGCGATCGCGCCGACATCCACGTCGCATCTCGTCGTCCCGCGCGCCCGCGGGCCCCGCGGCTCCGACCGCGCGCGTCTCCAACGACGCGTCACCGCCAGATGCGCCCCGCCCTCGAGTTCCACCGCCGACGCCGCCCCGGCCGATCGCTTCGGATCCCTCGTGCAGGACACGCTGCGGGACATGGAGACGGACGAGGAGTTCCAGCTCGCGCAGCGCCGGCTCAAGGAGGAGGGCCAGGCGGCGCTCACCAGAGAGGAGCGCGCGCGGAGGAGGCGCGCGTTGGACGGCCTCGACGTACCGCACTTCGACGAGTTTGTCGTCCGCAACGGCGCCGACGCGCTCGTGCGCGAGCCCACGACCATCCTTCAGGTCAACATCGGCCTGTACTGCAACCAGGCGTGCTCGCACTGCCACGTGGAATCATCCCCCCTGCGCGATCGCGAGGTGATGTCCGAGCGCACCGCCGATCGCCTCGTCGAGCTCATCGACGCCGCGGATGGATCCGTCGCGACGCTGGACATCACCGGAGGAGCCCCGGAGCTCATGGAGCAGTTCCGCCCCCTGGTCCTCGCCGCGCGGGCGCGCGGCGTCGAGGTCATCGACCGGTGCAACCTCACCGTGCTGTACGAACCGGGGCAGGAGGACCTCCCGAGCTTCCTCGCCGAGAACCGCGTGAAGATCGTCGCGTCGCTGCCGTGCTACTCGGAGAGCAACACCGACGCGCAGCGAGGCCGCGGCGTGTTCCAGCGGTCCATCCAGGCCTTACGGGACCTCAACGCGGTGGGGTACGGCGTGGAGGGCACCGGGTTGGAGCTGGACCTGATGTACAACCCGGGCGGGGCTTTTTTGCCGCCGGCGCAGGAGAAGCTCGAGGTTGCGTACAGGTCCGAGCTCGGCGACGCGTACGGCGTGAAGTTCACGCGGCTCATAACGCTGACCAACATGCCCATCAAGCGGTTCGCCGATCAGCTCCACAGGGAGGGCAAGACGGAGGAGTACATGAAGCTCCTGGTGGAAAACTTCAACCCGGCGGCGGCGAACGGGGTGATGTGCAGGGATTTGGTTTCGGTGAGCTGGGACGGCCGCTTGTTTGACTGCGACTTTAACCAGCAGCTCGACCTGCCGATGCCGAGGGAGAAGGGCGATAAGGGCAGCGGGCCGCTGACGGTGTTCGACGTCGACGCGCTGGCGATGCTGACGGGGAGGAGGCTGGCGGTGGATAACCACTGTTTCGGATGCACGGCGGGCGCGGGATCGTCCTGCTCCGGCGCCACGGCGTAGTTTGTGTCCTTGGTCAACCACGGGTGAACAATGTATTTTACAGTGACTATCAACTCAACTCCTCCGTCCGATTCCTCCACCGTTCACTTCTTCTTCGAGCCCTTCTTTCCCTTGGGCTCGGGCTCCGCGGGCTCGACCTCGAGGTGCGTGACCCACGACATGTACGTGTTCCAAAGCAGCGCGATGACGTTCGCCGCGCCCACCTGAAGGTTCACGGGCACGAACCTAAAGTTCAAAAACTGAAACGGCACCCAAACCTTCCAGTTGGCGACGACCATCTGCGTCCAGTCCTGCCGCAGCTTGGGCACCACCGCGGCGGCGTTCCCCTCGACGGTAAATAGCGACGCGATGAAAACCGCGAGGAACGTCGGCGCGAAGACGAGCTGATCGAGCGCGAGGCTCGTCGTCGCCGCGGCGGAGCCGACCGCGCCGGTGGCCACAACAATCTTGTTCAGGTTGGTGTACCAGAAGTGCAGGCACGGACCGACGAGCGCCGCGCCGAGGAAGGTGAAGACCCCGGCGCGCTTCCAGTCGCATCCCTTGCTCGCGGCGTCCTCGAACATGAACTGCGCGAAGAGGTCGCCGGCGGCGTTGAGGATGCCGGACGTGACGCACTTGGTGAGCAGAGGGTTCTTCTCCAGAGAGCTCAGGTAGAGCACCCAGAGCCCGCCGCCGCCGGATCCCGACGACGCGCCGGAGTCGCCGCCTCCACCTCCGGATCCGCCTCCGGATCCGCCGGACCCGCCGCCGCCGCCGCCGCCGCCGCCTCCTTCGGCGGCTCGAGCGACGCCCCTTCGCTGCCGCCGGAAGGATGGCCCGGCGTTGCCGTCGGGGCGGGTCGACGGACGCGAGGGAGCGAAGGGACCGCAGCCGGAGACGGCGTCCGCGCGGAAGCGGTCGCCGACGCGGTTCACGGGGCGCCTCATCGACAAGTTGTCGTTGACGGCGCATCGAGCGGGCCGCGCGCGAGCCGCGACGACCACCGCGGACCTCCCGCAGGCACCAATCGAGGCGGTGACCCTCAACGCCGTGGCGCGCGTCGTGACCGCCCACATCGTCCCGGGTGGATTCCACGCGCTTTCGAGGACGCGCCCTGTGTCTGCGGTTGGAGCGGGAACGCTGACGAGCCCGAAGGACCCGCGCGTCGTCCGTGCACGTCTGCGCCGGGTGCGGGTGTTGAACCAAGCGTCGTTCAAAAACCGCCGTTCAAACGCCGACCGGATCTGATCGGTCGGTCGATCTGAACGCGCGCTTGATCGAGACCGTCGTCCGTCTCTTCCGCCCCCTCACATCGAAGGTCGCGACGCGTTCGCACACCAAACGAAGACCACCAAATGTCGGGCGGACCTTACGGCGGCGGCAGCTCGCTCGCCACGGTGCGTCCTCCCACCCGACCCGTTCGATCCAACCCCGCCGTTCGGCCATCCCCGCGGGAAAATATCGCCACCCCACTGACTGACCCCGGTCCCACCTCTCCCCTCCTCCCCTTTCCCGCTCAGTTCATGCGCGTGGGCGCGGTGGCGGTCGGTCTCGGTTACGGGGCGGTGATGGGCATGTTCTCCGGACTGGTGCGTTCGCGATCCCCCGCCTCGTCCGCCCATGACCCGTCCGCCGGGACCGGGAACGGGAACACGTGAAATAGGGTTCCCTCGCGGTCGTGTCCCGACACCTCCCTGGCGAGCCCACGACTGACCCGTCGCATCCCCCCGACCTTTCCCGCAGTTCAAATGATTGATTTGGCTACACGAACCCCACGGAGCCGACCGCGCTCGCCGGGTCGGCTCTCCTGTAGACGCGAGACACTCCTAAAAGATTGAATCAATGTAATTTTGCAAGACAACTGAGGTGTTCGGTCTAAGAGTTATGCGCGCGCGTGTATGCGCGTGTTCTACCCCGCGAGGTCCTCCATGCACGTGATCCACCGCTCCAGCGGGACCTTTCCTGCGGACTCCGCCCCAGCCCCCGCGCCGTGCCGCGCCATCTCCAGCAGCATGAACAGCCTCTTGATTGGCGTCTCGTGGTCCAGCATCGCCACAGCCGGGTCGAGCTCGTGGGGCTCAAACGCGCCCAGCTGCGACAGCACAACCTTCGCGTCCCGTTGCGTCAGCAGCGGGCAGTGCAGGGACACGTTAAACGTGGCGGTCAGTCCCATGTCCTCGAACACGTGCGGCAGCGACGTGGTGCCGATGACCAACAGCTTGCGCCCCTCGGGGGGCTGGCGCTTCAGCAAGATGAGCAGCGCCTGCAGCACCACGTTGCTGAATCTCGGGCCGATCGCGACGTAGTCAAGCAGACGCTCGATGTCGTCCAGCACGATGAGTGACAGCGGGGACTTATACGCGTCCTCGAACACCTTCGCCAGCGCCTGGCACTTGCCCATCTCGCTCATGCCCACCATGTTATCCGCGCTGACGAGTTTCATGAACGGGTACTGCGCCCCGATGGCCAAAGTCGCCGCCAGCGCCGTCTTACCCGAACCCGCGGCGCCCTCCAGGACGCAAGTCAACATCGGGGTCTTATCGCTCACGCGCACCTGCTCCACGAGCGCCCTGCACGTGTGGTGCAACTTCTCGAACTTTTCGCCCGGGGAGATGATGCCGTTGAGCCGGCACCGCTCAAACGTCTCGGTGCTCGCGCCAAACGCCGGGACAACCTCGAGTAACGCTCGCTCGAAATCGCCCATCTCCACCTTGACGTTGTCCTCGTCAATCTCCATCGACGACAGGTTCTGAAAGTCGATCTGCCTCGCCAACGCGAAGGACACCGCGGACTTTACGAGACCCTCGATCTCGGCTCCCGAGAAATTTTTCGTCCGCCGAGCGAGGTCCGCGACGTCCACATCCTGTCCCAGAAACTCGTTCTCGCTCATCTTGCTGCTGTGGATCTTGAGGATCTGGTGCCGCCCAGCCTCGTCGGGGAGACCGATCTCGATGTGCACCTCGAGACGCCCCGGGCGGAGGATCGCCTCGTCCAGCATGTCCTTCCTGTTGGTCATGCCGATGAGCAGGATGTTGTTCAGGGAGTCGACGCCGTCGATCTTGGTGAGGAGCTGGTTCACGATCGAGTCGTGGACGCCAGTGCCCGAGTTGACGCTCCCACGCTGCTTGCACACGGCGTCGATCTCATCGAAGATGATGATGTGGAGGTCGGAGTCGTCCCCGCGAGCCTTCTGCTCCGCCTCGGCGTCGGCAAAGAGCGCGCGAATGTTCTCCTCGGATTGGCCGACGTACTTGCTCATCACCTCGGGGCCGTTGACAATCTTGGGCTCCTTCCCGTTGAGCATCTTGCCAATCTGCCGAGCTATCAGGGTCTTACCGGTACCCGGCGGGCCGTGCAGCAGCATGCCCTTGACGTGCTTGATCCCCAGGCGTTGCACCACGCTCTGGGGGAACACCCGCGACGAAAACGCTCGGCGGAAGATGTCCTCAAACTGCGTGTCCAAACCGCCGATGCCCAGCTTCTCGAACGAGAACTCCTTCGCCTTGAACAGGCTGCTGTTGATGGTGGTCGCCTTCTGGTTGGTGATCTTGATGGCGCTGTTGTGCGCCGCCTCGAAGACCAGCCCGGTGTCGGGGATCATCAGGCCGCGAGAGTTGCGAACGCCGTCGGGCGCGCCCTCCACGAGCATCGAGTTGACGGTGACGAGGAAGTTGTTGCCGCAGTACTCCACCGCGGCTTTCTGCCCGACGGTGAACACCTGGCTGACGAACGCGCGCTTGATGCTCTCCGCCATCTTCACGGCGTCGACCTGCTCGTGCCGTCCCGCGGCGTTGAGATCCGTCGCGGTCCTGAGCTTGGTGAACTCCAGCTCCAGGGTCATGCCCGCCGCGTTGAACTGGGACACGGGCGGCGTGAACGGCTCGACCCGCACGGTGTCCCCGGTGGACACGCGGAGGAGTTTTCGCTGCACGCCGTTGAGCGCGATCTGCCCGGGCTCAACCTCGGGATGGGGCCGCGTGAAGAGAACCAGATCGCCGAGCTCGGCGTACGGGACGAAGTCGGAGTCGGTGGAGCTGACGAACGCGGCGTTGGTGAGCGCCAGCTCCTGACTCGGGCAGTTTGCGACCCGCAGCATCGCCATGGTGACCTGTGGATGGTGTGCCAGGCGCCTCGCTGCTCGGCGCGGTCTCTCTGATGGGACTCCCAATTGTTGTCCGTGATACTTTTCACTCGGCGAGGGACGAAAAGGCGACCGAAAGAAAGGAAACCGACCGGTGCCGCTTTTTTCCGAGCGAGCCTATTTCGTGCGGAATTTGCACATGTTCGCAGTCAGGATGCGGAATTGTCTAACAGCTTTTACTCAAAATTGGAACGGAAACAAGGTCATAAAATCACCGGAAAATTGCCAATCTTCACTGACATCATTTCTAACCACGCCCGTGGGTGAATCTTCCACAATTCGCTTATCCGATGCGGACGATTCGACCAACCAATGGCGTTTCT
>Ga0181571_10002176_pt1 | contig 14486 bp, 5 predicted proteins | sample 101ome_17_FD_132440 | JGI IMG/M metagenome (GOLD analysis project Ga0181571, IMG submission 132440) | Coastal salt marsh microbial communities from the Groves Creek Marsh, Skidaway Island, Georgia - 101407AT metaG (megahit assembly) | ecosystem: Environmental > Aquatic > Marine > Intertidal zone... | reverse complement strand
CCCCCCGCCCGGCCCGCACGGCGGTCCCCACCGCGGTCCACCCCCGCCCGGTCCCCACGGTCCGCCGCACGTGCACCTCGAGCAGTCCCTCGCGACGCTCCGCCAGCAGATCGGCCAGGACCTCTCCGGGTTTGTCACCGCGATGCAGGCGGAGCGCGAGGCTGCGGAGCGCGAGCGCCAGAAGCAGCTTCTCACGGCGGTGTCCGCGGCGATCACCCGCGACTTGCCGGTTCAGATGGAGAAGATCGTCACCAACATCGTCAAGCGCGAGCTCAAGGCGATGGCGCCCGCGCTGGCGGCCGACATCGCCAAGGCCAAGTCCGGAGGCGGCGACGCGTCGTCCAAGGAGATCGTCAAGGCGCTTCCCGGCGCCCTGGCCACCGCCATGACCGGCACCGTGGTTCCCAAGTTTGAGGCGGCGACGCGCGAGATGTTCGAGCAGGTGAGTTTATTTTTATTTTCGTATGGGCAATTAGTCTGACATCGTGTTTTGTTCACAGGTCAAGGGTGCGTTTGAAAAAGGGATGGACGACATCGCGCAGGAGCTGTACACCCAGAAGGAGAACGCCATCGCCGCGGAGGCCACGCCGCTCATCTCCTCCCTGCGCCTGGCGTCCTCCGAGGTCAGGGGCGCGGCGGAGGCGCTGCTCACCGCGGAGTCGATCCCCGGATCCAAGGGGGCGGGATCCAAGACGGTTCAGGCGACGTCGCTCGAGGAGCTGGAGGCGGCGATGGACCCGACGGTCGAGCTCGGGCGGCTCGTGGACGAGGGGAACTACGAGGAGGCGTTCCAGAAGGCTCTCGGGATGGCGTCGGTCGAGACGGTGACGTGGACGTGCGGCAGGTGCGAGCCCGTGCGCGACGACATCTTCGGCGCAGTCCCGGTGCCCCTGTCGCAGACGGTGCTCCTGTCGCTGATGCAGCAGCTGAGCAGCGATCTGGACGACGAGCCGTCGCTGAAGCTGCAGTGGATCCAGGCGGCGTGCCTGGCGATGGATCCGAGCGATCAGTCCCTCGCGCAGGCGCTTCCGGTCATCCTCGGGGCGGTGTTCGACTCGCTCACGGAGGCGGCGCAGGCGCCCGACACCCCGGCTGGGGTCCGCGGAGACCTCAGGCTGGTGCTGCACGTCGTCAACTCGCTCCTGTCGTCGTTCCCCAAGTGACGAGGACGACGACTGGGCCGATGGGACGATGGGAGGGATCGAGTGTGCTGTAACGGACTCGATAATTCTCTACTACTTGTCCGTCGGTGGTCTAAATCGTCTATCCTCCTCTCGCTAAGTAAGTGTTCACCCCACTTCGTCGTCGCCCGCTCCCGAGGTGAACGTTAGTCAGGATGCCGTCTCGTCCACCACCCCATCACGCGTTGGCGAGGGAGGCGAGGGCGAGCTCGTTCCACTTCTCCGGTTGCGGCTTGCCGACGTTCTCCTGGTTATCATCGACGTCGTCCGTGGGAGGGGCGACGCCGGGCGGCAAGGGTATCTCTGCGGAAGGGGACGGGCGGGGTCGGCGTCAGTCTGGGAGAACCGAGCGCGAGGCGCGAGATCCGATCGAGAGTACGTCACAGCTGCGCGACTGACCGTCGAAGGGGAGGGTATCCGCGCGCCATTCGTCGTCGACAATGTCCAGGAGCGGTCCGGCGACCGTCACGGTAGCGTCCGAGCCGCTCATCTCGCCCCGTGGAGTGACGAGGAGTGACGAGGAGTGACCAGTTCAAAAACCCGCCTGCGTTTCGTCCTGTCATCTCAACCGCCGACAGCGACGGGACAATTGTTACGGGTAATTCCGGAACCCCCGTCGCGCGCGACGCGCCACTCCGTCGCGCGCGAACCTCATAAAAGCTCGCGACCCGACGTTCGTCGAGGGTTCAATCCGAGGGTATCCTCGATATCAGCACCCGCGCACCGAACCCATCGCGTTCGGCGTTGATTGAGCCGATGCCCCAGAAGCAGCTCAAGGGCGCCGGTAAGAAAATCAACAAGATCGGCAAGAAGGCCCCAGCCGCGAACAAGCACGGCAAGGGCTCGATCACCAAGAAGGGCAAGTTCAACTTCAAGCCCAAGCTCGCGGGCGCCGGCTCGTCCAAGCTGCTGGAGAAGATCCGCGCGAGCAAGGAGGTGAGCCGGAGCATCAACGACAAGAACGAGCTCGAGGCGGCGCGTCGAGCGACCGCGACCGGAGGTAAGATGGCAGTGGTCCGCCCCCCTCCCGACGCGCGGGTCGAGGTCCGAGGCCCCAAGCCCAAGAAGAGCAACAATAAAGGTCCCGTCGTGAAGACTCCCGCCAAGACGACGCTCAACCCGTGGTAACTCGAAGGCGACTCACGACACACACGCGGTACAGGTAGTTAGGAATCGGAGTAGCCGAGTAGGAGCATGGAGGCGGGCGAGGGGCTCATCGAGGCCAGGGCTCACGCCCTCGAGCTCGTCGTCAGGGTCACCGGCGATCAGACGTGCTACGTCGCGCTTCCATCCCGCGTCGTCGGCGTCCTCAACGCCGCCGCGCCCCCCTTACCCCTGCCGCTGGCGCTCACCCCCGCCGCCGCCGGCGGATGGCGACGACGCGGGTTGATGGAAGCCGACCAAAGGGAAATGCACGACTCGGCCAAAGGAGACCGATCGTCGGCCGATCGCGGCGATCCCACGGTATCTCACGGGCGTCGTCGTTCCCATCAGGCCGCTCCGGCGTTCGTCGCGTGGGCGGGCGCCACGTGCGTTTCGCGCTCGGAGACCGAGTTGGAGGTGCCGATGGCCGTCGCGGATTGCCTCGGTTTGGTCGACGGCGACGCGTTTTTCGTCGCCGGCCGTCCCAACGCCCCGTTCGCCGACGTCGTCGAGCTCGCGCCGGAGTCGGAACGGGACTGGCTCGAGCTGCTCGAGTGCGCCGAGGACGTCGAGGCGAACCTCCTGACGCAGTGCGGGTGCGTCGCGGAGGGCGCGCCGTTTCCGTTTTGGCCTTCTTCGGGGGGCGATTGGCCGAGTGGACGATTCGATTCATCCGCGGGAGGCGTCGGTTCCCGCGACGATTCGAACAAACGCGCGCCCCTCAGGCTGGTTCCCACGTCGGTCAGCCCGCGCGGCGTCGGTGCGGTGGCCCGGCTGAGGCTGGACACGGAGTTACGCGTCGCGCCGTGGCGACCGACCGCCGCCCCGGCCGCCCCCGCGCGCCCCGCCGACGTCGCGACGCCAACCCCCGTATCGGAGGCGGGCCGCGATTCATCGATTGACCGTTCATCGTCGGGCGGTAACGTCCATCGTGCGACGGGCGGCGGTTCCCGTGACGCGCGCGCGCGCCCCGCCCCGCCGGCGATCCCGGTGGTCCTGCGGGTCCAGAGCTCGCGCGGGGTGGTGGTCGCGTGGCCGCGTCGCCTGCGTTTCCGCCCCCGAGGAGGCGGCGATTCCGGGAACGCGGCTGGCGCGAACCAACGCGCGTCGAACAACTCCGGAGATACCATCGGGACCGACCATCCGGATGATGAGGCGCCCTGGGTGGCGGCGTGGCCGACGGCGCACGCGTTCGTGTCCGAGGCGACCGCGATCGCGCGGGGTTTACCTCACGACGCGCTCGTTTCCGTCGCCGCCGTCGGCGGTGGGCTCGCGAAGGCGAGAGGGCCCGCGAGCGACGGGGAGGGCGCGCGCGTTCGACAGGGAGGGGGATGCATCGTTCGAATCGTGAGAGTCCCCGGCGCGGTCGTCGCGGATGGGCACGTCGTCCTCGCGCCCGCGCTGCGCGACGCGCTCGGCGCGACGCAGGGCACTCGCGTGACGTTGGCGTCGACGTCCGTCCGAGGGGATTCCGATTCCTCCCCGGTCGACGCAGACGACGGGTTCGGCGGCGGCGGTGTCGCCCTTCGTCTCAGGCCCGTGATTCGCGAGGGCGGCGACGGGTCAGAGCCGGGCGGCGACGACGGGACGACGGAATCGAAGCTCGGGGATCTCACGGCGGCGCACCTCGCCGCGCTCGGGCTGCCCCGCGATCGTCGCGGCGTCGACGAAGCCGCCGCCGCCGAAGCCGCGAGGGACCTGCTCGCGCGCTGGTCCGCCACCGTCGCGCGTTTCTCGATGACTCCTCGCAGGAAGGACGCTCACGGAAAGGACGGCGAGGACCCGGACGTGCACGACGACTTCGGCGCCGCGCCGCCGGTCGCCACCGGATCGGTGGTTCAGCTCAGGGTCGGCGACGACGACCGCGCGACGTTCGAGCTGGAGGTGAACGCGGCGGGCGGCGGGCCGTGCGTGCTCACCTCCGACATCCTCCGGAGCGGCGGCGGTCGTGGCGGCGCGGGTGAATCCCCGACGCCGGCGCGAGTCGAGCTCGGCGGGTGCGTCCGGCGGGCCGCTCACGACCCTTCCCCGGTGTCCAAGCTCTTCGGGACATCCGTCGTCGTGGACGCGACGCTACGGGACGCGATCGACACCGTCGCGCCCGTCGAATCGGCGTCGGCGGCGGTTTTAGCGGAGGCGACGACGCGACTCAGAGCGGCGCTGACGACGACGGTGGGCGAACGCGTACCCATACCCCCCGGGGGCGTCCTCCTCTGGGGCACGCCGGGAAGCGGGCGCAGCGCCGTCGCGAGGTGCATCGCCAGGACCCTGAGGGACGACAAAAAGACACTCGCCGCCGTCGTCTACGTGTCGTGCGGGTCGATGTCGCACGTGTCCGGTCAAGGCGACCCGAGGGCGGCGGTCTCGGCGGTCAAGGCGGCGGCGGCGGCGGCGGCGGCGCGCGCGCCCGCCGTCGTGATACTCGACGACCTGGACGCCATCGCGGGCGGGGTTGGCGGCGGTCAGCCCGGCGGGGGTGAGCCCGGCGGCGGTCCCGGCGAAGTCGTCGGGGAGATCGTCGCCGACGTCGCCGACTTTTTGCGCCGAAAACGGGTCGCGTTGTTGGCCACGGCGACGGCGCCCGAGTCCCTCCACGAAGCCGTCCGGACGAGCGGGCGGCTGGAACACGCGTGCGAGCTGCGCGCGCCGGACGCCGCGGACGCGCGCGGCGCCGTCGTCGTCGCGCACGCGCGTCACAGAGGGACGCCGGTTTCCACCGCCGCCGTCGCCGTCGCCGCGGCTGAAAAAGCCGAGGGGTATAACCGCGGCGACCTCACCGCGCTCGTGGAGCGCGCGGCGCACGCGGCAGCCGCGAGGTCGATGCGACCGGTGCACGTGCACACGAACCGCCCGTCGCTAGAGGCCACGCTCGGGTCGCTCGATTTCGACGACGCTCGCGTGGGCCTCGTTCCCGCGCCGGCGAGGGCGCTGGGCGGCTCGGGTTTCGGCTCGGGTTTGGGCCCCGGGTCCCGGGCGGGTTCATCGGGCGCACGCGCGGGTGTGGTCGGCGAAGGATCCACACAGAGGGATGATCCGCTCGCGGCCGTCGGCGGGCTCGACGACGTCAAGGCGGCGCTCGACGAGGCGCTGTCGCTCCCGTCGCGTCACCCGGCGGTGTTCGCGGGCGCGCCCCTGCGACTTCGCACGGGCGCGTTGCTGTACGGACCGCCGGGGTGCGGCAAGACGATGGTGATCAGGGCGGCGATCGAGTCGGCGGGGGTTCGATCCGTCGCGATAAAGGGCCCCGAACTGCTCAATAAGTACATCGGGCAGTCCGAGGCTGGCGTCCGCGACGCCTTCAGGCGCGCCGCCGCCGCCGCGCCGTGCGCTTTGTTCTTTGACGAGTTTGACGCCATCGCGCCCAGGCGCGGACACGACTCCACCGGCGTGACGGATCGCGTCGTCAACCAGTTTCTCACCGAGCTGGACGGCGTGGAGGGTCTGCGCGGGGTGGTGGTGCTCGCGGCGACGTCCAGGCCGGACCTCGTGGACCCCGCGCTGCTGCGACCCGGCCGGTTGGACAGGCTGCTCTTGTGCGACTTTCCCGGCGCCGACGCGAGGTTGGAGATTTTGGAGCGCGCGGCGAGGGACCAACTCGGGTCGTCTTTCGATCAGAGGGCGCTCAACGATGACGCGCTCGGGCTGCACGCGGTGGCGAACGCCACGGATGGGTTCAGCGGCGCGGACCTCCGCGCCATCGTGACGGACGCTCGCATGCACGCGGTGCATCGCGCGATGGACGCGACGGACGGGGAGGGTGACGAAAGCGGGGGTCAAAAGGTGGTTGTCACCGGGGAGGACGTGCGGAGCGCGTGGAGGGGGGCGCGGCGGTCCGTGCCGCCGAGGGAGCGCGAGCGCCTCGACGCGGTGTTCGCGGAGTTTCGCGGCAGCAGGATGGGATCCGTCGGGGAGAGAGGCGCGACGCCGGGCAAGAGTCCCAAGCGGGTGTCGCTGGCGTAAGAGTTTGCGGTTGTCAATGTGAAATTCTCAAACACCAAGCTGCTTGGCTCTAACTCTTAACAGAATACTTGTAGTCGTGGGATCCCCTCCTGGCACTTCCATCTGCGTGATCGATCGCGTGCCACCCCGGCAGCATGGGACGAGGCGACGACGATCGCGACCGGCGCTCCTCGCGCCGCAAGCGCTCCTTCTCCCGGTCGCGCAGCCGCTCCCCCGACGGCCGCGGCGAAGCGAGAGGCGAGCTCCGCTCCGTCCTGAACAAGAGCGCCGAACTGAAGAGCAAGATCGCCGCGCTGGAGAGCATGCTCGAGAGGAGGGGCGGCGGGGGCAAGGGCGGAAACGCGCGCGTGCAGGCGCTCGAGTCTAAGCTCGAGGAGGTCCACAAAGACTGCGCGGGGATGGACGCGTGGCTGTCGAAGGTTGTCAAGTACGCGTCGAGGGCGGAGGAGAGCAAGAAGGATCTGAAGCGCGCCGAGGAGAAGCTGGCGTCTTACCTGGACGACGAGAGAGACGGGGACGAGGGGGATCACGCGAATGGTGACGATAAGGGCGGCAAGGAGGATGCCATCGATGGGAGTGATAAGGTGCACGAAGAGCGCGGGCGTTGGGAGAGCGCGGGGTTCGTCGGCGATCCCTGAGGGGGATTGGCAGGATGGTGCCACTAGGTTTTCCCTTCGCGTCTCTCAGCCGCGCCGCGCCGCGGAGGTGCAAGTGAGCTCCGAGGCGATGAGCACGAAACTTCTTCATCCTTATGATAACTAGTAAAAGGGCTCTACGCCGGGAGTTCTCCCAGGTGTGCCCGTCCTACTCCTAGGCTATGCAGCTATGAATGCGTCCTAAAATAATATGCGTGCTAGCGGGCGAGGCGGTCGCCCCGGGATTTCGTGTCATCCCTCGACTTCTGAACCAAGTCTCGTGCGCGGAACGCGCAGACATGAGAGGCTGCGAGTTGGAAAAAAAACGCTCACGCCTTCATGATCGAGATGAGGATGTCAGCCGCAGATTGGTCCTTGGGACCTTGCTTGGGCTGCCCGCTCCTCGGTTTCTTGGTGAGGGGCGCGCCTGGGATCAACGAGCCTTTCTTGTTCGTGCCGTTGCCCCGCGCGCCTCCAACGCCGCCGCCTCCCCGTCCTCCGTGGTGTCCGTCCACCTCCCCCCCGTCGCTCTGGCACGGCTGACCCGTCATCATCGAATCCGACCCCGCGTCGTCGATGTCTTCTGTCTTGCCGTCTGCGCTCTTGCGACCGCCACCCGCACCGCGCTTGGTGCCCTTACCCCTCTTACCCTTGTTCGCGTTGTTGTTCGCGTTGTTGTCGTTGGAACCCTTCTTGTGAGCATCACGAGCACCCGACTTGAGCGTGTCGTCGTCGCCGCCCCGCTGTTGCCCCGCGTTCGCCCCGCGCGCATCCTCCGCGGCGCCGGCGGCGGGAGACTTGCCCCCGCCGCTGCCGCCGCTCGGGTTGAGCGCACCCGGGTACCCCGCGCCGGGTGGCGGCCCCTGCGAGCCCGATCCCGGAAACGCGGGGTGCGGGTACATGGCGCCCGGCGGCTGCGGCACCGGAAAGTGGTAGTGATGCCTCGCCGCCATCGCGTGGGGACCCGGCGTCGCGTGGTGATGCGAGGGCCCGCCGATGACCTGCGTCACCTCCTCGCCCCGCGGCGGCGGTCGCGGTCCCGTCATTTGGAACCAGTCGCCGGGAGCCGGCCAGTTGGTCCACCCTAAACCGGCAACTCCCGGCGGCGGCTTCGGCTGCGGCGGGCCCATGCTCCCCGGGGCGCACGCTCCCTGTGCCGCGGCGGCGGCGGCGGCGGCGTGGGCGTACTGCTGCGAGTACCACGCGACCCACTGGTCGTGGTAGTACCTCTGCTCGTGCTGCTGCTGCTGCTGGTGCAGCGACTGCAGCGAGCGCTGGCGGGACGCGTGATACGCCGCCTGGACCTGCGCGTGGTGCACCGCGGCGGCGGCTTGATGCTGCCGCTGGTGATGCGAGGGGGGCGCGGCGTTATCCCCCGGTCGGTGGTCGCCGCCCCCTTCCTCGCGCCACGGTCGGGTCGCAAGCGCGTACGCTCGCTGCTGGTGCAAAGACTGCTCGTCGAAAGCCTTCTGCGCCGCCTGCTTGATGACGGCGTGGTGCGCCATCGCGGAGACGATGGCCGCAAAGGGGCCCTCGGAAGCGCCGGGTCCGGCTTTGTTGTTGTTCGGGTCTGAACTCGTGTTTGTGGCGTCGGGACCCTCGTCGTTTGGCTTCGCGTCGCGCGGCGCCGCCCGAGCTCCGCCCTCCTCCGCTTCGTCGCGGGGGGCGGCCTCGGGGGCAGCCGCGGCGCGAGCGCTCCTCGCTCGTGAATCGCCTCGTGAATCCTTCTTCGCCGCTCGTTCTTCCTCTTCTTGATCGCCTCGTGAATCCTTCGTCCGCGAAGAGAGTCGCTCAATCTTGTCAACCTCCGGCGAGATCGTCGCGCGCTTGTTCTTGTTCTCGTTCGCGCCACCGCGCGGGCTGCGTCGCCCCTTCAGGATGGGTCGCCTCGGGCCCTTGTCGCCGTCGGACACGTCCGATCCGCCGGACCCCGACCCTTGCCCGCTCCCGCCGCCCCCGCCCGAGCCGTGCCCGCTGCCGTCGCCGGGCTCCGGGCCGCTCCCCTTGGATCCCTGGCCGCTGCCGTCGTCGCCGCTGCCGCCCTCGCTGCCGCCGCCGCTGCCCTGCCCGCTGCCGTCGCCGCTGCCGGCGCCGCTGCCCTGCTCCGACTTGTTGAGCTTGAGCTCCTTGCTCTGGTTCGAGTCGGGAGATTTGGACTTTTCGCCTCGCGCGGCATCCTGCTCCGACTTGAAATCGACGCCGTCTTGCTTGGTTATGGAGCAGATGATGTCGGATTGCGTGTGAACCACGCGGTGCAAGTCCAGCAGCTGTCGCTCGTACGTTCCCTGCTGACGCAACAGCATCGTCTGAACCTCCGCGAACGTGCGCTCGCCGAGCAGAGACTTGGTACGCGTCGCGAGGGGATTGTGCGCCGACGCGGGCGCCGCCGCGGCGCTCGACTGGACGTGCACGAGGTTGGCGGCTCGCGCGCGAGGTTCGATGGCATCCGCGCCCCGGGTCGTCCCGTTCGTCGTCGCGCGCTCGCCGCCGCCGCTCACCCCGTTCGTCCTCGCGCCGGTCAGCGTCGTACCACCGCTACCGGGCGATGGCTCCTTCTTCTCCTGGGTCGCGTGCGCCGCCGACGCGTCGACGAGAAAGCCCGAGGGAATCCGCTTCGGCGGCGGCGCGTAGGCGGCGGGCGCGTTCGGATACCCCGCGGGTGCGTTCGGATATCCCGCGGGTTGGTGGGTCCACGGCGCCGGCCGGGGGCCCGCGCCCGGGTACCCGCCCGGGTAAGCCGCGGCGTAGAGGGCCATCCCGGGCGGCGCCGGGCGTCCGTACGAGTCGAACGTGTTCTCCGACGCACCGGAGCCCCCGAGCGAGCCCCCGCCGAGGGAGCCGCCCCCGAGGGAGCCGCCCCCGCCGCTCAGGACGTTCCCGCCGCCGCTCAGGACGTTCCCTCCGCTGCTTCCGCTCCCGGCAGCCGCGTGCGTCGGGTCGGGTGGGGGTTCGTTGGGCCCCAGGCGCGGGCCCCACGGTCGCTTCGCGTCCACCGGCGCGACCGCGCCACCCGCGCCACCCGCCGGCTGCGCGGCGGGCGGCTGGACATGCGCGGACCACCTCGGCCACTCCACGCCGGTGGGACCGAGCGATCCCGCGCCTCCTCCGTACACGCCGTAGGGTGCGAACATCGGGGGCACGCCGGGATGGGGAGCCGCGACGAAGGGAGCTCGGAACGCGGCGTGTGCGCCCGGCTGAGTCAACGCCTGTCGGGAAAAAAAAAAGGAAAAAGCGAAAGCGCGCGTGTCGGGTCAGAGCAGGAGCGGTGGCATGGGAGGGAACGTCAACTCTCCCCGGGTTCGGAATTCGCCTTCGCGGTGGGCGCGTGTGGGCGTAAACGCGGCGCGGTAAGACAGAGGCGTACCTGCTGTGTAAGTATATTACCCCCCTCTCCGTATTGCCCGGCCGCGTGCGTCGCGCTCGGCGCGGCGGCAACCTCGTTCAACAGCGCCATCTGCGGGGAAAAAAGAGCAGGGCAACGTGAGCGTTGTTCGGGCTCAAACGGAAGGAAAGGCAACTCCGCATTGGGCGCGGTACGACGTCGTCCATGCGGGTTTTTGAGCCCGCTCACCTTGTTCCTCGGCGCACCCAGGGCATTCTTAGAGTCTGTGCCCGTCATCGTGTCGTTCGCGTGCGATCTCCGGCTCGCGTGCCTCCTCAGGGATGCGCCCCCTTGCGGGAAAAAGCCCTCGGACCCCGCCAGAGCCCGGGCTGTTTGTTGAAAAGCGCCCGGGCCCCGCCCCCTTGGTTTTTACGACCCTCCCTACGAACCAAGGGGGGGGCACCGCTCTCTTTTGGGTCGCGTAAGAGAGCTAACGCGTTTTACCGTTCGAACACGCCCCGCGCGAACCGATAAACACGGTCGCACGGCGTGCGCGTCGAAGGTGTCCGGGCCGGGGATTCCTCGGAAGGAACAAAAAGGCTTCGGTGCACTTTTTGCTAGCCAAAAATCTCGGTTTTCGGTGTCCTCCTAGCCAAAATATCTAGCGCCGCGGGGCGGGCTTAGGAAAACTTAGTGTCTGGAAAACCTAATTTGGAGATCTCCCAAGAGTCAATAGCCCGTGCGATAAAATTGGATAAACTTCGAGTGGTTCGAATGGTGAAGAGAAAAATTGCGCGGCCGAGCGGTCCCAGCCAGGTCTACCAGGTCCACGTTTACACGGACTTTCATGTGAGATTCACCTCGCCAAGACACCCTGCGCGGCTGGAAACGCGTTTGGGGATTTGAGAAATCTTCGGAAGGGCGCGAAAAAACCTGGGTTCGCGAAGGGTCGCTTTTCTTTGGAGCGACGCGAGTTAGGCATTAACAATAGCACTATGCTCCGGGTCCCGTCCCGCTCGGCCAGTTCTCGACAACCCCCCAGCCAGCCAGGCCAGTCGTGCTTTTGAACTTGAAGCTGGTGCCGACCCGGCGCATCTCCAGCGTGGTTTAGCGGCTCAGCGAACCCGACGGACCCGCTGACACCACCGCGGGTCCCCGGGGATCGGCGCGATGCACGACCCCGGGCGGCAATCGTCGGGCGGTAACAAGATGCACCCGGGCGCGCAGCTGTCGCGACGCGAGCGCGCGGCGATGGAACGGATGTTAGCGCTGGAGAAGGGGGGCGCACCGCCCATCGCCATGCCTCCGCCCGAGCTCCTGCCCAGGCGACCGCCGTCCTTCGTCGATCCCACCCCGCGTGAGCCCCCCGCGGTGGCGCCGACGGTGCCGCGACGCGATCCGGCGTCGAACCCGGGTCACGCGCTCCCCTCGGCCGCGATGCCGCGCCATCATCGCGACGACGACGACGACGACGACGACGACGACGACGAGCTGAACGACGCGGTCGCGCTGGCGCTGCGGGGCGCGGACGCCGAGGCCGAGCTCAGGTGGCTTCGCACCGAACGCGACGCCCTGCGCGCGCAGGTCGCTCACTGGCGCGACGCGTCGGAGCGCCACGAGCGCGCCCTCGCCGAGCGCGACACGCACACGCGGCAGAGGCTGCGCAAGCTCGGCCTGTGGAGGCTCATGGGCCGGCTCGGGCTGGACGCTCAGACGCAACCGCAGTCGCGGCGCGCGCTCGCGCAGTGGCTTCACGCGTGCCGCGAGCGCCTGAGACGCACGGGAAGGGGCGGTCTGGAGGTGACGGCGCCGAGCATCGCGCCGCCGCGAGGCTTCCAGCCGGGTCCTCCTTCGCGGCTCGCGGGTAGAAAACCCGAGACGCGTATGGGCGGAATGGGCAAATCGACGACGACGCTCGGCGACGACTTCCCGGACTCGGACTCGGACGACGGCGAGCCCGGGCCGCACAGGTGGCGGGACCCGGGGCCGGAACACACGAAGCGACGCATCGAGGCGCGTTATAACGGCCGGAGAAACGGCCGTTCGGCGGACGCGAGCAGCCTATGGAGCGAGTCCGACTCGGAGCTAAACGACGACGACGCGAGAGGAGGAGGATCCGGAGGAGGGGACGATTCCGAGTCCGTCTTGTCCTACAGCACGCTGGCGTCGACCGTGAGGACGGGCGCGAACCCGTTCGACGATTCACACGACGATTCATACGACGAGGGCGACGCGGACGCCGTGCACGGGGGAGCGGCGCTCGCCGCGGGTTTAGCGGCGGGTAAAGGCCGCTCGAATAAAAAGCTCGGGTACCGCACGGTGGCGACGGCGGCGCGCGGGTTGCGCGCCGCGGACCTCGCCAGACTGGCCAACCAGCGCGCTCCTCCCGGGGCGTCCACCGCGGCGGTCCTGGAGTGGCGGTCCAAGGCGGCCGCCGCGTCCGAGGAGCTCAGGGCGCTACAGCAACGCGCGAAGAAGGACGCCGACGCTCGGCGGGAACTCGAAGACGAACTGCGGGTGACTCGGGACAGTACCCGCACGGAGCGAACGCGGGGGCGCGAACAGGAGGAGGAGCTGCAACGGGAGATCGACGCCCTGCGCGCTAAAGTCAGGGACAAGGAGCGCGACTGGGCGCGAAGGCTGGAGACGGAATCGGACGCGAGGGCGAAGGCGGAGGGGGAGCTTCGATCTCTTCAAGCGACGGCGCGGACGAATTCGGCTACGGAATCCGCCGCTATATCCGCCGCCGTCGCCGAGAGCAAGGCGCGCGAGGCGGCGCTCGCCGCGGAGGTGGAGGCGCTCAAGGCGGCCGTCGACGTGCACCAGCGGGAGTGGAGGGAGAAGGTGGAGCGCCAGGAGCGACTCGCGGCGGATGCGCGCGAGGCTCGCGACGTCGCCGAGTTTGAGCTTCGCGCGATGCAGGAATCGGCCAGAGCTGAAGCCCGCGCGAGGGAGAGCGCGGGGGACGCCGCCTTGGCCGCCACGCGCCGCGAGATGCAACTCGCGGACGACGTCTCCAAGCTGCGCGCCGAGTCCGACGCGCTCGCGAATTCGTTGCGCGATAAGCTCGCCGCGGAGAAGGAGGCGAGGGACGCTCTGGAGAGTTCGTTCCGGGAGTTGCAGGCGAGCGCGCGCGCGGACGCGGAGGAACGCGACGCGTCGCACGCCGCGCGCGTCGAGGAGATGCGCGCGCACGCGGACGCGCTCGAGGAGCGCTTGAGGAGCGCGAGGTCCGACGCGGCGGAGGCGGAGGCGCGCGTGGCGTCGTTGGAGTCGCGTCATCGCGACTCACAAAACACGGTTCGCGCCGAGGCTTCCGACGCCCTGGACGCCGCGAGACGACGCGAACGGGCCCTGGAGACGCAGGTGCAGGCCCTGAGGGACCTCGCCGCCGACGCCGAGGCGGACGCGACGGACCGGGTTCGACGCGAACGGGCGCAGGCTGAGGCTGAGGCTGAGGCTAGAACTCGCGTAGAACTCGAGCGGCTGAGAACTCAAGCGAACGCGGCGGAGGCGGAGCTTCGCGAGCTGCGCGACACCGTTCGAACTTCCGACGCGGCGATGGACGCCGAGCGCCGCGAACGCCGCGAGGAACTGGACGCCGAGATCAAGCGCGTCGTCTCGTTGGCCGAGGCGAAGGAGCGGGAGCTGGAGGCGCGCGCGGCTCAGCTGGCCATCGCGAGGGACGCGGCCGAGTCGGAGCTGCGGGAGGCGCAGGCGACGGCGCGGGCGGAGCGCGAGGCGCGGGAGGCGGCACAGTCGGCGGCGTCGGCCAAGGCGGAGGAGGATCGAGCGAAGGCGAAGGCGGAGGAGGAGGTCGCGATCGGGGCGCTGAGGGCGCGGGCGGCGGACGTCGAGGAGGAGCTCCGCCGAAGGCTGGCGGAGGCGGAGGGCGCGCGGGATCGCGCCGAGGGGGAGATTCGAAGTCTGCAGGCGTCCGTGAGGGACCACGCGGACGCGCTCAAGTCGCTGAGGGACGCCGGCGAGGAGGAGACCGCCAAGGCGGCGGCCAAGGCGGCGAGGATCGAGCGCGAGGCGAACGAGCGACGCGAGGCGCACCTCGCGGCTGAGATTGAGCGGCTGCGTCTGGACGCGGAGGTGAAGGAACGCGAGTGGGCTGCCAAGGCGGACGCCGCGCGCGCCGCCGCCGACGACGCCGAGGCGCGCCTCCGCGACGTCCAGACCACCGCGAGGGCGCAGGCGGCGCAGGCGGCGGCGCACGGCGCGGAGGAACTCGAAAAGGTG
>Ga0181571_10002172_pt1 | contig 14497 bp, 10 predicted proteins | sample 101ome_17_FD_132440 | JGI IMG/M metagenome (GOLD analysis project Ga0181571, IMG submission 132440) | Coastal salt marsh microbial communities from the Groves Creek Marsh, Skidaway Island, Georgia - 101407AT metaG (megahit assembly) | ecosystem: Environmental > Aquatic > Marine > Intertidal... | reverse complement strand
TCAGCGCGAGATTTTGGGGGGTCGGCGACGTATCCCTCGCGAAGCTTCGCCCACGCGACGCGGTCGAACCCGTCGTCTCTGCGCGCGGGGAGGAAGTTGTCATCCACCACCTTCCACACCTCATCAACGATCTGCAGATCCGTCGCCGGCGCCGCTTTGGAGTCCGAGGCGTCGGGGGAGGCAGCGTCGGAGGAGGCATCAGCAACCTCGGCCAACTCGGCGCGTCCGTCGTCGTCCGCGTACGCCGCGGGGACACCGCCGTGTAGGAAGGCGGCGACGTACGAGGAGAAAGACGTCGTGCCGGGAGGTGCGGCAACGAGAAGGCACGACGCCGCGACGGACACGATCGCGCCGCCCGCTGCGCCTCTCAGCGTCGCCGCGAGCGGAGAGTCCGCGCCAGCATCAGGGGCCGAGCTGGTAGATCCGCCGTCGCGGGAGACGCCGCGAGCACGCACGGCGACACGTCCGGCGCTCGGCGTTCGCGATAGACGACCGCTTATACGCGCGGGGGGGGGAATCCCCCGGCGCGCGAAAGAGGGGTTGGTCGCGGCGGCGCCCGCGACGGGAGGGACGCCCATGACGAAGTGGGAGCAGTGCAGTGGGTGACACTGATGGAAAACCTGTCCCTCGGCTGATGAGCAGCAGGGTTTATTGGTTGCAAGAACTGTAATCAACGACGCGTGAAACGCCTTCGCGACACTCGCGCGCCGCCGGGGACGAAAGCCGCCATCGCGTCTTTGCGAGAGATCTCTTGCAGTGCACGCGTCGGCTCGTTCTATTGTTTATCGTGACGATGCATTCCCCAAGCCGAGCGCAGTGGATCGCGTGCTACGCGTTGGCCGCAACTGTTATTCTCCGTGTCCCAATGGCGACGATGGAAACGACGGCGTACACCCCGTTGTCCGTCGTCCTCTCGCAGATCGTCATACCGATTCCCGACACCCCGGCAAAACCTGGCGATCCTGGTGATCTGGTCCGCGCGATGATGTACCCCGGTGCGCTCGTCACGAGCGTTTGGGACGCGTACACGTGTGCCACGTCGGACGCACCATGCGACCCTGAAAAGGCGGAATGGCTCCCTCGCTGGAAGTCGTTCGTCTCAGTCAGGGGTCTCAAGGGCGTTGACGAGACCGTGTCGCGCGTCTTCGCCGGAAAGAAGTCGCAGGTGATCGCCAGCTCCTTCTTCGCTTTCGGCGCGTCGTTCCAGGCGCTCACCCGGGGTAACGCGGGCGTCCTCGGTCTCTTCTCCGCGGTGACTCTGCTGTGGTCATTACTCGGTGCTATGGCCGACGCGTCGGTGGCGTGCTCTCCGCAGTGGGGCCTACTCGCTTACCTCGTCCTGGTGTATCATACGATGAACATCGCCGCCCGGGCAAGAGCGGCGCGAGAGAAAAAGAGAAAGGCGGCTAAGAAGAAGAAGGAAGAGGAAGAGAAGAAGAAGGTCGCGTAGACGAAGCGTGAAAGAATGTATTCATCCATTTTTTTAGCAGCAGCCGCGCGTCGCGTCACGCGCGTTCCCTCACTTCGCCTCCTGCTTGGGGAGCGCGCTCGTCGCCTCATCCACCAAATACACCAACCCGCGGAAGTTCACGTCCGAATGGTTCGACAGGCTCATCTCGCAAGTCCTGCTCGTGGAGTACCCGTCCGAGCAACCCTTGGGGAGGTCGAGGTAGTTCAAGCTCGATCCGGTCAACTCCGGGAACCGCATCCCGCGGTCGCCCGCCATCCCGCAGCAAGGGATTCCGCTCGGGGTCACCTGCTCGGCGCACAGGCCCGCGATTTTCGAGAAGGTCGCCTCGACGCCGAGCTTCTTGGAGGAGCAGGGCACGTGCACGGCGATGTGGTCCCGCACCTTCTTCCACTCGAGCTTGTCCACGAGGTGGTTGCTGATGAACTCCGCGGGCTCGTAGAGCGAGAAGCGCAGCGCCGGGTTGCTGAGCTGCTCCTTGATCTGCGCCAGGCAAGGGCTCGTGTCCACGACGATGGGAAGCTTCCCCCCCTCGGACGCCTCCATGAGCGCCTCCTCGAGCTCGCCGCCCTTCATCGACGCCGTCGCCTTGAACCCGCGGCTGTTGAAGAGCATGCCGCAACAGCTGTTGCTGAGCCCCTTCGGGTACACCACCTCATAGTCCGCCTTCTTGAGGATGCTCATCATCGCGTCAGGGACGCCGCCGATGTCCTCCTCGCCCTTGACCGGGCCCATCATGCGCGTCACGCACGAGGGCAAATACACAACTTTCCTGGGGAGGCCCCTGGAGACAGACGCCGTCGCCTCCGGCACGTGAGGCGCCGGAAGCTTAGGCGCTCCCGTGGGCATGTGCTCGTTCCACACCGGCACGAGGTTGCCCGTCGCGGAGTTGAGGCCCTTGGACACGGTTTTGAGCAAGCCCGGGCCGAGGAGACCGTGCGCGAGGCTGACGACGTTAAGGAAGCCGGGCACGGCGGCCGCGAAGGTGGAGAAGTTCCTCGCCAGCGCGTTCGCGCCCTTGGTCGCGGAGCTCGCGTCGCGGAGTTCGCGCTCGCGAATAGACTTGATGAGCTCGCCGGTGTTGATCCCGACGGGGCACTTCACCTGGCACATGCCGTCCGCCGCGCACGTGGAGTTGCCCTCGTACGTGAACATGCTGAGGAACTGGTCGAGGCGCTCCTGCTCCGCATTGTTGCGATTCTCGATCGCCTCGAGGCGCGAGATCTCGCGGTACACGGTGATGCGCTGGCGCGGGGTCAGCGACAGGTCGCGGCTCGGGCAGTTGCTTTCGCAGAAGCCGCACTCCATGCACATGTCGACGATGGGATCCGCCACGGGCTTAGGCTTGAGGAACTTCTGGTGCGTGTCCGGGTCGCGGTTGAGGATGACGCCCGGGTTGAGGACATACTTGGGGTCGAACAGCTCCTTGAGCTCCCACATCAGGTCGTACGCCTTGGTCCCCCACTCCATCTCCACGAACGGCGCGACGTTGCGCCCGGTGCCGTGCTCTGCCTTGAGAGAGCCCTGGTACTTCTCCGCCACAATCTCGCAGAGCTCCTGCATCATCGCCGCGTACATCTTCACCTCGTCGTCGTTCCTGAAGCCCTGCGAGAAAACGAGGTGCAAGTTCCCTTCGAGCGCGTGGCCCATGACGGACGCATCGTCGTACCCGAACCGCTCGAACATGTCGATGAGATCCTGCGTCATGTCCCCGAGCTTGTCAACCTCGCACGCCACATCCTCGATGAGCACAGACGTCCCCGCGTTGCGCGACGACCCGACGAGGGGAATCAGACCCTTACGCACGTCCCAGTACACCTTGTACACCGCCTCGTCCTTCACGAAAGGGTAGGTCTTCTCGCGGTCGTTCAGGTAGTCCATGTTGGCGCCATCCAACGCAGACGTCACGGCCTTGATCCCGGCGTTGAGCTCGTCGTCCGTGGCGCCGCGGCACTCGATGAGAAGCGCGGCGCCCGTCTTCGGCGCGTCCGCGATGGTGGGCACGAGGCCGATGATCTGCTCGTGTCCCTCGCACTGCGTGAGGGACGCGCGGTCGAAGAGCTCAACCGCGTCGACGTCCGTCTCGCGGCGGAGCACCGCCGCGGCGCGGCACGCCTCGCGCACGTCCTTAAACACGATAAACGCGCTCGCCTTGTGCGGGTGGTCGATGACGGTGTTGTACGTCGCGCGCGAGACGAACCCGAGAGTGCCCTCGCTGCCAATCATCAGACGCTTGATGATCTCGATCGGGTCGTCCACGGGGTGGTCCACGAGCGCATTCATGGAGTACCCCGTCGTGCACTTGATCGCGTGCTTCTTGCGGATCAGCGAGCTGAGCTCCTCGTCGCCCTGCACGCGCTTGGCGAGATTCACGACGCCGTCCACGAGGGACTTGTGCGACTTCATGAACGCCGCGCGGGACGCCTCGTCCGCGGTGTCGAGCACCGTCCCGTCCACGAAAACGATGCGCATGTCCTTGAGCGTGTGGTACGTGTTCTGCTTCACCCCACAGCACATACCGGAGGAGTTGTTCGCGACGACGCCGCCGATCATGCACGAGTCGATGGAGGACGGATCCGGACCCATCTTGTACTGCTTGTCGAGGCCGTGCGTCTCCTTGTACTTCGCGAGCAGACGGTTCACCTCGCCGAGGATGAGGCCTGGCTCGAGCGTAATCTCGCGACCGTCCTCCTACGATACCGGCAAAGGCGGTGTTGAAGATAATTGGAAGGCCGAAGTCAGATCGGAGCGCTCGAGAAGGTTCGCGCGCGAGCAACATCGATCGGAAGAAAAAATCGAGTCGTTGGGTGTGGTGTCCGGGACCGCGAGCGATGTCTCGGATGTTTCGTCACGTCGAGGACGGGACCCCGGGCGGGGTCGACGCGCACCTTGATATCGTAGTTCCTGAAGTTCTTCCCGGTGTGGCTGAGCTTAAGGAGGATCGAGTCCGTCACGGCCTGCCCCGAGAGGGACGTACCCGCCGCGCGGAACGTCACGGGCGTCTCGTGCTTGGCCGCCATCGGCAAGATCTCCTTCACCTCGTTCTCGTTGTGCACCTTGACGACGATTTGCGGGAGGAGACGATAGAAGGACGCGTCCGTGCCGTACGCGAACGTCTTCACGGGATCCGTGTAGAGACGTTCCTCCGGGATCAATTTCCCGACCTCCGCCTTGAAGTTCGTGTATCGCCCGTCGTCGATGCGACCGCCGTCGACGTTGGAGTACTTCGTCAACCCCGGCGAGACGGGCACGGGGTAGACCGTACCGCCATGGTCGGGGGCGCTCGGGGTCACGGTCGCCTGCGCGGGAACCGCCGCCTGGCGCGCCTGCTTCGCCGACCGCAGCAGAGCGGTGGGGCGCGAAGCAACGGGCGCGACGGCCCTGAGAAGCTGGGCGACGCTTCGTTGCCTCCTCATCGTGCGCGGCGTGCCCTCGGATAGCCGCGCGTGTTGCGGCCGACGCGGGTGAAAAACAGTCAGGCTTGTAGCCTCGTCATCATCCCGCGGTCGGCGTGGCCGCTCTGCAGCGCACGGATTTCGCCTGGACGCGATCGCGAAGGCACCCTCCGAGTGCCTTTACAAATCGACGGTCTATTTCTGGTTTAAATGTCTCCGTCTCGAGACGATTTTGTTCCTGATTGCGTGGAGAAGGATCTTTTTTAGCATGAACGCAAAAAGCGAGTCGGCCATCCACAACGGTCTCTCCCCCCCACTCTCGGCGGCCTTCGAAGAGAGAGCATTTTCGTCAGGGACCTGCTGCATTTTTCTTTTAGTGCAGCGAGTCACATTTCTGAGTCCGGCAAACCATGGGCGGCGCGTCGGCGTCTTCCGCGAAGCGGCGGCGAAAGACACCTGCCGATGGTGACGAGCCCGAGGCGCCGCGGACTCCGGTTGAGACCGTTCTCCATCTGGACGATGAAGACGACCCGGCTGCTTCCGAGGAGGTCTCAATAGACACGCTCGGCCGCGTCGCGGGCGTCTCGGATTGCGGGCTCGACTTCGCGTTTCGAGCGTTCCCAGACGCGGTGCCCGCGAAGCTCCGCGCGGACCTGGCTCGGGATTGCGAAGCCGCGTTCGTGGGTGCGTCATTTTGGATCGGCGCGTCGTCATCGCCGCGGTGCGCGCTCGAATCCCTCGCAAAAGCGGTGTTCGAGGCGCACGCGGGGTCGGCGGTGGACGGGTTCGACGCGTCGAAATCGGGGGCGGAATGGTGGGTGCAGCTCAGGCGGCCCGGGGACGAGCAGAAGGAGGCGGTGGCGTTCCACTGGGACAAGGACGAGGACCTCGTCGACGAGTACGGCGTGTGCGTGTGCCCGGCGATATCCACGGTGACGTACCTGAGCGACTGCGGCGCGCCTACGGTCGTCCTCGAGAAGACGCCGCCGACGATGTACGAAGATGTGGATGCGTTCCGGGGAGCCGTCGGCGTCGCCAACGCGTCTTTCCCCGAGTCTGGGAAGCACATCGCGTTCGACGGGCGGATGCTCCACGGCGCGCCGAGGGAGCTGGCGAAGTCCGCCCCCGAACGTGGGTACCTGAGGGTGTCGTTTCTCGTGAACGTGTGGCTCGGATACAAACCGAGAGGCATCGTCGACTTCCCGGAGTCCGAGCTCGAGCCGCTGGGGCTCGGACGCGCGCTGAGCGAAAAGGAGCTCCGATCCATACGCGCGAACCTGGTAGACGCGTCGCGAGACTTTGACGTCGTGCGCGTGGACGAAAACGCGGAGGCGCTCGAGTTTAAATTCGGGGAGACCGGGACGGAACACCTATTGCGTTTGCCTTCACCGCGCATCGAGGATTGCAACGCGGGCGTCATCGCGCTCGGGTTCGGGAAAGGCCGGGGGGCGGAGGTAATCGCGCAGACACTGAAGCAGACGAAGCGGTCAGGTAAGCGGCGTGCGAAGCAGTGACTCGATACGCACTGCGTCGACGGGCGAGTGGAGTAGGAACGAGCGAGGAGGCGTAGACAGTAGAAGCGTAGCAGTGGAAAACGGGATATGACGCAGCGCATCGCGCTGTTTCGCTCATTCAAACCTCTTAAAAGTAGGGGTCCAGGCTGACGCTCACCCACTTCTCGAGACGCCCAGCACGTGGCCCGTGATGGCGCGGGGCGATGACCTCACGTCGGTGGACGCCCTTGTCGTCGGTGGTTTCGGCGCGCGGGGGGGGAAGTCATCCGCGTCCTCGTCCGACCCACTCGCGGACGCGATCGCGGCCGCGTTCGAACGCGTCGGTTTCCTCGTCGCTCGCGCCTCGGGCACCGAAAGCGGCGGCCGCCGCGCGCTCGCGGACGCCCTTTTCGCGGCGGCTCGCGACGGCACGAACGATAGTGACGAGTCTCGCCCGCGTCGGGTCCGGGTGATCGCCATCGTCGGTCTCGGCGCGCCCGCGGGGGCTTTCGTGGATGCCGCGCGATGCGCCGACTTCATCGCTGACGCCGAACTCCGCTGGCGCGTCCAGCACTTCGCCGCGCGCGGCGGCGTCGTCCTCGCGCTCGGCCGCGGGGGAGCAGTGGATGAGATCATGCGCGGATGGTTTTCCAAGCCGTGGACCTCGGGGCTGTCTCGCGCGGGCGCGTCGTGGCGATACAACGACGACAGCGCGTGGGGCTCGGGATACTTCGCCCGCTTCTCCGCGGCCCTCGACGGGGCGCCGCCCAGCGCGCTCGAACCCGAGCTCCCGGTCGTCGAGCTCGAGAGCGTGGGCCCGGCCGATCGAGTGTACTACTCATCGGACATCTCCGACACGGCGCGAACCGCGGTTGCGTTCGGGGCGTTCGGCGGAGGACACGTGGGGTGTGTCGGCGTCGTCTCGAGCGACCCGGCGACGGTCGCCGTCTGCGCCGCGCTCGCGAAGGCGTCGCCCGGGGTCGCGACCGCTGCGAGCGAGCGGCAGATGCGCGCGTCGCCGGCCGCGTTCCGCCGGCGATTCGCGGTGAAGCCGGCGGTTTGGGATGAGAGCGAACGGGTCGTGCGCGCCAGGAACGCCACGGTGAAACCGTCCGTCGCCGCGTTCGCGTGTTACGTCGCGTGCACGCTGACGATCACGACGGTGTTTGTGGCGGGGTGCGCGAAGCTCGTGTTAAACTCGTAGGCGTCCCCGCCGCGCGTGATATCACAATAGCTCAGGGAACCTCGTATACGTGCGATCGTTCGGATAATCTCACAGCGCGAGCTGTCGCATCCACGGGATATCGCTCCTCTCCGCCCCCGCGACGTCACCCGCGGCGCCGTTTGCGCTCCCCGCGGCGCCCGCGTTTTTCAGCAACGTCGCCGCGTGTACTTTCTTCTGCTGCAGCCTTCGCTCATCCTTGAGCGCGTACACGACGTCCTCCACGGGTACGTTGAGACAGACCCTCTGCGCGGCGCGTTTGCGTCCCGGGTCGGCCAACAGCAGTCCCGCGGACGCGAGCCTGCATGCGATGGCCGCCGCCGCGCCCGCCGGGGGCAAGGGCTCGCCGTTCGCGCGGCAGAGGGTTTCGTGCGTGCGCATGACGTGCGTGGTGCTCGCCTCGGTGACACCCGACCGTTTCAGCTCGAGAAGCAGAGCGGCGAGGAAGATACGATCGTGCCGCGACGCCGCCTCGAGCATGCGCATGTGCGGCGACTGAAACATCTCGTCTTGGGCGGCTTTGATGTCGTTCATCAGGACCTTCGCGCCGTCCTCCGCCCCACCCCGCCCTTCCGCGAGCTCGGCGGCGCGGCGGCAAAGCTCCAAAACGCGCCGGGCGTCGCCCGACACAGCCGCAACCTTTCGCGACGCGAGCTCGATGGCCACCGCCTCGAAAGGAACCAGCTCGCCGGGCGGGCCCGCGTCCTCCAAGCGCGACAGGACGATGCGTTTGAGCTGTTCGGCGGTGTACGGCTTGAACACCACCTTGTTGTTCCCGAGCCGCGACGAGATCTTCGGGAGCAGCCGTTCCGGAAGGTCCAGGGTGTTGGCGATGCCGAGAATAACCAGCCGCGCGGCGCGGTGCGTCGGCCAGTCGAAGAGGTTGTACAGGAGCTGTTGCGTGCGCGTCACGAGGAGGTCCATCTCGTCGACGACCAACACCGTCACGCGCCCGTCCGCGCCGCGTCCCTCCTTGAACCTCCGGTCCAAAACCTCGCACGCCCTCTGCGGGCTCATCCGCTCGCCCAGAAGTTCCTCGGTGATTGCCGAGTACGCGTGCGCCGGCGTCTGCAGGCGCAAGCCGTTGAGCTCGACGTGGTTGAACCGCGGGAGGTACCCGTCGCGCGATTTTTTGCGAAGCGTGCGAACCACCTCCCTCACCGTCGCCGTTTTTCCGGTCCCGGGAACGCCCGATATGTACACGCACCGGCCGCGGCACGACGCGCCCTCGACGATGGCCTGTTCGACGAAATCCAAAATTTTCGCGCGTTCGTTCTCGCGGCACGGCAAGCTCCCGGGAACCGCCGCGAGGGAAAGCGCCTGGCGAACACGCCCGAGCTTCGTCGTCGGCGTCGGACGCGCGACGCGCTGGAACGAGACCGAGCCGAGGCCCATGACGCCCCCCTCCCCGGACGCGAGCGCTTTCCGTCGACTCGCGGTGATGTGTCGGCTGATGACGCGCCCGCGTCGGCGTCCGGTCTCTTGGACCTTTTTTGATCCTTTCTTCCCCTTCTTGGCCCCGCCTCTTCCTTTCGGCGCGCCCCACTCACCGCCGTCGTCCTCCTCCCCGTCGCTCCGCTCGTCGTCATCGCTGAAATCATCGCGGTACTCCGAGTCGTGCGCGCTCGCGCCCGAGAAGAACCTTCGCGCTCCGCCCCCTTCGTCATCGCTGAAGTCGTCCTCCTCCCACTCCACCCTCCGCTTGAAGCGTTGAAAGTGGCCGTCGTACGTGTACTCGCACAAGAACACGTCGTCCCCCGCGGCTTTCGCCGCCGCCACCGCTGCCTCGTCGATTTTTTCCGCGGTCGATGACGGATCAGCGCCGTTCGTTTCCGCCGTCGCCCTCTGCCGCGCCGCCACCGCGGCGGCGGCGGCTGCTTTCGCGGCGTCGCGGAACTGCTGCGGCGGCAACACCGTGGCGGGCCTGAGGAGGCAGTCCACGTTGTTCTCGTTGGTGTTATTCGTCAGGAACACCTCGCGCCTGGTGTGGTGCGCCTGGCGCCCGGTGTGCGTTTCCTCCGGGGTGGCGAACCACCTGCCGACGAACTTGAACTGATCGCCCTCGCTCCAGATGCACTCGATGCGGCACATGTGGAGCTTCCCGGCGAGGAACTCCCCGCACGCGGTTCGCCGTCCGTTTCCTTCCGAGGACGTGAGCGGCGCGACGCCGTCCGCGGAGGCGAGACACATCGGACACGTCCACTCCGACTCCGGAACGTCCTTCAGCGGTGGGTTGAGGCACCCGAGGTGCCATCCGCGGAGGCACCCGTCGCACTCCAGCATGACGTCCGTCTCGGGGTCGCCCGTCTTCGCGCACGCCGCGCACGTCTCGTCCGAGTCGTCGTCGAAATCTTCCGTCTTGTCGCTGATGACGTACGCGCAGTCACCGCGCTTGAACACCTCGCCGTCCACCTTGACCTGCTCCCAGTACGACTCCATGCCGCGGCGCCGAGTCTTGGAGCTCTTCTCCTTGAGCTTCGTCTTCGCGGGCGCCTCGAGCGCCAGCGAGGAGGAGGCTTTCTTCTTCTTCTCCTTCGCCTTCTCCTTCTCCTTCTCCTTCGCCCGCTTCGCCTTGGCGGGTTTCTCCTTCGACACGGCGGCGGGAAGGGCGAGCGGACGGTCCCCGGCGCGAGGGGCTTTCGAGGGTTCCGGGCGCGTGAAGTTCGCCACCGGGACGAGAGCCAGGTGCCTCGCCACCTCGACGCGCGAACGGAACCTATTCCCCGAAGGATCGACGAAGACGCTGTACCTCTGTCCCGCGTTCTTGCCGGAGGCGCGCGTGTAGATCTCCGCGCGCCAACCCGGCTTGAGCGCGCCCCCGCCACACGCCGCGACGTACTCGCGGAGTGCGTCGAGCTCAGCCTCCGCGTACCCGCCCGCGGGAGCAGGGCCCGCGGGGGTCGGCTTGAGTTTCGGCACCGCGGGAGGCGCCGTGTCCGACCGCGGCTGTGAGATCTCGTCGTCCCCCGAGGGTTTCGGCGCAGTGCCTCGCGCGCCCATGACCTGCGCGAGCAACGCCGATTTCGCGGCCTTGCGCGCGCGCTTCGCCGCTTTCTTGTCTTCCTTGGACCCGCCCTTGCCGCCCCCATCCGGGCCCTCGCCGTCGGCTCGCCGCTTCTCCCCTTTCACGCGTTTCACCCCGTCCTCATCTTCGCGCGCGAACACCTTCGGGGGTGCCCGCTGGTTCGCGTCCGCGTTGCGGCGCGTTCGCGTGCCGTACGACGACATCGCGACGGCCAAGCGAGTGAGCCGGAACGAACCTCCCCCTCGTCCGTCTCCGCGCCGTCTCCCTCTGTCCCTGGACCCTCTCCCTCTGTCCGGTCCAGGCTTTTGAACGCCGATCGGAAAGCTCAGCTCGACGAAAGGTGCTGCAGCACCGCGAGAAAAAACCGGAGGCGTGCCGCGCGCCTATCAGTACTATGCGTCCCGGATTCGCAGGTCTCGGGCCGACGACGCCCGTGGGCGGCCACACCGCGATGGCGTCCACGCTCGCTGAACCGCGAGGCTCGGTCGTCGGGGCGCGACCGTCGGCGCGTTCGCGCGCGCCTCGCCCTCGACGCGCGTGCGCCACCCGCGCCGTCTCCGTGTCGACGGATAAGTTCGTGTGGATCGAAACGACGAATTGCGACGTGCTGAAGACCTCCCTCGAGTCCGGCCTGACGACCAGCGCTCTATTCCCGCCCGAGAACGCGCACCTCGCCGAGACCTGGCGCGCCGTCGGGCGCTTCGAGGCCATCCGCGTGGACGACGCCGGCGTCGTGCACCGGATCCCGAGCGACGCGAGGGGCGCGCTCGATGACGATTCTCACGGGGACTCCGAAACGTCCCCGTCCTCCCGAGCCGTCGGCGTCGTGTGCCCCGTCGCGGGGCCCGAGGACGTGGACGCCGTCGCGCGCCTCGCCGGCGTCGAGCCGCTCGTCATCGTAGACTCGAGCGCGTGGCGTGTGATCCCGGCGGAGAACCTCGTGGCGGCGTACGGCGCGGCACCGGACTCGACCCTGGTCGCTTTCGCGAGGGACGCCGACGACGCCGCGGCCATGTTCGAGGCGCTCGAGACGGGCGTCGACGGCGTCGTGTTGCGCACCGACGACCCGAACGAGGCGCGCGAGCTCGCGAAGTACATGCGCAGGAGGAAGGATCACACCCTGAACGGCCTCGCGCCGCGACCCGACCCGTCTCCTTCCGCGTCCTCGGACGCGGGGTCGTCCGGTCTCGAACGCGCCGTCGTGACGCGCGTCGAGGTGGTCGGCGTCGGCGATCGCGCGTGCGTCGATTGCGCGAGCGCGTTCGCCCCGGGGGAGGGCCTCCTCGTGGGTTCGTTCGCGCGCGGTCTGTTCCTCGTGCACAGCGAGTGTCTGGACGCGCACGGTTACGTCAACGCGCGTCCGTTTCGCGTCAACGCGGGGCCCCTGTGCTCGTACGTCATGAAGCCGGGGGGGGAGACGGCGTACCTCTCCGAGCTCGCCGCGGGGGACGAAGTGCTGTGCGTGGGGCCGATGGGGGAGACGCGCGTCGCGCTCATCGGGCGGGTGAAGGTGGAACAGAGGCAGATGCTCCTGGTGGAGGCAGTGGCGGAGGACGGGGAGACGTTCGCGGCGCTGCTGCAGAACGCCGAGACGGTGCGCCTGGTGAGGGACGAGGGGGGAAACGCCACCGCCGTGTCGTCCCTCGAAATCGGCGACGCGGTGCTCGTGCACCGCACGGAGGGGGCGAGGCACACCGGGCTGAAAATCGAAGAAGAGAGATGGTACGAGACGTGATGGTATCATATCTGTAGCAGACGTGATATCATAGTGTCGTAGCTACGATGAAACGCGCCTCTCGCGTTGAACAGAAAATCGTATCGTATTTGTATCATAGTACACGCGCGCACGCTCTCGCCCTTCTCGCCGCTCACCAGTACACCAGCCTCGCCGGGAGATGCTCCATCGCGCGAAGGAGCGCCAGGTCATCGTCGGTGAACTCCTTGAGCATCCTGTAAAACCGAATCGCGAGCCTGAGGATGTAGCACTGCACCAGGACCATGAGAAAAGCGAGGACCTGCGTCCCCACGCTCATATTGGGCATGAGGAACACCGCCATTCTCCAGATGAGGGCAAGGAAGCAAAACACCACGTACGCGAGGGTGGGCCCGCGGAGGTAGTTTTTCGCGCCGTAGAAGCCGCACAGAGGGCCGACGATCGCAATCGCCAACCAGAAGTACCCGATGAAGACGTTGATGACGCAGATGAACACGTCGATGAGGGCGAAGAGACGCAACGAGCGCGCGAGGCTTCGCGCGATCGCGTGCTCCATGGACCCGGTGCCTTCCTGGATCACCACCGTCGTGCCGTCGGCCAACATGAACCTGCCGTGCTGTCCCGCTTGCACGCCCCCCATCCCTCCCGCGACCCGGCCTTGCGCGTACGGGTCGCCGCCCGCGCTCGGGTAGAACGGGTTCGAGTTCACCGGGATCCCTCGCGCGGGCTGCGCGTACGTCGTGTGGGTGACCGTGGCCAAGGGGGGGAGGTCCACGGCCCCGGGCACCGGTGCCTCAACGGGTTGGCCTTGCGCGGGGGCGCCGCGGACCACCTCCTCGGGCGCGCACTGCGCCGGAGGCGGCGGGCGGTCGCCCATGTTCGAAGCCAGGGGAAGTGACGACGAAGGCGCGGGTGTCACGCGAGGCGCGCGATGGAGAGCGCGGCCGTCGGTGCCGGCGTGACGACTTCCCGCGCCGCGTCGCGTTATTCGCAAAAAGCCACGCGGCTCCTCGTTCGTCATCGTTCGACCGCCGAGTTGACGACGGCCCGGATTCGACTTCTGACGGGTCCGGCTCCCGGTCAGGTGACACGCGCGCGCGCGCGCCAAGACTCCAAGAGTGATGCGCGACGATGCGGACCAGAATTCCGACGTCAACACCTGCGCTGGGGACACGGTTCGGGAGCACGCGGCGCGCGCGTTTCGGGCGCGACGCATGCGGTCTTCGCCGGAGCACGTCCCGCGGGGAGCGCCGACGCGCCGCGTCGCGCTCGCGCTCGCGCTCGCGCTCGTCGCGCTGACGCTGATCACGGGGGTGGATGCGAAGCACGAGCCCCGATCCGGATTTGCGGGGTCCGAGCACGCTCGCGTCTCCCTCGCCCGCGCGGTGGCGGACCTCGCGGTCGCTGATCTGGGCGACGCCGCATTCACGCTCGGGCGCATCGACGAGGTGCACAACGCCGTGCGGCACGACCCCGGGCAAGGAATGTCCAAGCCTCGCGGGGTGTGGATCTCGGTCGTTTACGACGCGGTCGCGACGTCGCCGCGGCGCTCGAAGCGGTGCGTGGCGGAGGCGTGGGAGACGCTCGCAGCGGAGACCATTCTGGAATCGAACGTGTGCGAGGCGGTCATTCGTGAGGGAAGCCCCGGTGCGTCCTTCGCGGACCCGTGGGAGGAGGGCGTCGTCGTGGACGCCGGCGGAGAGGAGGTGCTCACCGCGGCGGGGTCGGCGGCGTTGCCCAGGTACGGCATCCTGACTCTCGCCGCCGGCGCGACGGAGGCCTTCTCGTGTTCGGCTCGCAGGGAGGAGGAGGTGGTGGAGGGGAGAACGTACGTGGTGTACCGCATCGCCATCTCGGCGTCCGAAGATTGCGCGGACGCTGTCGCCGCGAAGGTGACGCGAACGCCCGAGGACTTGTGGGTGGTGTTCGTGGAAGAGGAGCCGCCGAAGGTCGTCGGGTGGGACATCAAAGGCGCGCTCGCGGCGTCGTGCGCCGTGGTGTGGGCCGGACTGTGGCTCATTTACGACGCGAAGGTGAAGAGGAGGCGCGAGGAAGCGATCGTTCGAAAGCAGAGAAAGGCAGAGGCGGACGCCATCAACAACGCGAGGACGAACGCGAGCGTCCTCACGTCGCCGGCGCTCAACAAGCGCTTGTAGCAGCGTCTTCTGTAGTTGGACTAC
>Ga0181571_10002168_pt1 | contig 14503 bp, 13 predicted proteins | sample 101ome_17_FD_132440 | JGI IMG/M metagenome (GOLD analysis project Ga0181571, IMG submission 132440) | Coastal salt marsh microbial communities from the Groves Creek Marsh, Skidaway Island, Georgia - 101407AT metaG (megahit assembly) | ecosystem: Environmental > Aquatic > Marine > Intertidal... | reverse complement strand
GTAGAAGCGGTTCAGCGTCGGATTGTCCACGGCAAAACCGCCCCACAGCAGCGTGACGATCCAGTCGCCGATGCCCCAGGGAATGGCCGAGAACAGGTTGGTGATGACCGTTGCGCCCCAGAAGCTCATCTGCCCCCAGGGAAGAACGTAGCCCATAAACGCGGTCGCCATCATCAGAAGCAGGATAACGACGCCGAGCATCCAGAGAATTTCGCGCGGAGCCTTGTAGGAGCCGAAGTAAAGCCCCCTAAAAATATGAATATACACGACGATAAAGAACATCGACGCGCCGTTCATATGGATATAGCGGATCAGCCAGCCGTAATTCACGTCGCGCATGATACGTTCGACCGAATCGAAGGCCAGCGCCGTATGCGGCGTGTAATGCATGGCCAGCGTTATGCCGGTAACGATCATGATGACCAGCACGATCCCGGCCAGCGAGCCGAAGTTCCACCAGTAATTCAGATTACGCGGCGTCGGGTATTCATAGAGCTCGTGGCTCATGAAGGTGAAGATCGGGAGCCGGTGATCGACCCAGCGCACGAGGCCGTTGTCGAGCCATGCGGGTTTCTGGAATTTTGACATGTTTTTCTACCTCAGCCGATCTTGACGACGTTATCGCTGATGAATGTGTATTCGGGCACGGGAAGATTCTTCGGCGCCGGTCCCTTGCGGATACGGCCCGACGTATCGTAGTGCGATCCGTGGCACGGGCAGAACCAACCGTTGAATTCGCCCTTGGTTTCGCCCTGGGACGTGCCCAGCGGAATACAGCCGAGATGGGTGCAAACACCGACGAGGATCAGCCATTCCGGCTTCTTCGCCCGGGCGCTGTCTTCTTCCGGATCTATCAGATCGCCGGACTTCGCCGCGTTGGCGGCGTCGATTTCAGCTTTCGTACGGTGACGGATGAAGACTGGCACGCCGCGCCATTTCACCTTGATCGCCTGGCCGACCTCAACCGCCGAAATATCGACCTCGACCGTGGCCAGCGCCAGCGTGTCGGCCGCCGGGTTCATCTGCTGGATGAATGGCCATGCGACCGCAGCGCCACCGACCGCGGCAAACGCGCCGGTCGCCAGTTGCAGAAAATCACGCCGGGTTTCCCCTTCGTGGCCGTGTTCGGGCGCCTGCGCGCCGTCGGTATCAGCCATGCTTCACACCTTGTTTCCGTTGATCCGCTGACATGTCATGTCCGTAGAGTATTCGCTGAAACGCGAACATAGAGATTCCTTCTCTGGACGCCGTATCCCGCCTGTTTCATAGCTACCACGGGCGCAGATTCGATGCATGCGGCGCGTCGCCGCACATTTTCATGCTCCGTAGCCGGCATTAACCGGTTTTCGAAAATCGGTATAGTCCAATTCGTTACCGCAGGAAACCCTGCGGCTTCATGGTTAACAAGGGGTCAAGGGTTCTGCGAAGTATTTGAAAACGCTGACGATTGCACACACCCTAATTCGCGGTTATGGCTTTTCCATGAGGATCGCCCTTTACCAGCCCGATATTCCGCAGAATGCCGGCGCGGTTTTCCGCCTCGGCGCGTGCCTGAAAATCCCCATAGACGTGATCGAGCCGTGCGGATTCGTGCTGGACGACCGCCGTCTTAAGCGGGTGGCCATGGATTATGGCGCGCAGGCCGATATCGAACGACACGCAACGTGGGCGGCATGGAAATCGGCGCGGGACGGCGCGCGAACCGTCCTGCTGACCACCCGGGGCGCAATCCGGTATACTGAATTTCAGTTCGAACCCGACGATATTCTGTTGCTGGGCCGCGAGAGCGCGGGCGTCCCGGAGAATGTCCATGAATCCGCGCATGCGCGACTGATTGTCCCTATGGCGCCCGGCGCCCGGTCGCTTAATGTCGTGACCGCGGCGGCAATGGTGATCGGCGAAGCGATGCGCCAAACGGGCGGATTCGAACAATGAGGCAAGCGGACGGCAAATGACCGAGAAGACACTGGAGCAGAAGAAGGACGTCGCCAGCGCCTGGTTCAAGGAGCTGCGTGACCGGATGTGCGCCGCGTTCGAAGCGCTGGAGGACACGGTCGACGGTCCGAACGAAGCCGTCGGCGACGGCAGGCCCGGCCGGTTCGAACAATCGGCCTGGGACCGACCCGGCGGTGGCGGCGGCGTGATGTCGGTTATGAAGGGCCGCGTGTTCGAAAAAGTCGGCGTTAACATCTCGACTGTTCACGGCGAATTTTCGGAAGAATTCCGCAAGAACATCCCCGGCGCGGAAGAAGACCCCCGGTTCTGGGCGTCGGGCATTTCGCTGGTGGCCCACATGCAATCCCCACTGGTTCCCGCCGCCCACATGAACACGCGTTTCATCGTCACCTCCAAGGCCTGGTTCGGCGGCGGCGGCGATCTGACGCCGATGTATCCCAACGACGAAGATACAGATCTGTTTCACGGCGCATTCCGCGAAGCGTGCGACAAGCATGATCCGGCGTACTACCCGAAATTCAAGAAATGGTGCGACGAGTACTTCTTCCTGCCGCACCGGGACGAGCCGCGGGGCGTTGGCGGAATATTCTACGATTACGTGGATACCGGCGACTGGGATGCTGACTTCGCCTTTACGCAGGATGTCGGAAAGGCGTTTCTCGGCGTGTATCCGGAAATCGTCGCAGCCCACATGAACGAAACCTGGACGCCGGAACAGCGCGAACACCAGCTGCACCGGCGCGGCCGCTACGTGGAATACAATCTGCTCTACGATCGCGGCACTATTTTCGGGCTGAAAACTGGCGGCAATGTGGACGCTATCCTGATGTCTCTCCCGCCCGAGGTGAAATGGCCCTGACAATCGAGCGCCGAACACCTTGCCGGTGTCGCGACTGGCCGCCTATTTAGTCGCGGCAGCGGCGATGTTTTTTGCATTCGTCCTGTGTATGCTTGTCGCCGTTATCGACTTTTTCAGATGGGCATCAGGGACACCGGATAAAGATGAAACGTCTTTCCATTTTCAGCCTCGTCGTGGCCGCCTTTTTTTTCGTCGCCGGCGGCAACGCCTTCGCGGCGGATCTGAACATCAAGGCGTTTTACGGAAAGTTCCAGGGCGGCGGGATCGCCGAGAACGACGACAGCATCTATTTCGGCGTCACCGCACGCGATTTCGACGTGACGATCGAACCCGCGGGCGATGGATTCTCGGTCGAATGGACCAGCGTGATCCGGGGCGGCGGCGATCCCGCAAATCCAAACGTACGCCGCAAGACCACCAAGCGAACCTTCCAGACCACGTCAAAACCAGGGGTCTGGAGAGCGGTCGAATCGAAGGACCCCGTGGACGACGGCGAACTGTGCTGGGCTCGACTGAAGGAAAACACGCTCAGCGTATACCTGATGGTGGTCCGTAATGACGGTGCCTACGAAATCCAGAAATACGACCGCACGCTCCTGCCGTCCGGCATGGAGATGCTGTTCACCCGGACGCGGGATGGAGAAAAGGTCCGCCAGGTCAAAGGCCGGCTGGTGAAAGTCGCGCGGTAGAGCTTTCTTCAGGCGACGTGCCGGAAATTCGCCGAGTCCTGCGCCTGCGCTTCTGCCGCCGCATCCCGCAGCAGACGTCGCAGGACCTTGTTTGCCGCGTTGCGCGGCAATTCGTTGGTGAAGAAGTAAGCTTTCGGGCGTTTGAAGCCGGCCAATGAGGACGCCCTGCAATGGGCATCCAGGGCTGTCGCGGTTTCGGCGACGTCTCCATCGGATTCCTTCATACAGGCAACCACCATCTGCCCCCATTTTGAATCGGGGATACCGACGACGCTGACTTCCGTAACCGAAGAGTGCGTTTCCAGCACGGCCTCCACCTCCTCCGGGTGGATGCTTTCGCCACCGGAGCGGATCATATCGTCGACCCGTCCAACCAGCGTGATGTCGCCGTTCGATTCCTGAAGAAACACATCGCCTGTGTAATACCAGCCATCCTTCTTTTTCTCCGCCGTCGCATCGGGCCGGCCGAGATATTCCGTGAAAATCGTGTCCACGGTCGCATCGACGATCAGTTCGCCTTCCTCGCCGGAAGCGACGATGTCGTCCACGCCATCACCGTCAATTCGGACAAGCCGAATCCGGCTGTAGTAGGCCGCACGGAGCGTCGCATGCTGACCCACGGGCTCCGGATTGGACAGCGAGCACATGGTTTCGGTCGTACCGTAGATATGACGGATGGTCCCGCCCCATTCGGCGTCGATATGTTCCAGCAAGTCCGGATCGATCGTGATCCCGCCATACAGCGCCAGTTCCATCGACGACATTTTTTTGGGAGAATAGTTGGGTGCCGCGACCATAGCCTGATACATGGTCGGCACGCAGAACGCGTAGGTCAGTTTCTCCCGCTCTACCAGATCGACGATTTTCACAGGGTTGAATTCCGAGACGAAAAAAAACGTCCCGTTAAAGGCCAGCGTCACCAGAAACACGCCGTAAAACCCGATGGCATGACTGAGCGGCATGCAGCCCAGTGCGCGGTTGTGGGTCCCGTGACGCAACCCGCCCTGCGTCGCGAGCCAGACCAAACGGTGCTCGGTCGTCCGTTGGTTCAGAACAACGGCCTTGGGGAGACCCGTCGTGCCGGACGTGTAGTAAAGAAACGCCATATCGGTTTCGGCCGGTTTGGAGTACGGAGGAAGTCCGGCGGCATCGCTCCGGCATTCTTCGATATTTCTGGCGGGACCGGCATCGCCGCCGGCGGACCAGATGGCTGCATCTTCGGGCAGAACCTTGGCGAGGGCCTCCGCCAGGGCAGGGTCCGGCAAAATTGCGGCAGCTTCTATTCCGCTCGCATCGCAGAGCGCGCAGATTTCCTCCGGTTTGAGCCGGAAATTCAACATCGCGGGAACGGCGTTCAGACGCATTAAAGCAAGCACGAAAATGCCATGCTCCCAGGTTGTGGGTAACGCAGTTGCGACACGGGACCCTGCGCCGATTCCCCGCGCTGCCATGCCGGCTGCGACTGCATCGACCTCGGCAATCAGTTCCCGGTAGGTAAGCTTGCGGTCGGTAATATCGTCGACCAGCGCCGGATGATCGGGCGTGCGTTCTGCTGCGATCCAGACAAGTTCGTAACCAGTGTGCATGTCCCCTCCCGTTTTGCGAATGTTTCCACAGTCGCCACCCGGAATCCAGACCGGGTGGCCTTTTCGAAGAACCGGTGTGCGGCTATGATTCAGGCGGGGAGTATTCAGAAATGCCGTCGACGGACACCGGAACAGATCTGCGATCCTGGATCGCGACGCTGGAAGCTGCAGACCAGTTGAAACGTATCTCCGCGCGTGTCGACTGGGACGAGGAAATCGGCGCCGTAACGCGCGCCAACATGGCGCTGCGCGGACCTGCGCTGATATTCGAAAATATTCGCGATCATACGGACACGCTGTGCACGCAACTGATGACCTGCGGTCTGTCGACCAGGGAACGGGTTGCACTCATGGCCGGCTTGTCGCCGGACATCTCCGACAAAGACCTGGTGCGCCATTTCAAGGACCGTTACAGGAATCCGTTGCCTCCCGTCGCGGTCGACAGCGGCCCGGTCAAGGCCAACGTTCTGCGCGACAATCAGATCGATCTGGGACAGTTTCCGGCACCGCGCTGGTACGGCGCCGATGGCGGCCGCTACATCGATACCTATTGCGGCGTCGTCACCCACGATCCGGAAACGGACCGCGCCAATGTGGGCCTCTATCGCGGGATGGTCGCCGGTCGCAACAAGATCGCCAAGCTGATGCTGCCGACCCAGGGCTGGGGCGGTCATTTCGGCAAGCATCGCAATGCGGGCGGTAAAATGCCTGTCGCCATCGTCCACGGCTGGCACGATGTAATGCCGTTCTGCGCCGGCAGTCCGTTCCCGCGGCGTATCTGCGAATGGGACATGATGGGCGCCATTCTCGGCAAGCCGGTGGAACTGGTGCAGTGCGAGACGGTCGATCTGCAGGTCCCTGCCAACGCGGAATTCGTCATTGAAGGCTATATCGACCCCGATCCCGACACCTTCGTGATGGAAGGCCCGTTCGCCGATTACCCGGGGCACGAAGGCGCGACCCCGACGCCGAAACCCGTACTGCAGATCGAGTGCATCACTCACCGGGAAAACCCGATCATGCGCGGCGCACTGGAAGGCGCGCGGCCGGGTTTCCCGAGCGAGGATTCGGGTCTCTGCGCCTATTCCTGGTCGGCGATCGCCTGGAACATGCTCGAAGACGCCGGGGTCGACGGCATTCTGGACGTGTGGATGCCCCCGGTGGTGACGGGCATGAACATCGTGGTGCAGATCCAGAAACGCTATCACGGTCACGCCCAGCAGATCGCCAACACGCTGTGGGGCACGTCGGCGGGACAGTGGTTCTTCAAGAACGTGATGGTCGTCGAGGAAGATATCGACATCCGCGACTGGGAAGCCAGGGAATGGGCGATGGCGTTCCGCGTCAACGCCAGCGAAAACGGCGTTCTGACGTTCGGCCCGACCTTCGGATCGCCGCTGGACCCGTCAACGCGGCACGAATATTCCAATATCCGGAAATACGGCACGGCGCGCTGGACGCGCGTGCTGATCGACGCCACCCGCAACTGGACGTTCGAACCCAATCCCGACTGGGGCGGGCGACGCATGTCGCCGATCGCGTCGATGGACCCGGAACTGGAACGAAAAATCGCCGCGCGCTGGAACGAATACGGTATCGGATCGGATTATCTGGACGACGACATGCGCGAAAGGCTGACGCTGGAAGAACTCCGCAAAAGATTTCCGGACGTTTAGTTTAAATCCTGCTGCCCTTAACGCCGCCGGACAGCTAGCCTCAGGCGGTCTAGACACGCTTCGCGGTCGGGCCGGAAGGCCTGTTCGACCCACCATTCCTCAATATCGTCGAGAATTTCGCCGACCTTGGGGCCTTCCTCGACACCCATCTCCAGGACGTCCCCGCCGACAAGGGGAAACTCGGGCGGTTCCCACGACGATGCGGTATCCCAGGTGTCTTTCCATCCCTGGACCGATTGTGCCGCCTCGGTCGCATTTATTACGATCTGATCGGCCCAGTCCAGCAGGATCAAATCCCGAAACTGATCCCGGCCCAGTGTGTATAGTGCGCGCCGCAGCATCAATTCGTTCATGCTGGCACCGGATTCGCCGCGGCTTGCGTTCAGATCGTCGAGACGGTGCGTGTCTTCGCGCGACAGCCGCAGACGCGTCGCGATTTGAGAAGCCTCACTGCGGTTCGGCTGGATCAGGGCCGTCAGCCGCCGGATCGGGTCGGGCTCGAAAGACACCATGGTTTCCAGTGCCGCCAGCGCCTCCATCCGTTTCACCGACCGGCCCACGGGCAGCAACAGCCTCAGCAAACCGATATCTTCCATCATCTGGAAAACAGGACCGGGAGCCGGCGCGGTGAGCGTACGCGACAGTTCTGCCCAGATACGCTCTCCCGACAGGGTTTCGACGTGCGTCGCGGCAGCCCGACAGGCAGCGTAGGATTCCGGATCGGGTTCAGTCTTCGCGTAGTGCGCGTAAAAGCGGAAAAACCGCAACACCCGCAGGTAATCCTCGGCGACGCGGTCCAGCGCAACGCCGATGAACCGGACGCGTCCGGTTTTCAGGTCGTCCAGACCGTCGAAATAATCGTAGATCTTTCCATTCGGTTCGGCGGACATCGCGTTGAACGTGAAATCCCGGCGCGAGGCGTCTTCGACCCAGTCATTCGTGAACTCGACCGAGGCATGCCGCCCGTCGGTTTCGACATCCTTGCGCAGGGTTGTGATTTCGAACGGCCGGGTTTCCGGAATGGCTGTGATCGTGCCGTGTTCGATACCCGTGGGAACGGCCCTGATCCCGGCCGCACCGAGCACCTCGAGAACGCGGTCCGGCGGCGCATCGGTGGCGACGTCGATATCCGAAACCGGCCGTCCGGCTACCGTGTCGCGGACGCACCCGCCCACGAACCTGACAGAATGTCCGGCTTCTTTAAGAGTAGTGAAAATCCTGGCGGTGTCCGGCTCCGACATCCAGTCCGGCGGCGCAATCTTGACTACGGCGCTCAATTGGAACTGACCGGTCGATCTGGGGCGATGCCTTTATCCAGTTTCTTTTCCGCCTCGTCGACGTTTATAGGCGTGTAAGGCTTGTCTGCTGTTTTGTCGTGAAACAGCAAAAACCCGCCCAATGTCAGAGCTGACAAGAGAACGCCGATGATGCCAAGCATTTTCAACGGCGCCGTCTTCAGTTCGGGCGGAATCTGCTCTCCGGTGGCCGCGTCCAGTTTCGGCTTTTCGGCGAAAACATTCCAGACGAACCAGACGACGAAGGGCAGAACCAGCGGGATAATCGTCAGCAGCAGCAACCGGATCATTTGATCTCCAACGTATCGCGAAGCGCGACCAGAAGCCGCGCGGTCAAACCCCAGATATAGAAGTTTTCGAAGAGCAGAACATAGAAGTCGTGATCGACGCCACGGATGTACCGGGTTTCGATCTTCTGGTTCGCCGGATTTAAAACGAAGCTGAGCGGCACTTCGAATATCTCCTCGACCTCCCCCGGATCGGGGATTGTCTCGAAGGGCGGTTTTATAAGACCGACCACGGGCGTGACTTTGAAACCGCTGCCCGTGGTGCGCTGCCCCAGGCGACCGACGAGATCCACTTTTTCGCGCGGCAGTCCGATTTCCTCCTCGGTTTCGCGCAGGGCCGTGTCCTCCGGCGTATCGTCATGGGGTTCCGTTTTACCGCCGGGAAAAGATATCTGGCCGGGATGGCTCTTGAGGTGACCGGGACGTTGCGTCAGTAAAACGGTCATGCCGGCTTCGTGTTCGACAAGCGGCACCAGAACCGCCGCAGGCGTGATGCGTTTGGGCAGGGATTTTTTATCCTGCGACACCCAGCCATAGGTATCGCCCGCGTCATCGAGAGACGGCGGATCTATACCCGGTCCGTCAAACGCACCGATGATATGATCGCGTGCGATGTGAATGCCGTCGTCAGGCATCCTCAACCGCTCCGATCTCGAAAAACTCTCCGCTGCTACGCACGCCAAGCACCTTTTTCCCGTTTTTTTCCCGTTCTTCGCCAGTTTCTACCAGATCGTAGAACACCGAACGAACGATAAGGGCTTCGAGCCCGTCTCTAATCATAATATACGGCGCGGGTTCGCCGGTTTTGGAATCGATTTCAACCCGAAGCGGATGGTCCGGCCCCGCGGTCACGATTTCGTCAATATTTGAGCGGAAAATCAGCTTCTGACCGTGTTTATCCTGATCGACTGTCATTTCAACGGCGGTGAAAGGCGCGTCATCCACCTTGATACGGCACATTTCAGCAGGCGTTACGAGCCAAAAATCGCCGGAATTGTCCCGTTTCAGAACCGATGCAAACAGTTTGACCAACCGTTTGCGGCCGATCGGGGAGCCAAGATAGTGCCAGGTGCCGTCCCGTGCGATCCTGATATCGATATCGCCGCACATCTGCGGACCACCCGGGTCACCGGGATTTTCGTTCCCATTCTCCTTGCCTTGCGCCAAAGCACGTTCAAGATTACCCAAAGAAACACCGGACATTGCCTTATAAACCCCTGCGCAGAGGATCGCCGTGACCGACACCCAGACAACCGACCAATCCCAGGCGGGCGGTAATCAACCGTCGGAACGCCTCGTCTCCGAAATCGAAGCGCTCGGACAGCGGATGGCGGCCGTCCGCGAACATATCGGCCGTGTAATCTTCGGTCAGCACGACGTCATCGACCAGACGCTTATCACATTATTGGCGGGCGGACACGCGCTGCTTGTCGGGTATCCGGGGCTGGGCAAGACGCGCCTCGTCGATTCGCTGGGCACTGTGCTGGGGCTGGAAGACCGCCGCGTACAGTTCACGCCCGACCTTATGCCGCCGGACATCCTGGGTTCGGAAGTACTGGAGGAAGACGATAGCGGCCATCGGTCATTCCGGTTTATCCGGGGTCCGATTTTCGGACAGTTGCTGATGGCGGACGAAATCAACCGGGCGAGCCCGCGGACACAGTCCGCGCTGTTGCAGGCGATGCAGGAATACAAAGTGTCGGTCGCCGGTCAGGACCACGACCTGCCGAAACCATTCCATGTGCTGGCCACCCAGAATCCGCTGGAACTGGAAGGCACCTACCCGCTGCCGGAAGCCCAACTCGACCGTTTCCTGCTGCAGATCGATGTCGGGTATCCGGACGAAGACTCCGAAAAGCGGATGCTGATCGCAACGACGGGTGTCGCGGACGAAAAACCGGAACAGGTCCTGACGGCCGACGACCTGGTCGCTGCCCAGCGGCTCGTACGGTCGGTCCCTGTCGGCGACGCGGTCGCCGATGCTATTTTGAAACTGGTGCGCGCCGGCCGCCCCAACGAAGACGGCGATCCGGCCATCCGCAATCACCTGTCGTGGGGACCGGGACCACGGGCCAGCCAGGCACTTATGCTGGCAACCCGTGCCCGTGCGCTGCTGCAGGGCCGTTTCGCACCCTCGATAGACGATGTCATCGCGTTGGCGCCGCCAGTGCTACGCCATCGAATGGCGCTGACGTTCTCCGCCCGCGCCGACGGCATTACGGTAGACGGGGTCATCGACCGGCTGTGCGCGAAGCTCGGGTGAGCAACCCGACCCCCGCCATAAACAACGCCGTCGATCCGGCATCGGTCCGTCAGCGGGCCGAAGAAGCCGCGTCGACGCTGCCGCCTCTGCTGGTGATGGCGGAACGGGTCGCCACCGTCGTGGCCCAGGGCGAACACGGCCGCCGCCGGGCCGGGTCGGGCGACAGCTTCTGGCAGTATCGTCGCTATCAGGCAGGCGATCCGGCGCAAAGCATCGACTGGCGCCAATCGGCTAAATCGCAGCTCGCCTTTGTCCGCGAAAACGAATGGGAAGCCGCTCAGAACATCTACTTGTGGACCGACCGGTCGGCTTCGATGAACTGGCATTCCGATCCCAATTTACCGACCAAGGCCGATCGCGCCATAGTCGTTACCCTGGCCATTGCGTCGCTGTTGATCCGGGGCGGCGAGCGAATTTCGAGATTGGAAACGGGTCAACGTCCGGCCCGCGGACGGGCGGTGCTGAATCGTCTCGCCGCGGAACTCACGGCGCCGGCGGAAGACAGCGCCGGAATCCCGCGGCTGGAACAGTTGCGGCGGCACAGCCGGGTCGTCATGGTGGGTGATTTTCTCAGCCCGATCCACGAAATCGAACCGGTGGTCCGGGGATATGCTCGCCAGGGTATCGCCGGTCATATTGTGCAGATATGCGATCCGGCGGAAGAAGCCCTGCCGTTTACCGGCAGGACCCGTTTCGAAGGGCTTGAAGGCGAAGGCAGTGCACTGATAGGGCGCGCCGATGCCATCCGCGAAGACTATGAATCCCTGCGCAGCGCCCATCGCGAGGCGCTTGCCGATCTCTGCCGGTCGGCGGGATGGACGCTGACGGTCAACCGCACCGACCGGCCGGCGGAGCCGACGCTGTTGACGCTGCACATGCTGCTGTCGGAAACGGACAGGTCGTGATGCTGGAACTGGGAGGCCTCGCCTTTACATCGCCCTGGCTGCTGGTCGCGCTGACCGCGCTGCCCGCGCTTTGGTGGCTGTTGCGGGTCACCCCGCCTTCGCCCCGACTGGTCAGCTTTCCGCCCGTTCGCCTGCTGATGGCGCTGCGCCCCAATGAAGAAACCCCCGCCAGGACGCCCTGGTGGCTGATTCTGCTGCGTATGCTGCTTGCGGCGCTCGTCATATTCGCCCTGGCCCACCCGGTTCTGAACCCTGGCGAAAACCTGCGCGGCTCCGGTCCGCTGGTGCTGGTTGTAGACGACGGTTGGGCGTCCGCCGCCGACTGGCCCGTACGCCAGCAGAAGATGACAGAATTGCTGGACCAGGCGGAACGCGAAGACAGGCCCGTCCATATATTGTCGACCGCCGTCGCCGCGCCCGGCGAACCGCTGCAGGTCCGCAAGCTGATGCCGGCTGCAGACGCGAGACGTATCGTCACCGCGCTTGCGCCGAAACCCTGGCCGGTCGACCGCAAGGCCGCATTGACGGCTTTGCAGTCCGTCACGGTTAACGGATCCGCCCACGTGGTGTGGATCGCCAACGGTCTCGGGCAGGAAGAAGACCGTCCCTTCGCGGAAGCGCTGCAACGTCTCGGCGGATTGCAGGTGATCGAACAGCCGGCCGCCGCGCGAGTCCGGCTGATCCAGCCGCCAAAATCCGACGGCGAAACGCTGCAGGTTCCGGTCCGGCGTGTAGCGGAGCCGCAGGAGCGCGAAGTCTGGGTGCGTGCCGTCACCGAAGAAGGACGTCTGGTCGGACGCAGCAGCGTGACCTTCCCCGCCGGAGACGAAACTGCGGAAGCAGTACTTTCGCTGCCCGGAGAACTTAGAAACGACGTCGCCCGGATCGAAATCGAAGGCAGCAACAATGCGGGCGAGTCCTTCCTGGTCGACGAACGCTGGCGCCGGAGGCCTGTGGGCATCGTGTCGGGCGACAGCTCGGAGACCGACCAGCCCCTGCTGTCTTCCATTTACTATCTCGATCGTGCCCTCCGTCCATTTGCGGAGGTCCGCCAGGGCACGATGAGCGAACTGTTCAAACGCGAAGTCGCTGTGGTCATTCTCGCCGATATCGGCCGGCTGCTGGACTCCGACAAAACCACCCTGGATGCATGGATGAAGAAGGGCGGCGTAACCCTGCGCTTTGCGGGGCCACGGCTGGCTGCCGCGGAGGACGATCTGGTTCCCGTCCGTTTGCGCGGAGGCGGCAGAGCCATCGGCGGCGCCATGTCTTGGGCTGCGCCGGCGAAACTGTTGCCTTTTGAGGAAACGAGCCCGTTTGCGGGTCTTCAGACGCCGCCCGACGTTCGGGTACAGCGGCAGGTTCTGGCTGAACCGGCGCTCGATCTGAACCGGAAAACATGGGCGCGACTGTCAGACGGCACGCCCCTGATCACGGCGGAGCAACGCGGTCGCGGATGGCTGGTGCTCGTGCACACGACGGCAAATACCGACTGGTCCAACCTGCCGCTCTCCGGGTTGTTCGTCGATATCCTGCGGCGGATCGTTGGCTTGAGCGCCGGCGTTGTCAGCGACGACCAGAACGCACTGTTGCCGCCGCTGCAAACACTCGACGGATACGGACGCCTCGGCGCACCTTCGGCGGACGCCATCAGCATACCTGCGCGCGATTTTGCAGATGCGCAACCGGGCCCGGCCACACCGCCCGGTTATTACGGCCTCGACACCGGCCGCCGGGCCTTCAACCTGGGTGCGGCGATCGCGGATCTGAAACCGATCGGCGAACTGCCGAACGGCGTCGAACGGGTCGGATTCGTCGCCGCGCCGTCGGTTGATTTCAAACCCTGGCTTCTGCTCGGCGCACTGCTGCTGGCGATGATAGATCTTCTGGTCAGTTTCGTGCTCCGCGGACTGATCGACCCCAGACGGCTAACCGGGACCGCCGCGATCGCCGTGTGCGCGCTTCTTACCGGCATGACTCTCGCCGACCCAGCGGCAGCGCAAAACGTGGCGGCAGAAACAACCGCCACCGGGCCGGATGCGAAAGCGCTGGCAGCTACTTCCAAGACGCGGCTTGCCTATGTGGTGACGGGGGACCGCAAGCTGGATGAAACCACGATGGCCGGCCTGCGCGGTCTGTCCGACGTGCTGCGGCGGCGGACGGCAGTCGAACCGGGCGACCCCATGGCCGTGGACATCGAAACCGACGAACTCGCATTTCTGCCGCTTCTTTACTGGTCGATTTCGCCTCGTCAGCCTTTGTTGTCGGAGAAGGCGCGGCGCAAACTGAACCAGTTCCTCAAAACCGGCGGCACCATCCTGTTCGATACGCGCGAACGGGGCGGTTTTTCATCGGACAGTACGGGCGGCGTCGGTGCGGCCGGCCTGCATCTGCGGCGCCTGATGCGTGGACTTGACGTCCCTGCCCTGACCCATACGCCGAAGGATCACGTCCTGACCAAGGCGTTCTATCTGCTACGCGATTTTCCGGGCCGCTGGGCGGGCGGCCCGGTGTGGGTGGAACGACTGGGCGGCCGGCATAACGACGGCGTGTCTTCGGTCATCATCGGCGCCAACGACTGGGCCGGCGCCTGGGCCGTCGACAGCCTGGGACGGCCGATGGCCGCGGTGGTACCCGGTGGCGAGCGGCAGCGGGAGATGGCCTACCGTTTCGGCGTCAACTGGGTGATGTACGCGTTGACCGGCAACTACAAAACGGATCAGGTCCACGTTCCCGCCATTATCGACCGGCTGGGGCAATAATATGTTGAGCATCACTTTCGCACCGATGTTCGACTGGGCCTTTCTGGCGGCGCTCGGCATCATCGTTCTTCTTTTGGCGGCGCTCGGCGCCTGGTGCAAAGCGCGCGGCACGTGGTGGCGGCTGGGCGGCGCCGCGGTACTGCTGGGGGCAATGACCAACCCGGTGCTGGTCGAACAGGAACGCATCCCGAACGAAGACGTCGTCGCCATTGTCGTCGATGAGTC
>Ga0181571_10002167_pt1 | contig 14506 bp, 8 predicted proteins | sample 101ome_17_FD_132440 | JGI IMG/M metagenome (GOLD analysis project Ga0181571, IMG submission 132440) | Coastal salt marsh microbial communities from the Groves Creek Marsh, Skidaway Island, Georgia - 101407AT metaG (megahit assembly) | ecosystem: Environmental > Aquatic > Marine > Intertidal zone... | reverse complement strand
CGAGTGAGAGCTAGCGTTACCGTTGGCGTCGTAACACGTTTTGGTAGGGTTTTTACTCGGACAGTTATTTTGTGCGGCCGTTTGACTTTCGAAAGTTGGTTGTACCGCGTCGGTCGGGATACTGTAGGTACACGTGGATCCCGTCAACGTGTAGTCCTTGAGCGAACTTGTCACTGTCGCGTTATCGCTAGCGTAATGATAGTAGTATTGGGGAGGACACGTCACGATTTGACGGTTTTCGTAGCAATCGTGAATCAAACACGAAGAGTTGACGATCTGACCGGTCACCGTACGAGCGTTGCCTCCATCGGACGGATAGCACGATTTCGAACACGCGCTTTGGAGATTCGCGTACGATAAACCGTCACTCGGAATGGTGGCGGTGCACGTTCGAGTGCTTCCTGTTCCGGTCAACGTGGACGGAGCCTGATTGGTACTATATTGGCGAGTGAAGGTACCCGCTGTGGGAGAGTAGGCCTCTGACAATAATGTGTAGTAAGACGTAGACGAAGAACAACTGAGCGCGGAGGGATCGCTCTGGCACCCCGAAGGTTCTCCGGAATAACCGCAAGTGGAGCGATCTAACGAATACGTGGAGCTTTGAAACGTTCCTGGCGAGGTTTCGGTGAAACACGTGTTCGTAACCGGTACCCCTGAGCAATTTTGTTCCGCGTTCGCACGAGAACTGAAGGTAGGGCGATCTGTGATCGAAGGGCTATACGTGCACGTATTGGAAATCACAGTTTTTGTGGATTGACCCTCTAAGATCGTACTGTTATCGTCTGCGTAGTAGTAGAACGTGTTGTCGGGGCAATTGGTAGCGATCGGATCGACACACAGATAGGAGGTGTTGTGAGAGGGATCGACGCAGCCGGTTTTGATGTCGGTTCGCGCAACGAATTGATTTCCGTTCAATACGGTGCAGGCGGTGTCGTACGATTGACAATACTCAGAGCAGTCGTTGAACACGCAACTGTCTCCTTGAAGACTTCCGGACACCGTCCTCTGCTGCGAACCCGAAGCGCATCCTAAACTGTAAGTGCTACATTCTTGTTCGGGATTGGTGCAATTCGAGGTGTCGGCGTTCCATACCCCCGGGACTTCGATCGTTGGTGCGATTAGATCGTCTCCGTTATGGTATGCGCTCGATAACAGTACTTTCTTGTACTGCGGAGTCGCACAATTCGCGATTTCTTGTTGTCGATCTACTTCGTCAATCGACGCGCTTACATTGTCGATGCTGGATTGTAGAGCATTTTGAGCGTCTTGAACACTGCTTCGTAGATTTTTGTTCGTACCTCGAATCTGATTCAATTCGTCGAGATATTGATTAGCGGATACGAACGATTCCAACATGTTATTTTTATTAAGCAAAATAAATCTGTTTTGTATACATTTGATAGTCCCCCCTTTTAACAAAAAAAATTTGATGTTCTACATTGACAGAGAATTCGCAACTCTAAGTTTGTAACAACATCAGTCGTAATCAATAGCATCGTATCGCTCGACAATGAAGCTCTCTCTCGGAGCGTTGTACATGGACACTCGTAAAAATTGCGAGCATCGATGCTATGCGTTCGCATGTAACCACACCGTAGACTATTTGTACATGTTGTCGAACGGCACCATGTTGTATTCGTGCAACGACGAGACTCATCGTAAGGAATGCCTTGCAATGTGCACGAACGGTGTGGACGCAATAGTGGCCAAACACTTGAAGGACAACGCCTACGAGATCGTGGGTATCAACATGACGTCGTCTTCGCACATCGATCACCCATACGGATCCCATATGAACAACATCATCGACGCTTCCCAAATATTGTACTGTCAAACTCAAATGATGCAAAACCAAAAAGCTCAAAAGTACATTAAGTTGGAGACTTTGATACGTCAGCGAGACGAGCTGCAACAACAAATTATCATAGAACAACGACAAATTTCTAGGCTTGAACGAACCATGAAAACGTTAAAGTTGTGTTTGAAACGTCTCAGATCCAAGATCACATTCAATCTCGAGTGGAAAAGCAAAGTGTGCGACATGTCCAACTGTGCGATTTGCAAAGAGCCTATGGCACAGTCCGATTCGGGACAACTAAAATGCAATCACGCATTCCATTCAAGATGTATCGAAGAATGGTTCACGATAAACAACACGTGTCCGTGTTGCAGAGAAATAAACGATGTGAATCTATATTACGTGACTCATTCTTGATATAGATTGTTTGTAGGTTTGTTTTGGTTATTTATTTTTTTAACGAAATGCGCGTTACTCATCTTGTACGCCATATCGGAATTCCTCGAAATACGTTGCAAGCAGTTGATACATTCCGGTCTCGTCATGTCTTTTCCACAGTTTTCTTCATAGTATACGATGTCGCGTTTGAGCAATTTTTGCAATATATTCACATTGTTTTGATCTCGTTCTCGATCTGATTTGTAGATCGGTTTTACAATATTTATGATTGAAAAAGGCATCATCCTTTAGAGTTAATTGTTTTGATGTTTTGCTTAAATAGTGTTTACTGAGTCGAACGTGTTGGGAGCTCTGAGTGTAAGCTCAATCGTCGAACTGACGACCGACGTGCTCATATTGTAGTAGAACACACCCGAGCCGTCCGCGGATGGGAATTGAATGATTCCGTTCTTGAACACGCCTCGTGCCTTAGTGATCGGATGGATGTATACCATCACTCCGTTTTCATCCACATATTGGATCAATCCGGTTACAGGATTAACTGTGTGTACATTACCTTGCGAATCCACAAATATCCCTAAATTATCATATGTTTCTCCTGTCCCGGAGTTTTCATAACTCACTGTTCCGTCTTCGGAAATAGTTTTAGTGATACCACTATCGGTATTTACCGATTTATAGGTACCCGATACCGGATCGTATACATACACCGTATTCGTTTTAGGATCTACGAATCGAGTGGGGTCTGTGGTGTCTTGAATGAGACCGGTGGTGCTGTTGTACGGTATGGGCGTACCGTCGCTGCTAGTGTATCGTCTCTCACCGGTTTGGATATTTACGTATTCGTAAGAATTGGTGGCAGCATTCCATCTACGATATTCGGTAGCACTGTATTGCTCATATATTTCCCCACTGATCGGATCGTAGTACGACTCGTTGCCGTTTGCATCCACTTGTTTGTTCAACCCGGTCGTTTCGTCGTATTCACCTGGTACGTTGTCGTTTGATACAGGGTTGTGACCTGAAACGTCGTCATAAGAATCAGGTGTCGAACCGGGTGTCGAACCGGGTGTCGAACCGGGTGTCGAACCGGGTGTCGAACCGGGTGTCGAACCGGGTGTCGAACCGGGTGGCGAACCGGGTGTCGAACCAGGACTTCCCGTGTCTATTATGGATTCGAAGCAATTGTTAATCGTGCACAGATTGTTTTCGATGACGCCCATACGAAGCATTTGATTGGAACCGCTCCACGGTGTGTAGCACATGTTGGAGCACGCGTTCAGTAGACTACTCGCGTATTGATCGGGTATCACCGGATCGCGTTGGCACGTGTATCGATTGTTGTTCAATGTCATGATGTCTCGTACCGACACCGTATCAATAGGTATGGTGACGATACCGCTTTGATAGGTTTTGTCCATCATCTTGTACACGTTGTAGGAGTTCGGACACTGGACAGCCTGCACGGCCGCCTCGTCGTAACAGTTGGGTAGCTCGTTGTACGAGCAAGTGCTTCGATCGAGTGTGTGATCGATTCTTTCGTACGCGTCGAAACCGTCGTTGTAGAAGCACGTCTTCGTGTCCGCCATGCCGACACACGTCGCCTCCGCCTCTTGTCGACTGTTGTAGATCGTACCGGTGTACGGTGTGGAATAGGTACACTGATTGCCCACGATGCTTATGTCGTACGTGGTGTCACGTATCTCGTTGTTCGACAGATAGTAGAACGTGCGAGCGTCGCAATCCGCGATCGAAATCGCTCTCGAAGTAGCGAAACAATCATCGATCGAACACGTGTTCGAAATCGCGTCGTAAATTCCGGTCTTGGAGGTGGCGTCCGATCCGTCCGCTCCGAAGCAACGATCGTACGTACACGAAGCTTGAACTTCGTCCGCTGTGTACCATCCACTTTCGGAGTTCGTAATACAATGCATGTCTCTTCCGCGCAGCTCGAGCGCTTTCGACAAGTTGCTCGTACGGTACTGCATCGCGTATATGCCGTCCATCGAATGGACTCCGTTGATCGGTTGGTACACCGGTGTGGTAAACGTACATTCGAGATGCTCCTCCTCCACGCAATTGGGAGCGACGTTAGAGAATCCACATATTTTTCGATTCAACGAATAGGATTGGTGTGTGAACACATCAAACTCTTCATTGTGTACGTAGCACTCGTGTGTCAACGGCGCGCCGACGCAGTTCGACATCGCCTCGGACAACGTCTGAAACACCGCCACGGACTCGTCGTGCAACGACTCGTACATGCAGACGTTGCTTTCCAAATAGGGTGTCTTGAGATTCGACATGATGGTGATGTTGTCGGTGTCGTAGTAGTACTCGGTACTCTCCGGACAGAATTTGACGTCCGGATACATACATATCTCCTCTTCCTCGTTCTCCGTTTTCTCCTTCACGCAGTTGAAGCGTCCCATATTCGAATTGAACTCGAGCATGTTGTTCGAGTTCGGAACGAGGTCCCAACAGTCTCCGTCGTACTTCTCGCAGTAAATGGGACAATAGGGGAAAATACACCTGCTTTTGTTGTCGGGATCGTCGATTCCGTTCACCACGTACGTGTCCAACGTGCCTGGATAAGCACACTCCACCGAGTAGGCCACGCACTTGTCGTTGTTGTACTCCGGTTTAAGACATTTGTTGTTGTTGCTGTCCCACACCCCGTGCGTCATGCTTCGTGTGATGTACAGATCGTTGTCGGTGACCACCGCGTTGGAGGTGTTCGTCAAATCCATGTGTTCGTACACATGCGCACGTTCGCACATGGTTTTGTCGTAGTAGATGTCGATGTCGTGGCGCATGTTCTCACTCGTGTTCGCGTTGTAGACCAAATTGGACGTCAACAACGAATCTTGAAACTTGAGTTGGCTTTGATAACCGTCGATCTCCTTGAGGTCCTTCTTCATTTTGGCGATAAGACTCGGATTGATGGGCGGATTGCGCGCGATCTCCTGCAGTTTCGCTTGAAGACGCTTGTTGTAGTTTCGCATGTATCGTTGACGCGCGCGTTTTCTCGCGTTACGTATACGCTTGAAAAGACTGAACCCTTCGACCGTATTTGTTCGGTCTTGCAAACTTAGACTCGATCCTACGTACAATAAGCATATCGTTACAACTATCAGCGCGATGTATCGAATCATAGCACGTCGAATTGATTTATATTCTATTCAGACTTTTATATGTCTTCTTACCACCTGAAACGGCGTCTGCGGCGCCTAACGAATCGACGAAACGGGTTCTTGAAACGAGGAACGTAGAATCGTCGAAAGCGCGCCTGATGTTCGCGAATGATGGCCGCGACCTTGGCGCGGAACTCCTTGTAGATTCGACGCCGATCGTCTCGGAGACGTTTGCGCGTTTTTTTGTTGTTGTCGCGATTTTGCTTGAGGTGTATCACCTCACTGACGTTGGTGAGTAGATCTAGGAATTTTTGCATGATCAGCTCTTTGGCTTGGCTTTCCTCGTCGGATGGATCGTTTTCGTTCGCGTCGACCATCCCACACAGGTCTTCGTTTTCGAGTCCGTGAAGCTCTCTGTTCATGTGAAGCACCTTCTCGAAATAGTGATGTAGGAAGGTGGCTAGCTCGTTTTTGAACTGGATGTCGAGCTCGTAATCCGGGTCCAACATCTCCAACGCTTCCATGATAGGGCGGTAGCGCTCCTTGCAGTATATTTTGGACGGGTGAATGTTGACGATCTGTTGTCGAATGGTGTCGAGTTGTTCCAAGAGCTCTTCGTTGAGCTCCGCCTCTTGTTCGGAGTACCCCTCCATCGTCGTGAAACCCTCCACAGACGGGCAATGGTTTTCGATTTGATCGTCGATCGCTTTGGTAAGTTCTCGGATGATCTCCGCTTTGTCGCAACGCGACGACGATTTCGTAGGCGGAGGTATGTTTGCGGTGAGGGTGTTGGTGAATCGATCGAAATCCGCCTCAAAACGCTCACGATACGAACTCATAAAAAAGACGGCCGCGATGACGAACACTCCCAAGAGTATGATCGCGTCGCGCACCATGGGGATTCTTACCATAGTAGGGAGAGAATTTAAGCCGCGAAATTTGTAGATAAACTATAAAAATGCAACATCAAGATTGGACTCCGGTCACCTTACGTCGACAAAAACCGTCCGCCGCGGTTCGAGGTATCGAACGTCGAACCTTCGAACGCAACGTAGAACAACGCTTAAACGAAGAGACGGAAGAGCTACGACACAACCGTCTGGGGAAATCGAGGGGAGACCGTATTCGTACCGCTCGAGTCGCGGCCGGTTTCAAGACGCAACGCGATCTTGCGTTGGCGTTGAACACTCGAGTGGATCTCGTCGCATCTTACGAGTCCGGGAAAGCGATTCCGGATGTCGCCATGATGCAAAAGTTGCGACGGGTGTTGCGAACGAGTCTCTAATCGAGTTGTTCCATCTCGCCCTCTTCCTCAGTCGTTTGGGACGCTTCGGGAACCACGGGTGCCTCCTCTTCCACGGTGTCGTCGATCTGCAGGCCCGCCGAAAGCATGCGGAAGATGCGATCGGAAAAGACACTCGGGTCTTCGTGGCTGTATCCGCTCAGCATCAGCGCGGTGTCGTACATGACATGGATCGTATTCGTGACGATGTCCTCGCTGAGTTCTGCGTCGGAGTGCAGTTTGCGGATAAGCGGGTGTTTCGGGTTGATTTCCATAATCTTCTTGTCGCCACCACCCATCATACTGTGCATCGAACCCAAGGTCTGCGCTTTCATGATCCGTTCCATATTCGCACTCCATCCGTACTGTCCGCTTACGAGACAGCACGGGACGTTGCCTAGACGATTCGAAACTACCACTTTGTCGATGTGATCGCTCAAAACCGTTTTGATCCGTTCGCACACCCCCTTCTCAAGGTCCTCGTCGGTTTCGTGGAACAGCTCGTTGTCCTTCGTGACGTTCACGAGTTTTTTCCCCTCGAACTCTCGAAGCGTTTGGACCATGTACTCGTCGATCGGATTCAACATGAACAGCACGTCGAACCCGCGTTTCTTGACGCCCTCTACGAAAGGCGAGCGTTCGACGTTCTTTCTGGAGGAACCCGTGATGTAGTATATAGTGTCGCCGGAGGTTTCCAACGCGAAGTCTTCGAGAGACGTAGGATCGGTGCGATTGGCGCTTTCGAATCGTAGCAGTTTGGTGAGACGGTCGCGCATCTTCGTGTCCTCGTGCACGCCGAGCTTGATACTCTGATGGAAATTCTCGTAGAAGGTTTTGTACAACGACTTGTCTTCGTGATCGGCCAACTCCTCCATCATTTCCACGCATTTCTTCACGAGCGTCTTCGAGATCATCTTGACGATTGTGTTTTGTTGAAGCATCTCGCGAGACACGTTGAGCGGAATGTCGTCGCTGTCCACTACGCCGTGTACGAACGACAACCACTCCGGGAGGAGTTTGTCGCAGTCGTCCATGATCAGCACGCGTTTCACGTACAGTTTCACCTTCGAGGTTTTTTGTCCCGCCTTGAACATATCGAAGGGGGCTCGTTTCGGAATGAAAAGCAACCCGGTGAACTCGCTTTGCCCTTCCGCTTTGAAATGTTTCTCCGCGATGTGCTCGTCCCAGTCGCTCGACAAGCCTTTGTAGAAGGCTCCGTACTCCTCCTTCGTGATGTCCTCCGGCTTCTTGCACCACAACGGACTGCCGGTGTTGATGGTGACCCACTCCTCCACCGTTCGTTCGACCTCCTTCTTTTCCTTCTTATCGTCTTCATTGACTTCTACAACCTCGCCTTCTTTCGCGTCTTCTTCGGGTTCCTCTTCGGCGCTCTTTTCGACACGCGTGGTGAACAACTGGATCGGGTACGAGATGTACTCGGAGTGTTGCTTCACGATGCGACGAAGGGTGTCCTCCTTCAAATAGTCCTCGCATCCCTCCTTGACCTTCAAAACCACACGAGTGCCCGCGTTCGTCATCGCGTCGTTTTCACCGCACAACTCGATTGTGAAACTGCCACCGGCGTTGGAGGTCCACCGATAGGTCTCCTTGCTGTCGATGTGTCGGCTGATCACGCACACCTCTTTGGCCACCAAATACGCGGAGTAAAAGCCCACGCCGAACTGTCCGATCATGCTAGCGTCCGCGCCGTCCTTGATCGCTTCCATGAAGGATCGCGTTCCGGAGTTCGCGATCGTTCCGAGATTGTCGATCATATCTTGACGCGTCATGCCGATCCCGTCGTCTTCGATGCATAACGTGTTCGGTTCGAAAGAACGCAGCTTAATCGAATGCTCTCCTCGATTCGCGTAGCTGTCCGGAGATTGCATGTAGGTGTATCGGGCTTTGTCGTTGGCGTCGGAAGCGTTGCTGATGAGCTCGCGAAGAAAAACATCCTTGTTCGAGTAAAAGGTGTTGACAATCAAGGACATCAACTGATTGATCTCCGCTTGAAACGCAAAGGTCTCGCATGTCGACGCCATGTTTTACGATGACGTATCGTAGGTTACTATCTTGACTGTGTCAAAAACGTTTAAGTAAGTTTTGTTGTTATAGTAAAACGTTTGTTTTGCTGTAAAAGATGCGCAACTATCTCATGCGCGAATCCCCATCGATCGTCGCAGCGCTGTTCATCGCAGCATTTGTCTTACGAAACAACACGGTGGTGTTTTGTACGTTGCTCGCGACGCTTCTGTTTTTGGTCTACTTCTACCGCGCTCCGAGTCGCCCGCCTTCGTGCGCGCCGAACAACACGATCCTCGCACCGACGGACGGCAAGGTGCTTCGTGTGGTTTACAAAAACAACGGGTACGTATGTGTTGTTGTGTATCTGGGCCTCACCGACGTGCATTTGCAATGGTACCCGGTCACGGGTACGGTAGTGAGCCGACGCTACATACCCGGACGGTTCTATCCGGCGAAGTGGCTCTCCAAGTCGGAATACAACGAACGCGTAAGCACCGTACTACGCAATCGATACGGAATGGTGCGTGTGGACCAAATCGCCGGACAGTTGGCACGTCGTGTGGTGAATCGAGCTACCGTCGGTGTGAGAGTACGACGAGGACAAGAGATGGGCATGATCAAACTCTCCTCGAGAGTGGATATTCATCTCCCGATCGACAGTGTCTCGTTGGCGATTCGCGAAGGTCAGCGAATCGTAGGAGGGGTGACCCCTATTGCGACTTGGATCTCCTAGCGTCGGCGTCCTCGCGAAGGAGATCGACTGCGCGTCGGTGGAGTACGAGACGTCGTCGCGCTTTGGGGGGTCGCGTTGTTTACGACGGTAGTACTCGTGGTGGTTGTGGTACGACCACCGCCACCTCCGCCGAAAAACCACACGCTGGGACTCGATCCGTAGTACACGTTGCTCGACGAGTGAGTGGCTCTCGAACGCATGGACACGATGATCAACAGGATCAAGAGGACGAGGAAACCGAAGAAGATCACCCATCCCCAATCCCCAATGTCGGTGTCGCCGTAGTACACATCGTCCGAAGTTGTGGTCGTGGTCGTCACGATGGTGGACATGTTTTTGGTCCGTTTAAATTATTCAACATTTTTATTCGCAGAGGACAGCAGCTTGTGGGCACGCTCTTTGAGCAGATTCGTTGCGTGTCCGGCACATTCCGGAGATCCCCACACCTGAACCACGTGCGCGTTGTCGTCGTACCACAGATAGCTGGCTCCGCTGTTTGCGGTGATTTGTTTGAAATGACGCCCGTTACGCCCGATGAAACGTCCGAGATCTTCTCGAGCGATCTCTTGAAGATCGAAGCTGATGTTGATGTCCGTCACTTTGGGACGCGCGCGAACTTTCAAACGATACGACGCGATGGTATCGTTTACGTGCTGTACACCAATCAACGCGGCGTGTTCCAACAGCTCCCGTTTCCCCCAAAAATGGAGCAACGCGCGCTGCTTGTTGTACCACACGTTGTCCACACCGGACTCCTCGCGCAATCGATGCAAATGACGTCCGTTGCGTCCGACCACGTGGCGTGCGTCCCGATACGAAATAGGCACGTACACGTTTACGTACGATTTATCGAGCGGCATGCACTCGGTCTCGGTGACCATGGGCGCGACCTCCGACATGTTGTTGGACACTAGCGATCGTGACATACAAAACGTAGACTCTCGTTTTTGGAATTAGTGATGATATATCAATCGTACGTTTAAATAAATAATGTTCATAATTAAATAAACTCATGGGTGGGACCAATAGCACACTGCTTTCGAACGCGTTCATTGCGAATGAGGGAGACACCTTCGCGAAAGAGTACCAAGGAGTGAACGAATTTCAAACCGTGGTACGAAATGCGCACGCGCGTCACATGGAGCGTTTGGCGACCTTCCGTCTCGTAAAGAACAAGAATTTGTCCGTGATCCAATTGGAGCAAACCAATCAAGGCCAATTGTTGGAACACGAACGCTTGTCCGCCGCGCTCTACGCGTTGGACAACAATCTCCGCAAGGAGGATTTGGACGCGTTGTGCATGATCCACGCGATTCATGGGGAGCGCTCGCAGGGGGACGAACCGAACACTTTCAAGCTGCGTTTTTTCCCGGACTTCGAACTCGCTTACGAACAGTTCTTGACGAAGGTGGCATTGTTGTTGGACTACAAGGCGCTGTCTTTGACGAATCCCACGAACGACGCGGACACGCTGAAAACGGTGGACATGGTGAATCGCTACCTGTTGCGCAACATTTTCATGATCTACGGCGTGGTGTACAACGACTACGTTTCCTTGGTCTACACCATGTACGCCATCAGTCAGTTCCGTCTGCTCAACGACGCGTTTATGGTTGCGAAGAAGAAGGGAGAGTTCGATGTGGTGTTCCGTGAGCTGCAGTCCGAGCTCGATCAAACTTTCGAGAAAACGGACCCGATCACTCGCGCTACCGAAAACATGGAGCAGGTGGTTCGTATGATCGACAGCAACAAGCCGAGCGCCGGAGACGATCAGGGTTCTTCCACCTTGCTGCTCACCAAATTGAAGACGGTGCACGCGCAGACGTTGGCGACCTACAATCTGTCCAACAAAAACTTGGAGCATTATTTGGCGCTCGTCAACAAGTTTCTCTCGGTTCAACTGATCGAGCTGAACTCCTTCTACCGTAAACTCAACGAGGACAAGATCCTCGTGAACGGTAAACTTCGTGCGGTGATCGTCGACGCGATCGAGGACATCTCCAAACTGCACACCATCGAGAAGAGCACCAACAGCGAACGAGAGAATCGCGAGGAGGTGCAGCGCATCGTGGACCAGTACTTGGACGACTCTCGGCTTCAGTCTCCGGAGGATCGACGCGTTTTCGTCAACTCGTTCCGCAACGTGGACAAGATTTTGTATATGACCAAAGCGAACAAGGAGTTCCGCGACAACGCCGATCAGGTGCGAGAGGCGTTCGACACCATGCGCGAGGAACATTCGTCCGACTCCGAAAGCGTGACTTCCAACGCTACGGAGATGCCACGAATGCGGGAGAACATCCTGTTCGACAGCACTCCTCCTTCCACGCCTAGATCGAGCGGCGGCCGCAAAGTCGGTTACCGCAAGAAGTGAATACGGTAGGGATCCAACATCCGGACGGCTTCTCCGGGTTGTTCCACCGACAAAACGGTGTTCACACGGTGCGCTTTTTCGCGCGCCACGAACACCGTCTTCTCCCATGGTGTGGTACCCACCGTACCCTCGCGCAACGACTCCAATACGGCGTTGATGTGTCGAGCTCGGAAGTAGGACACCAAGTCGTCGCGGTTCACCTTTTCCAACCGATACACGCTCAGCAGATCTGCTAAGCTAACGTCTCTACGGTCCAACATGCGCGCCGCGTACTCTTCGAGGATCACAGGATGCCACTCGATATTCGGAGGCGGAAGCCCCTGTTCGAGGATGGTATCTTCTAACCCCTTCGCGAGTTCCTCGAAGGGGGCGTCCAAGAAAAGAGCAGTCAACGCGAGCTCACTCCTCGGAGGAGGAAGAGTGCGCGGCTCTTCGTCTTTTCTGTGCAACGTTACGCCGTTTCGATCCACTACGAAACGCGCACCGTTCGCTTCGAACGAGCACCGGGGGGCACCGTTCGCTTCGAACGAGCCCTCCGGAGACACTTGCACGGACGCTCGAACCCCCCAGATACGTTGCAACAGTTCCTCCGCGTTCGAGTAGGAGAGCACGGTCGACATCAAAGGGGTGTCTGCGGGAATACGCAAGTTGTCCGCGGTCAACGCGACCGGTTCGGAGATCTCCTCGGGCACCGGGAGACGAATCACTTGCAGTCTCCCACCGGTGGTCTTCTGCTCGGACACGTTTCGATCGTGGCGTATCTGTACGTCGTACATCGTGAGCTCGTCTTGCTCGAGCAAACCGTCGAACTCCTCCGTCTCTTGTATGTTCATAAATCCCTTGAACACTCGAGTGCTCGACTGATCGATCTCCAAATCACGTACGATCGCTCGAAGGAGTCGCAACACGAACGTGTGATCGCTCGCGTGGACGAACACGAGTGCGGTGCTTCCGGTGTGCAGCGCGTGATCCAAATACAAATGACGCGCGATCAACTCGTCACTTGCGTTTTTGTCAAAGACCACTCCGTTGTGCACGAAATAGGTACGATCGTCGATGCGCAGACCGTCTTCCGTATGCGCTCCGCCCCGCACCAAATAGGTACGATCCACCCGTTCGCCCATCCTTTTACTAGTGCAAATATCGACGACCGGTTGTAAAGCGGGCCACCACTCGATCGCTTGGTTGGGGTTTCGAAGAAGCACCATCGCGATCAATACGGCACCGAAACCGAACTCCTTCAGGACGAGCTCCATGGTGTTTTCCGTGCTCGCGTCGCAATGCAGCTCCACGAACTCGTCGATGATCTTACGAAGGTGCGGAGTGTAGAATCGAAACATATCGTCCTCCATGGACTTCGTGTCGGTGTTCGTTGAAACACTTGTCATTCGAGCCGCGGATGCTTGCGCCTTTTCGAGCAATCCTTGCAGAAGTAGAGCGTGACGTCGAATGATCGCAGGGTCTTTGAAATTGTCTGTTGGATGATACAGATCTAAATCCACGAACGACCGCTGGTTCGTTTCAGGAAAACGCACCTCGTCCATTGTTGTCGAAGAATCGAAACGAAGCACCGCATCACGATCGTCTAGCACGTATTGATCGACCAAACGCAGTATCTCGTGAGTAAACATCAAATCGTTCGCGGTGTTCATACGAAGCAAGAAGATCGCATCCACGCACGACGCGGTCGCGGACGCGTCGGGGGTTGCATCGACACCGTATGCGATTTTACTCAAAGTTGAAAAAAATCGAGAGCACGTCTGATCTACTTCGAAGAACAAAGGATCTCTGCGACGATTCAAACGTTTGATGGTGGAAGCAAAATCCATACGTTGAGTGTAACGTTTTCCATGAAGGCACAAAAAAATGCCGGTCACGGGAACTCGACCGCGTGTATCAAAAACCGCTCCATGTAGGTATTGCGAGTACGAAAAATGCTTTGCGTCGGAGGCTCGTCGCGATAAGGTTCAAGGCAGAACTCTTTTATTTTTTCGTAAAACTCTTTGGGTCGTTTTCGAATCACATCTCTTCCTAAAGAAGTGTTTGTCCAAAGCGCCCACACCAAACGTTCCGGTGGCACCGGTCGTTCGAATATACGCTCGTACACTTCGGTGAACGTAAAATCGTAATTGTTATGGGCGTCGTGTTGCTTACAAGGAAAATATCGTTTGATGTACACGCATGCATTCGGATCCACAACGATAAAGTCGGAGAATATACGATGACACGGTTTCTGCTCTTTGATGATACAATCCTTGTTGTTCTGCAATGATCCTTGTGCGAAAAAAGTAGTGGTAGCCAAATTGTCGTAATTTTGAATGATGTGCGTGACGATTGTATGAATCAAGTCACCTTCGTTCGGTAGATCGATCGTTTCGACGTTGTCTATGGGGTCTCCTTTGTTGTACACCGTGCGAAACTCTTTGTAGTTGTCGCTCCACGTGATGTCTTCGTCGTACCGTGCGATCACGATCTCGAAGTCCTTCTTCGTCGCATGTTTCAATGCATCCACCATATCGTACGAGAGTTTTTTGGTGACGGTTTTTGGTGGTGCGGAACTAGTGGAACTAGTCGTTTTCATTTGGAATCCCGGAGGAAAGAAAGGCATTTGAAATTTGGATTCTGTCATATTGCTTCCCGACATATGTCCCACATGGTACCCCGGAGGCATTTGGTATCCCGGAGGCATTTGGTACCCCGGAGGCATTTGGTACCCCGGAGGCATTTGGTACCCCGGAGGCATTTGGTACCCCGGAGGCAT
>Ga0181571_10002164_pt1 | contig 14516 bp, 12 predicted proteins | sample 101ome_17_FD_132440 | JGI IMG/M metagenome (GOLD analysis project Ga0181571, IMG submission 132440) | Coastal salt marsh microbial communities from the Groves Creek Marsh, Skidaway Island, Georgia - 101407AT metaG (megahit assembly) | ecosystem: Environmental > Aquatic > Marine > Intertidal... | reverse complement strand
TATTCGTTAACGGCAGTTAAGCTTTACAGCTTGTAACTCTTATTGAAATCAGTTAGATTTTGCACGTGTCCCGCGCGTTCATCGTATTTCCATACACAGCGTGTCACCAAAGAATTTGTTGGGATCCGACCCGCGCCCCCTCCTCGTCGCTCGCTCACTTGGCGAGGCCGGGGATCCCCTTCATCTCGAAATCCTCAGCCTTGAGGTCGCGCTTGGGCGCGGACACCCCCGGCACCTGCGACCTGGGCTCCCTGTCGAGCCCGTTGCCGTGGATCGCGCCTCCCAGCCACGCGGGCAGCCCGAACCTGTTGAAACCGCCTCCGACGTACTCGAGCAGCCCGGGCATCGTCCCCATGATCGCGATCGGGTTTTTCGCCACGATCGTGAGGTCGCCGCGTGAGTGACGAGATCGCGGTACGTACTCTAGTCGCCCGCGACGTCCGCCGCGAGTTGCAGCCCGCGCTTGGCCCTCTTCGCGGCTCGTTCCCGCTCATCCGCGCCGGACGCGTCGCCGTCGCCTCCCCGCTCGGTCGCCCCCCCCCCGCCGCCGCCGCCGCCGCCGCCGCCCCGTTCGTTCGCCTCCACCACCGTACACCACTCCACCGTCCCCTCCGCGTGCGCTTCCGCGTCCGCCGCCGCCGCCTCCATCTCGTCCGCGACCGCGAGGGCGTCCGCCCTCCACCTCCGACCACCCGGCGGCGGCGCGGTCTTGACGGGGGAGATGCCCGCCAAGCCGGTCCTATGCCGAACGGACGATCCGGCGGGGGCGGACGACGCGTCGAAGGACGCGTCGTACACGCGCACCGCCTCCCGCAGCGCCGCGGCGCCGCGGCGCATCTTGGCGAAGGCGGCGGCGGCCTTGGCGGCGCGCGCGCGCGCCCCGTCGCGGATGGCGGCGGCGGCTGCACGGGTACCATCCAATCCATCTTCGCCCATCGTCGGTTGGAAGTCGAGCAGGCCGCGAAGGGCGGAGGACGGGGGCACGCGGAAGGTCACCGACGTTCCCGCGTCGTCCACGGCCGACATCGTCAGCTTCGGCCTCAAGTGCGAGTCGCGCGCGGCGCGCACGTCGCCGGCCGCGACGGCGCGCCTGGCGAGCCGCAGGAACTCGCCCGCGTCGAGAGACACGCCCTGATCGTTCTCGACGTCCTCGATGATGTCCTCGAGGGTGCATCGCCACGTGTGGCCGCGAGGCATCGGGTAAGGGTCTCGCCCCTCGCTCGGCGTGAGGGCCCTGATGAAGCCGTCGACGACGATGTCGCGCGGCGCCACCTTCCAGGGCGACTCCCCGCGCTCCGCCTTCCCCGCCCGGTGGACGTGGAGGTGGAAGAGCACGGGGGACCTGCATACGGTGCCCTCGGGGGTATCCACGCGGTCGCAGATGCCGCTCTCCTTCCAGTGGCTCCTCGGCTCCTCGGTCGCGTCGTTCGACGTTTCCATGGGGAGACGCGGGGATAGGGACGAGGCCTCTTCCGCTCCCGCCCGAAGGTGCGCGCGCACCAGATATGGAAAGGGTCCGTCCGATGAGATGAGGGGTGCCATAAAATGTATTTACCATCCGACTCATAAGCACCTTCACCACAACGCTCGACGCAGACCTGACGCGCGCGAGTATCCGCGGGCGGATCCTCCTCTTCTCGTCGGCCCGCATCACGCGCCCACCATGGCCGTCTCCGGCATTCCCTACGACGACGACAACGTGTTCAAGAAGATCATCGAGGGGACCGTCCCGAGCTACAAGATCTTCGAGACGGAGCACGCGCTCGCGTTCCTTGACGCGTTTCCCATGGTCAAGGGGCACTCCCTCCTCATCCCCAAGGCTGTTGGGTACGCCAGCATCATCGATATGCCCGCGGACGTCGCCGCGAACGTGGTGAAGGAGCTCCCGAGACTCGCCAGGGTGGTCAAGGAGGCCACGGGTTGCGACGGGGTGAACATCGTGCAAAACAACGGGGCGTGCGCCGGGCAGGTCGTGTTCCACGTGCATTTCCACGTGCTCCCGCGATGGGGACCGGACAACGACGGACTTGTGCGCCTGGGCAAGAGCGGAGACATGATCTCCAAGGACGTCGCCTCCGAGCTGCTCCAGGCCATGCAAGCCAAGCTGTAGAGCGGTGACGAAGAGTTAACAATCTCCCGTGAGCCAAATATTCCCCGTCTGACGTAGTCCGCTCGGTGTCGAAAGCGCTCTCCAAAATCACGGCGCGCGCCCTGGTGACGCGCCGCTAAAACGCCGACATGAGCGACGACGACAGGATCGAGATCGTCACGTACTCCCTCGCCGAGGCGGTGCGTGAGAACCCCGGGCCTCGCGCCCCGTTCCTCCCCTTCCGCTTCCTCCCTCGCCCCCTTCCTCTTCCCCGCTCATTTTATTCCATAGTGCTATCCAAGATGGAGGCGCCCCCCGCCCGGAGACGCGCGGCTCCCGCTGCGAGCCCCCGGACACCCGCCCCTCGCCCGACGTACCCACCCGCCGCTAAACCCGCGCGAACTCCTTCCGCGATCCGCAGTACGTGTACCAGATCCCGCCCTCCGCCACCCACGCGGGGCACCGCGCGGACTCGTGGAACGTGGAGAAGTGGCTGAGGGCCGTGCGGGTCAAGGTGACGTCCCGCGGCAGCAAGGGCGCCATCAAGCTGGAGGACAAGGACAGCGGCGAGCTCTTCGCCGAGTGCCCGCTGCCGAACGACGCCCCCGTCAGCACCGCCGTCGAGCCCGTCATCGATTCCTCCAGGTACTTCGTCCTGAGAGTCGTGGACGATGCCAGCGGAAGGCACGCGTTCCTCGGGCTCGGTTTCCGCGAACGCGATCACGCGTCCGACTTTAAGCTCGCGGTGCAGGAGCACCAGAACGTACGTGCGCGAGAGAGGGAGGCGGTCAAGCGACGGGAGGAGCACGAGAGGTTGACGGCGGAGAAGGCGGCGGCGAATAAAGCGGCCGGGGTGGAAGGCCCGGCGAGCCTGCACGATTACTCCCTCAAGGGAACCGTCACGGTGAACATCCCGGGATCCCGGGCGACGGGCGCCAAGTCGGTGCCAGCGGCGGGCGGCGTCAACGACGGGGGTTTCGGCGCGTTCGGGGTGCCGCCGCCGCCCGCGGCGACTCCGGCGGGCGGTTTCGCCATCCCGCCGCCGCCGCCGAGGGATACCGCGGCGACGGGGGCGGCGTCGACCGCCGGGCAGCCCGGGTCGTCTCCGGTGACGGCGGACTCGTCGACGATCATCCGGTCGCCGACGGCGGGGACGGGGCTCAACTCCGGGGGTTGGACGGTGCCCGTGCCGGGGGGTGGGGCGGCGGGGTCGGGGTCGACGAGGGGCGAGGTTTGGGCAAACTTCGACGAGCCGGCGAGGGGCGACGAGGATTGGGCGGACTTTCAGTCGTGACGCGAGCGGTTCTTCGACGCGTGCCGGTATCTCGAGCTCTACGAGCTTTCGATGTGATCACTCTTAGTCGGGAGCCTCCGGGGACGCGCGGGTGGACGGACGCCGGGCGTGGGAGACGCGCGTGGGTAGTTTTTGTTCTTGCTTGTCATTAAAAGAGAGGCAAGGTTGAATAAAGTAAGTGCAAGTGCGAAGAAACACACGCGTCCGCGTCCGGCGTCAAAAAGAACCGGGCGCGGAAGAGGCTATGCAAAGGCTAGGAGTAATAAGCGAGCGGCAGCCGCAGCAACACCCGACGGGTGGACGCGATAATACGAATCCCGGACGAAGTTTCCTTCCGTCCGATGCGTCCCCCCGTCACGTACAGGCGTTGTCGGCCAGTGTACTAAGTGATGTCTGATGCTTTCGACGTCGTGATTATTAGTCCTTGGACTTCACCTTCTTCTCCTTGGCCTCGCCGATGTACTCGTCGAGGTCCCAGTCGGAGTCGGTGGTGAGGTCCTGGCCCTCCGCGAGCTTCGCCGCGCGAGCCTTGGCCTTGGCCTTGATCTCCTTGCGGGAGAGCTTCTTCTTGGGTCCCTTGACCTTGACGACGTTGCCGAGCGCGTCGACGGTGTCCTCCTCGGGGGTCCACTCGATGTTCTCACCCTTGCCGGTGCCCTTCTTACCCTGGCCCCACTTGTTGCCGGTGATGTACACCTTACCGTCGCCGGGCACGTCCCAGGTCTCCTCCTTGAGCGCGTCCGCAAACTCGCACGAGTGGGTGATGAGAAGGACGCCGCCGCCGAACTCCTTGACGGCGCAGGCGAGGGCGCCGAGCGCGTCGCGGTCGAGGTAGTTGGTGGGCTCGTCCATCACGACGATGTGGGGCTGCTGCCACATGGCGGCGGCGAGGACGAGCTTGACCTTCTGGCCGCCGGAGAGGCCCTTGATGCGGTTGTGGGTGCCAAACTCGGCGTCGAGGCCGAAATCGATGAGGTGCTTCTCGACGTTAGCCTGGGTGAGGGGGCGGGCGTAGAGACCGGCGCGGGCAGCCTCGCGCTCGTCGATGCGGACGAGGTACTTGGCGAAGCCGTACTTCTCGAGCTTCTCCTTCTCCATCCAGGAGGTGTTGTCCATGGAGAGGCCCTTCCACTGCACCTCGTACTCGTACTTGGACTTCTTCTGGCGGCGGGAGATGATCTTCTCGACGACGAGCTTGAGGATGGAGCCATCCTCCTGGGGCACGGGGATCTTCTCCTTCATCAGTCGCTCCTCCTCCTCGGTGTACTGGGCGGTCACCTTGGTGAGGTTCTCCTTGTCCTCGCCCGTCTGGAAGCGCCAGCGGATGTACTCGTTCGGGGTCTTCTCGAGGTGCTGTTCGACGTGGTGGAAGGCGTGCTGCGCGACGTAGGCGTAGCGCATGTTGGGGTGCTTCCACACGGTGCCCATCTGGGGCTCAACCTCGCCGGTGAGGCACTTGATGAGGGTGGACTTACCGGCGCCGTTGGGGCCGAGGCACGCGACGCGCGAAGAGAGGGAGAGCTGGATGGACGCGCCCTGGATGATCTGGCGGTCGGTGCCGGGGTAGGTGAAGTGAACGTTGTTCGCCTTGACGATGGCCTTGTCCTTGTTCTTCACGCCCTCGAGGAAGCCGGGGACGGGGAAGATGAACTTGAGCTCGTCGTTGGAGAGCTCGGTGTACTTCTTCGCCGCGGGGCACTGGCGGATGAACTCGGTGAGGTTGCCCTTGTAGGTGACCAGCTTGCGAGTCTCGTAGTGGATGATGTGCGTGCACACGCGGTCGAGGAAACCGGAATCGTGCGACACAATCATGGAGGAGACGGTGTTCTGGGAGCAGAGGTACTCCTCGAGCCACGCGACGTTCTTCACGTCGAGGTGGTTCGTGGGCTCGTCGAGGAGGAGGATGTCAGCCTTCATGAGGATGGCGCGGGCGAGCGCGAGCTTCATCTTCCAGCCGCCGGAGAGGGCGACGACGGGGCCGGTGATCATCCTCTCGGTAAACTGGAAGGAGAGGAGGGTCGCCTCGACGTCCGCCGCGGTGGTGCCGTGCTGCTTGATGACGTCGTTGTCGAGGACAAACTCGACGACGGTCATCTCGTGCTGGTCGCCCTGGATGTCGTGCTCGACGTAGACGGTGCGGAGCTCCTCGGGGGGAGGGAAGCCGTCAACCTGGCCGTTGTTGATGGCCTTCATGAGGGTCGACTTACCGCAGCCGTTGGGGCCGCAGAGACCGTAGCGCTTGCCCTTCTTCATGTGGAGGGTGGCGTTGTTGAGCAGGATGAGCGCACCGTAGGCGAGGGAGAAGTCGCACTTGCACAGGTCCTCGCCCTCCTCGTCCTCGACGATGAACACCTTCTTGGAAGCCTCGTACTCGGCGTGAGCGATGTCGACGAGCTTCTTGGTGGCGTCGTCGGCACCCTCGAAGAAGAGCGCGAGGTAAGGGGTGGCGCAGGACTTCTTCCAGGTGTCAAAGTCGAAGTTCTTGGCGAGGAGCGCGTTGGTGGAGAGGGTGCAGATGTACTCAAAGTAGGGCTTCACCTCGGCCGAGTCGACGAAAGCCGCCATGTCGGCATCCGACGCGCCGGAGATTTCCGTCATCATCTTGATCATCTGAGCACGCACGGTGGCCTCGTCGGTGCGCTTGGACTCGGAGTTCTCGTCGATGACGGCGTCGGAGGACTCGCCGGCGGCGACGAGGAGCGTCTTGTACGCGCGGGTGCACACCTGGCGGCACTCCGGGTCGGCAACCTCGTCCATCGCGCGCTTGAGAAGCGGGAGCAGCTTGGGGAGGAAAGGCGCGGCGTCCATGGGATCCTCGACGAGCTTGCACATGTTGTCGATGATGACGGCGGACTTGCGCTTGATGGCGGTCACCTGCTGGAAGAAGAGACCGCGCTGGAGGAGGGGGCCCATGATGGAGAGGGTGGGCGCCTCAACCTGCTGGACGAAAGTCGTCGCCGCGAGCTTGTGGACGCACTCGGGAACCTCGTCAACCTTGTGGATGCACTCGATGAGGGTGGGGATGAAGGGGTCGATGTCGATGTTGCCGACGCACTTGCCGCACTTCTCCATCGTGGCGGTGGACGCCTGCTTCACCTCGTCGCGCATGTGCACCATCACCTGCGCGAGCTCGGGGATGATCTCGGGGAGGCACGCGGCGACAGCCTTGGGGTTGCGCTCGATGAACGAGTCGAGGAGGGTGAGCGCCGCGGTGGTGGACTGCCAGAACTGGGACTGGAACCCCACGAAGATGGGCTTGAGCGCCGCGCGGACCGCAAACTCGGAGAGCTTGGCGGGAAACGCGCCCATGGCGACATCAGCCGCTTCGCGCACGTTCTTGGACTTGTTGTCGCCGGCGAGGGTGATGGCCACCTCGAGGAGGTCGATGAGCATGGGCTCCTCCGCGACGGTGGCGGCGTTGACGAGCTCGGTGATCTTCTCGGCGGCAGCCTTGCGCGCGTCCTCGTCCTTCTTCTTCGTGGAGTCGGCGACGACGGCGTCGATCACATCCTTGGTGATCTTGGAAGACGCGGGGGTCTTGCACTTGGTTGGGGCCATGATTGCTGCGACGATGGGAGGACGCGATTGGGAGTTGGGAGTGTCGGTCAGGCGGGGAAGATGGATGGAGGGACGGGTGAGGTGGGCGGGGGGAGACGGCGGGGGTTCGGGGAACGGGCGAGCGGGTCGAACGCCGGCGCGACGGGCTTTTTGGGCTTTTATCCGCTCGGGGGCGAATGTTAGCTTTCCAGCCCGCGCACGCCGGGAGGGCGGGCACCCGCCGCCGGCGCGCCTCCGAATCGGCGCGGACGCGCGAGGTGGAGACACGACGGGCCGCGCGGGCCCGCGCGGTCGTCGACGGGCGCCGTGAGGCCGACGCGGAGCTCTCGGTCCCTCGCGCTCTCGGAGTGAAAAAAGTATATTCACTCGTCAAGCCGCCACCGGAGGCGCCACCGGAGAACGCGCGCGCGACGTGTCGACCGGCTCGCGTCGCCCGCGAAAAGCGGCGAATCATCCGCGAGATGTCATCAACGCATCAATCGCGCCCGTCGCCATCGATTATACACGTCGAATCGCCGTCGTACGCGCGGTCCTCGAGCGGTCGTCTCTTCGGAGTAACGGATGAGGATTGGCGGCGGGTCTCGCAAAAGTCTCGGCAGACGCTCGCCGGAAAACGCGCGCCGCGACTCGCCCGCCGCCCAAAAACCGGACACGCGCGATCGGGGCACTCACCTGTCGGCTGTGTTTGTCGGCAGCGCTTGGCGCTTAAGGGGGGAAGGTGGATAGGTGTGCGGGAAAGTGCCGCGGCATGCGCACCCGCGGGTCCTCAAACGAAACGTAGACGCAGGAAACAGCGTCGTTCTCCTCCCTAGACTTTGCACTCAGCGGTTCACAGCCGTCAAATGGGCTTTGGCGCCATTTTAGAGCGATTTGAGCCGGTCGCGTCAGTTTCGGCCCCAATCCTGGGTCCCAAACCGTGGCGCGCTCCCGTATAAATTCGAAAAACGGATAATTCCTATGGAGCGACGGTCAGACGATCGTTGACTTTAGCGGGGTCTGACAAACCAGGAACCAGGGTCTGATGCATGAAAAGACGAACCAGGACCCTACACCCTGAAAACACGGACTGCGGATTATTCTTCTCACCACAGCCGAAGAAGGACCGAAGAAGGACCGTCCGGTGCAGGGGATCGATCGACGGGAAAAGAAATCATGGATCGAACGAACCCTGAAAATAGACCGTCCCATCTCAGACAGTCGTCGGAGGCTGCGAAAAATATCCAGCCCTCGCGACTGCAGCGACGCGACGGAGACCGAAGGAGAGGGTTCGATGTTACGTCATCGGAGCGACGCGCGCGCGGGGCGGCACACGAGGAACGCCCGCGTCGTCGTTCGTGCCCGTCGACGACGCGTTTGCGACTCGCACGGCTCGGATCCGAGAAGCGCGCGTCGGTTCGTGAGGCGCGCTCTCCCAAACCCCGCGGGTCGAGGGTCGAGGTCGCGAAGGGGCGCCGCGCGTTCGTTCGTTTGTCACGCCCCCGAGGGTTAACCAAATCGGTCGCGCGGGAGGGGCGATGTTCGCGGCTGCGCTGAGACGCGGCGCGGGCGCGGTGGCGCGCGACCGCCCCGCGACCGCGTCGATCTTTGACATCTCCCGCGTGGTCACCACCGGCGCGTCGAACCCCGCGCACGCCGCCGCCGCCGCCGCCGCGACGACCGCGGCCGAATCGGCCAAGCCCGCGAATGTGCAGGAGTTTCAGATCTACCGGTGGGACCCGGAGTCGGGGGGCAAGCCGCGGTATCAGACGTACAAGGTGGACACCAACGCGTGCGGCCCGATGATGCTGGACGTGCTGTTCAAGATCAAGGACGAGCAGGACAACTCTTTGGCGTTCCGACGCTCCTGCCGCGAGGGCATCTGCGGCTCGTGCGCCATGAACATCAATGGCACCAACACCTTGGCGTGCCTGAGCAAGGTGGACAAGGCGACGTCGGGGGCGCAGAAGATCGCGCCGCTGCCGCACATGTTCGTCGTCAGGGACCTGGTGGTGGACATGGCCAACTTCTACGCCCAGTACAAGTCCGTCGAGCCCTACCTGAAGATCAAGTCGGGCGACCTCAAGAAGGGCGTCGAGAATCTCCAGACGAAGGAGGAGCGAGCCAAGCTGGACGGCCTGTACGAGTGCATCCTGTGCGCGTGCTGCTCCACGTCCTGCCCGAGCTACTGGTGGAACCAGGATCAGTACCTCGGACCCGCGGTGCTGATGCAGGCGTACAGGTGGATCATCGACTCGCGCGACGAGTACACGGAGGAGCGGCTGGACAAGGTGAACGACGCCATGAAGCTCTTCAGGTGTCACACGATCATGAACTGCAGCAAGGTGTGCCCCAAGGGCTTGAACCCCGCCAAGGCGATCGCCAAGGTCAAGACCATGGTGCACTGAGCCGAGGCGACACCAAGGGGGGGAAGAGACACCCCCGGGAATTTCTTTTTTAGTTTGAGTCGTTTTTAATACACATCTTCCGACGCGAAGAAACCCTTTCTTACTTGCACGTCGCACGCGCGCCGCGGGATTCGAACGACGCGCCGACCGCGAGCTCATCATTTCTTGCCGAAGAAGTCCTTGTCGCGCTGCTGCATCTCGCTCGCCGCGTCCGCGCCTCCCTTCATGCCGAACGTCACAAACGCGAGAAAGGCGCCCGAGACGAGTATCGCCGTGCCGATGAGCGCGAACGGGGGCGCCGCCACCTGGCCGCACGTGCCGTTGACGCCGCACCCGTCCACGAGCTCGTTCGCGTTGCCCGCGAGCTGAAACAGCGCGGCGTTCACCGCCGCCGGATCGGGAAGAGCGGCGCGGGGCGCGAGGAGGACGCCGCGCTCGGATCCGTGGCGGGACCGGCGCGCGGGGGTCGCGAAGGGACGCGGCGCGAGCGGCGCGCGCGAGCCGAGAGACGCGCGGGACGGCATCGCCGCGCGCGCGGGTGCGACGGCGATCGGGGCGAGCGCGAGATGCATCGTCGTGTCGACTCGAGACCGGAGACGCGTCGACTGTTGTGGCTGCTGTGACGTAGGTTTCGCGCGCAGATAGCGCTGACGAGGCGGGCACGGTCGGACCTTCTGTATCAACCGACCGTTTTTTGGCACTTTTTCAGACTGGATCCCTGTGCGCGTCCGTTCCTCACCCGCCTTTGTGCCGGTTCGTGACATTCTCGGACCGATGCGTTAATGGTTCCGAGGACGGACGGCGCGGTTGAGCACTCATCGCGGCGCCGTTCCCATGAAGATCCGCCGCCCGAACCGGGAAGACATCCGACGCAAGAAGATGCTCGCGCCTCACGGAGCTCCGACGCTCGCGACGATTAAGCCCCCCCGCGGGAGCAAGGTGAGAACCTCCGACCGCGCGCGCCGAGAAGAAGAAGAGCACGGATGAGGATCGCGACGCCGCGTCGGTCAAACGCGTCACCGGGCACGCCTCACCTCCCGTATCCACCGCTCGATTCCCACGCAGGCGGCAGCACGCGGACGATCGTCTCCATCGCCGCCGCGTTCGCCCTCGCCCCCGCCGCCCGCGTCGCCCCGCGGCCGCGCGACAACGTGCGACGACACCGACGAGGACAACGATCGGTCTCGAGACGCGCCCGCACTCTCGGAGACGATCGACGAAACCGTCGACGACGCTCGCGCGTCCATGATGGACCAACTCGCGTGGGGACGGTGCATCGGTGCCGGCACGTTCGGCCGCGTCTCCTTCGCCATGCACCTCCCCACCGGCACCCCGTGCGCGGTCAAGACGCTGCTCAAGTCGGAGATTCTTCGAACCGGACAGTTGACGCACGCCAAGTCGGAACTCTCCACGCTCGCCGCCGTCTCGCACCCGCTCATCGTCTCCCTGCTCGGTTGGGCGCAGGACCCGCACGCGGTGCACCTCGTCATGACGTTCGCGCACGGCGGCGAGCTGTTCACTCACCTCCGCGCGTGCGGACGCTTCGACGAGGACAGGGCCAGACACTGCGCCTCCGAGATTGCGTGCGCGCTGTTCCACCTGCACTCCGTCCACGCCGTCGCGTACCGGGACCTCAAGCCCGAGAACGTGCTGCTCGACGGACGCGGGCACTGCGTCCTCGCCGACTTCGGGTTCGCCAAGCGCCTGACTTCTGAGACACCGAAGACGTACACCCTGTGCGGCACCCCCGATTACCTCGCGCCCGAGATTATCACCCGCGTCGGACACGAGTTCGCCGTGGACTGGTGGGCGCTGGGCGTGTTGATCTACGAGATGCTCGTCGGGTACTCGCCGTTCGCGGCGGAATCGGTGATGGAGACGTACGCGCTGGCGCTCAAGGGCGGTGCGCACGTGCGATTCCCGATTGACGCTCCATCCCGAACGATGAACTCTCCGTCGTCGAATGCGCGCGGGTCGAGCATCGGATCGACGAAATGTTCCGTGCGCCACTCGGGCCACCCGGGCCACTCGGGCCTACGCGATGCGCTCGAGCTCGTGCGGGGACTGCTGCGCGCGAACGCGTCCGAACGATTCGGCGCCGACGACGTCGCGTCCCACGCGTGGTTCGCCGGCGTCGACTGGTCAAAGACGGCGCGGGGCGAGGCGGAACCGCCGTGGGTTCCGAAGAAAAACGTCCAAGAGTGCGACGCGTACCCTCTGGAGGTTCAAACGCCGGCGGTTCAAGGGGGCGCGTTCGAGCCGTGCCGGCAGATGGTGGGGCTGAGCCGGGACGAGCTGGCGCTGTTCGACGACTTTTTCTAATCGATTTGATATCGTATCACGAGGGACGGGCGCGGAGCCCCCGCCAGTCGTTTGAAAACTCTTCAAACTCCCTCTCCTCCTCGCTGTCGATGTCGCTCAGCGCCTCCTCCCTCGTCCCCGCGTCCGTTTCCTTCGCCTTCACCTCCGCCTCTTGTGCCGCGGCGCGCTCCTTGACCTCCCTCAGCTTCGCCTTGAGCTCGTCCAGGTGCTGGTCCGCGATCTTCTGCTCCTCGACGAGCTCCACGATGCGCTCGTAGGCTCGTTCCTCCGCCTCCTCGTGCTCCCTCTCCTCCAACGCCTCGACGTCGTCGGCGATCTCCGCCTCGAACGCCGCCATCTCCTCGTCCGCGGTGCGCGCCTTTGCGCGCTCCGTCGCGGCCCGTTCCTTGTCGGACCGCGCCGCCGCTTCGAAGAACCCACCCGGGAAACCTCGGTCGCCCTTCTTACCGTCGCCAGCCTTCAGCACGTCAGGGTGAAGGAACGCCAAGGCGGAATCGCCCTTGAGGTCCTTGAGCGTGTCCGCGATGGGCTTGGAGGGCGGGGGAAGGACGAAGGGCTTGGGCGCGGTCGCGTCGCCCGCGCCCGCGGCCGCCGCGTCGCCCGCGTCGCCGTCGCCCGCGTCGTCGTCGTCGTCGTCGTCGTCGTCGCCCATGACCATCGCGAGGACGTCGGTGCCCTCGCCCGCGGGGGCTTCGGACCTTCCGCGCTTGCCGCCCGCGGTGGGTTTGGGCTCCGTCTCCGCGTCGAAGAATCCGGCGGGCGGCGCGGACGACGACGGAGTGGACGCGGGCCGCGGCGGGGGCGGCGGCATCGAAGATCCCCCCGGCGCCGAGGTGGAATCGCCCGTCCTCTGCGTCTTCGAGGGTCGTCCCTGAGACGCGTTCACCGCCGCGCGCTGAGCCGCGCGCTGGCGGAACAGCGCCTTAGCCTTGGCGTCCATGTCGATGCGCCGTCTCGGTGGATGCGAACGCTCGGAACCGGCCCCGACGCGCCCCACTTCGCGCGCCCTCCAACTGCCACGAAACCTTTGGAAAGTCTCGAGAGTGTCCGGGGCACGACCGACCATGTCAGGTGTCCGGCCAAGATATTCGAAATTTCTGTCCCTTTCGCGGGCCGAAATTTATTCTCGCCTCGCGACGCCGCAGTCATCGGAAGTGCGCTTTGTTCCTCGTTTTTGGATGAGTTTGCGGTTAACGAAAACTGCGAAACAGGGGTACGGACGACCTTTTTTCCACCGGGAGACTGGTCCGTCGGCGGTCACAACCGCGCACGTCGCCCTCGCGCGTCGTCCGTCACTCGCGCCTTCACCCCAGGTGTAGCGCCACACGTCGAGCGTACTTGTTCGCATCGCGGTTCGCGTGCGAAGCGTCGCGTTCGTCACCCGTCGGCAGTTTACGGAGCACCGGCGCTCGCACGGCAAACATGGGTCACAGCATCAACGAGGCGTATGAGAAGCTCGAGAAGATTGGGCAGGGGACGTACGGGAAGGTGTACAAGGCCAGGGACAGGACGACGGGTCGTCTGGTGGCGCTGAAGAAGACGCGCCTCGAGGTGCGCGAACCATCGATACCGGCTCGCATCGCGCGAGGCGGCGCGAATACGGTACCCACCTCCCCGGTTTATTTTTCCCTCTCGCGCCCTCACGGCTACTGACATCTTTCTTCCCCCCTTCGTCGCGCCGCAGATGGAGGAGGAGGGCGTGCCTTCCACGGCTCTCCGCGAGGTTTCCCTCCTGCAGATGCTCAGCGAGAGCGCCTTCGTCGTCAGGTGCGTGCGCGATACACCCGATACGCCCCCGGGACCCGCACGTCCCGCGCGCCCTCTTTCCCCCCCCCCCATGGCTTCGCGCGTCATGCGCCACCAACGGGCTATTTCAAAAGTGCCCATCGCCGCGAAATCGATCGACAACCCCGTCGCTGAGCATATGTCCCTCCCGCCCGTCTCCCAATCTCCCACGATGATTCAGGCTGCTCAAGGTGGAGCACGTCGAGGAGGACGGCAAGGCCATGCTCTACCTCGTCTTCGAGTACCTCGACCAGGACCTCAAGGGTTTCATGGACCTCACCGGTCGCGGGCCCGCGAACCCCCTCAAGAAGGATGTCGTGCAGGACTTCATGTACCAGCTGTGCCTCGGGTGCGCGCACATCCACCGCCACGGCGTCATGCACCGCGACCTCAAGCCCCAGAACCTTCTCGTCGATAAGGCCAAGAACGTGATCAAGGTTGCGGACCTCGGCTTGGGACGCGCCTTCTCCGTCCCGGTCAAGTCTTACACGCACGAGATCGTGACGCTGTGGTATCGCGCCCCCGAGGTGCTCCTCGGCGGCTCTCACTACTCCACGCCGGTGGACATCTGGTCCGTGGGTTGCATCTTCGCCGAGCTCGCGCGCAAGCAGCCGCTCTTCCCGGGCGACTCCGAGCTCCAGCAGCTCCTCCACATCTTCAAGCTCCTCGGAACGCCCGGCGAGGACGTGTGGCCCGGGGTGACGCGGCTGCGCGACTGGCACGAGTTTCCCCAGTGGAAGCCCCAGGACCTCGGCAAGGTCATCCCCCAGCTGGACGCTCACGGCATCGACCTCCTGCAGAAGATGCTCGTGTACGACCCCGCCAAGCGCATCCACGCCACCGAAGCGCTCGAGCACCCGTACTTTGACTCGCTCGACAAGAGCAGGTACGCCAAGATCGAGGCGGCGTTTGAGAAGGAGAACCGCAAGGTCAACGCGTAAAACAAAGAATGATGAAAGCGGGGGCGTCGGTGTTGGGCGACGGGTGTTGACGGAGACGTTTGATGAAACGGGGGACGCGCCCGGTGGGAGGAGGTAGGTGGGCCGTCCCGACGCTTTAGCGACGGGGGACGACGGGGGGGAGT
>Ga0181571_10002163_pt1 | contig 14516 bp, 10 predicted proteins | sample 101ome_17_FD_132440 | JGI IMG/M metagenome (GOLD analysis project Ga0181571, IMG submission 132440) | Coastal salt marsh microbial communities from the Groves Creek Marsh, Skidaway Island, Georgia - 101407AT metaG (megahit assembly) | ecosystem: Environmental > Aquatic > Marine > Intertidal... | reverse complement strand
GACGGCCGAGAGGTATCTGTGGAAGGTCAGGTAGGCGCGTCGTATGAGGAAGGGGGATTTGGCGAGGATGCCGACGCGGCGCGTAACCTGCACCGCCAGGGCCGCCGCGTTCATGCACTCGTCGGACATGTAGGTCCCGTCCGTGGGCCGCCCGCAGTAGCCGGCGCCGGCGGGATTGTTGAGCTCGTAGGGGTGGATGTCGTCGACGCGGCGCCTGGCCCACTCGGCGTAGCGCGCGTCCTCCTCGGGGCCCCAGGTGAAGCCGGCGCGCAGGAGCTCCACGCCCGAGGTGATCTGGTTGAGCATCAGGATGTAGGGGAAGTTGGTGTTGGCCCCCTCGCGCCCGAGGTAGAGGTTGCGGGGGGCGTCGGCCGCGACCCAGGCCTCCACCGTCCCCTGAAATTGTGCCACCGCCGCGGCGGCGCCGGGATGCGTGCCCACGCCCGCCAGCACGAGGAAGTGCAGTCCGTCCTGGCAGTAGACCTGGGCGTCGCGCAGGGTCTCCTCCCTCCAGCTGCCGGTGCCGTCCAAATTCTTTGAGGGGTCCGGCATCACGTGGCGCACGGTCGGCAGCCAGGCCCTGCAGAAGGCGAAGTCGGCCTGCCGCGACATGTCCTCAAGCATGAGGCTGAAATCTTTATTATAGGTGCCGAAGGCGACGCGCGTGGCCCCCAGGTCCGGGTAGACTGGCGGCACGTCCTCGAGACTGAAGTCGGGGACGGCGACGCCATTGCGGGCGGCGTATTCCTCGAGCTCTTCGAGGCCGAGGTAGCGGCGCGGCAGGTCTAGGTCGAGGCGCACCGCTAGGTCACAGGCGAGGCCGCGCGCCTGCGCCACCTCGAAGGTCGGGCGGAGCGGCAGGACCCGCAGGGTGTCGCAAATCTGTGCGTCGGTCAGGCTGGAGGGCTCAACCTGCCGGGTCACGAGGCCGACGAGGAGGTCAGTGTCGCGACGCATGAAGTCGCGGAAGTCGAGGACGAACTGGGCGCGGCGGCCGTCGAGCGTGCCGTCGAAGGCGATATTGGCCTGTCTGAAGAGTTCGCGCAGCGCCTGGTCAGTCCGGCGGCCGTACTTGCCGTCAGCGGGGCCGGGCGTGTGACCGAGTTCGGCGAGCGCGGCCTGCACCTCCGCGAGGTCGGCGGCGCGGGCGGGCCCGAGGAGGCCGACGACGGCGACTGCGAGTGCCGAGGCAATGACTTTGAAATTTGGCATGCGCGCCTCCCCAAGGCCCAGTTTGAGTTCGAGTGGACGCTGCGGACGCCTCGCAGTCAAGAACGTTTCCTCATGCTCGTTGGCGAAGGCGCAAATGGCAAATCTGTGGCTCTGCGGGTTATAGAGGAACTCGTCGGCCCCCAAAACCGAGCGGCTGTGCATCCCAAACTCCTCAGTCATAGCAACCACCGCGCGCAGTTGGAGCAAAAGCTGGTCAATATCGTCTCGGAGAGTGAGCAAGGGGGGAAGCTGCCAGCGGCAGAGTTGAAAGCTTTAGTTTCGGGAGAAACGATGACGGTGGACAGGAAGTTCGAGCACCCGTTTGAAATGGTGCCATTCGCAACCTTCTTTTGGGCGACAAATCATATGCCGCACCCTTCGGATTATTCAGACGCCATATTCCGACGGGCGGGCATCTTGATGTTCAATCGCAGCTTCCAGCCGAATGAGCGAGACACGCGGCTACTCGACAAGCTCAGGCCTGAAATGTCCGGTATTTTGAACATGGCGCTAAAGGCCTACGCCAGAGCGGTATCAAAGGGCTTCAAAGAGCCGCGGAGCAGCTGCGTTGCGAAGGATGACTGGCGATTGCAGTCGGATGCCGTCGTGCAGTGGCTGGCAGAATGTGAGATGGCCGAAGGCGCATACACGCACGGGAAACAATTCAAGCAGCAAAAGCAAAAAGGTGGATAATTAGCGGATATAATACTTTAAAGCATTGATATTATATTAATTATAAACGTTTTATGGTGCCCAGGAGAGGACTCGAACCTCCACGACCTTGCGGTCACTGGCACCTGAAGCCAGCGCGTCTACCAATTCCGCCACCTGGGCAGGTGTGCTGGCGCGGCGTTTAAGCGGAGTGCTTGGGAGTGTCAACGGTCTTTGTCGGCCGTATCAACGGAAATTGGACGTAGTGCCTTGTACGGGCTGCCATGCGGCGGTAAACCGGCCGCAGAAACGTGAGGTGTATAATGTCGAAATTGGTCACGATCTTTGGCGGCTCCGGCTTTGTTGGCCGCTATGTCGCGCGCCGTATGGCGAAGCAGGGCTGGCGCGTGCGTGTTGCTGTGCGCAACCCGAACGAAGCGATGTTCGTGAAGCCCTATGGCGTCGTTGGTCAGGTCGAGCCGGTGTTGTGCAACATCCGTGATGACGCCAGCGTTGAGGCCGCGCTCCAAGGTGCATCGGCTGTTGTCAATTGCGTTGGCATCCTAATGCCAAAGGGCAAGAACACCTTTGACGCTGTTCAGGAGCAAGCACCGGGCCGGATTGGCCGCCTTGCCGCCAAAAATGGCGTAGGGAAGGTTGTCCATGTTTCGGCTATTGGTGCCGATGTGAATTCAGAGAGCACCTACAGCCGCACAAAGGCGTTGGGCGAAGAGGCGCTTTTGGCGGCGTTCCCGTCAGCTGTTATCCTGCGACCTTCCGTGATTTTTGGAAACGAAGATCAGTTCTTCAACCGTTTCGCCCAAATGGCCCAGCTCTCCCCCATTTTGCCGCTTGTCGGCGCGGAGACACGTTTTCAGCCGATCTATGTGGATGATGTGGCGCAAGCTGTGGAGCACGCCGTGCTGACCGATGTCGAAGCGGGTGTCTATGAGCTTGGTGGTCCGGATGTCATGACATTCCGACAGTTGATGGGGCTCATGCTTGGTGTGATCCGGCGTCGTCGCCTCTTGGCGAACATTCCCTTTGGCGTAGCGGGCATTATGGCTTCGGTTTCCGAGCTGGCGGCAAAGATGACCCTTGGATTGGTTCCGCCCGTTATCACCCGAGATCAGGTCGCTGACCTGAAATCCGATAATGTCGTCTCGAATAATGCGCGAGGGCTAGATGCCTTTGGTATCGAAGCCACCGATATTGAGTCGGTGCTTCCCGATTATCTTTGGCGTTTCCGTCCTTCCGGACAGTACGCGGCGATCAAGGAATCTGCGAAGAACCTACGCGAAATCTAAAGAGTAAGGCGCGACCATGATCGAAAACACCTATCTGGTCGCGCTTTTCCTTGGCTTGATTGAAGGCTTGACGGAATTCATTCCTGTCTCGTCGACTGGTCATCTTCTCCTGACCAGTTATTTCATCGGTTTTGAGAGTGCGGGTCGGACGTTCGAGGTGGTGATTCAGCTTGGGGCAGTTTTGGCACTTCTGCTGGTCTATTTTGCCAAGCTGGTAGATGTAGTGCTGCGTTCCGCCTCTGACCCCTCAGCGCGAAAATTCATCCTATCAGTTTTGGTGGCTTTCTTGCCCGCCGCTGTAATCGGCGTTTTGGCGCATGACATTATCAAAACTGTCTTCTTCGAAACGCCCACGTTGATCGCGTCGATGCTGATCATTGGCGGCGTGGTTCTTTTGTTGGTTGACCGATGGGTCGGCGCACCGCGTCACGAAGATGCGATGGCGTTCTCCCTGCCAATGGCTTTCAAGATCGGCTTGATTCAGTGTCTTGCGATGATCCCCGGTGTCTCGCGCTCGGGGGCGACAATCGTGGGCGCGTTGATGCTTGGTTCAAGCAAGCGGGCCGCCGCTGAGTTTTCCTTCTTTCTGTCGATGCCGACTATGATGGGTGCATTTACCTATGATTTGTGGAAATCGCGCGACATGCTCGATGGCTCTGCAATGACAGAGATCGCCATCGGTTTTGCGATGGCATTTATAAGCGGGCTTATCGTTGTGCGCTGGCTTCTGAACTTTGTGAGCCGTCATGGCTACGCCATATTTGGCTGGTGGCGAATCGTTTTCGGAAGCTCAGCGCTCTTTTTTATATGGCTCTAGCGCCATAAAGGTAACAATTAGTTACCTATAATGAGAGAAATTTAACGACCCGAACGCTTGATAAGCTAAAATTTAACCTTTTAGGTCACCTATGCTGACTTTTCATTTCTCTCGGGTCCGTGTAAGGGAAGCAGTCTCTAAAGGATGGAGGGGTCTGTGGCTGTTCAGAAAATGCTCAAATTCGTAGACGTTGACCGGTCGATGCCGGAGAAGCGTTCGGCGGGGGAGCGTCGCGCGGATTTTGATGAAATCTACGCGCAGTACGCAAAAGACAAAGCTGAAGAGCAAGCATCACGCTGTAGCCAGTGTGGCGTGCCCTATTGCCAGTCGCATTGCCCCTTGCACAACAATATTCCCGACTGGCTGCGCCTCACCGCTGAAGGACGGCTTCAGGAAGCCTACGAAATCAGCCAAGCAACCAACACGTTCCCCGAAATTTGTGGCCGTATCTGCCCGCAAGACCGCCTTTGTGAAGGCAATTGCGTGATCGAGCAGTCAGGTCACGGCACGGTCACCATCGGCTCGGTTGAGAAGTATATTACCGACACCGCTTGGGAAAACGGCTGGGTCAAGCCCATCGCCCCCGCGCAGGAGCGTAGTGAGAGTGTCGGCATCATCGGAGCTGGCCCTGGCGGCCTTGCTGCGGCCGATATGCTGCGGCGCGAAGGTGTGCAGGTGACGGTTTATGATCGCTACGACCGCGCTGGCGGCTTGCTTACATACGGTATTCCTGGCTTCAAACTTGAAAAAGATACCGTGATGCAGCGGATCGAACAGCTGGAACAAGGTGGTGTCGAATTCGTACTTAACTGCACAGTCGGTGACGACATCTCGTTTGATGCGATCCGCGGCAAGCATGATGCAGTTCTCATCGCGACTGGTGTGTACAAGACCCGCGATCTAAAGGCACCGGGTGCCGACCTGAATGGCGTCGTTCGCGCGATTGACTACCTTACCGCGTCCAACCGCAAAAGCTTCGGTGACGACGTGCCGGAATTCGACAGCGGCGAGTTGAACGCAGAAGGCAAGAAGGTCGTCGTCATTGGCGGCGGTGACACCGCCATGGACTGCGTTCGCACAGCCATTCGCCAAGGTGCTGATAGCGTCAAATGCCTGTACCGCCGCGACCGTGCGAACATGCCCGGTTCACAGCGTGAAGTTGCCAACGCTGAAGAGGAAGGCGCTGAATTTGTTTGGCTTTCCGCACCAAAGGGCTTTGCTGGCGAAGGCGATGTGACTGGCGTTGAAGTTCAGAAGATGCATTTGGGCGCACCTGATGCAACAGGCCGCCAGACCCCCGAGCTGATCGAGGGCTCCGAATACATCGAAGAAGCCGATTTGGTGATCAAGGCGCTTGGTTTCGAGCCAGAAGACCTCCCGAAACTTTGGGGTGTTGAAGGGCTGGAGGTGACCCGTTGGGGCACCATCAAGGCTGCGTTTGAGACTGGGCAAACAAGCTTGGACGGCGTCTTCGCCGTGGGCGATATCGTCCGTGGTGCGAGCCTTGTAGTTTGGGCGATCCGCGATGGGCGTGACAGCTCGAAAGCGATCTTGGACTACCTCAACGAAACCGCCAGCATGGCGGCTGAATAGCCCAAAACGTTGATACACAACTGATGCACAACCGATGCACATTCCATGCATACGCGTCTGCATCAAAGCGGAGCAGAATGGTCAGCGCTGCTGACGGGTAACGGAAATGAGCACAAACGCGCGCTTAACAAAGATGGCAGTAAGGAAAGCCTTTTCAGGGCTGGCCTTGTGCGTCTTGGCCTCTGCCGCCAGCGCGCAAAGTTTCCAACTTCCGGCCGGTTGCACGGGGTATGTCACCGTCCAGCAGCGATCCTGCAACGTCTCGCACCATTTTACCTGTGAAGGTGATCCGGCTGGCTACCAGCAACGCATCGATATGGATGAAGACGGCATATCCTTCGTCAGCACCATTGATGCGGAAGCGCAGTGGATCGAAAGCATCCATGTTCTCGCGGGCTACGCGACGCGGCTCAACCCTGCGCCGACCGATCCGGCTTCGCTTACCAATCTGTTGGATAACGGGCTCGATACCTATGACTTCGTCACCAGCACTGAAGCTGGCGAAAGCACGCGGTTTCTTGGGCAGGATGCATTGACCGGCGATAAAGTGGTGATCGACGGTGTCGAACTCCTCCAGACTGATTATTTCATCCGCGCCTATGATGATGCGGGTGAGGAGCTTTGGCGCAGCGCGGGTAAAGAATTTGTCCACCCTGAATGGCGCCTCTTTCTGGCGGGCAAGTCGCGCGTGACTGTCCCCGAAGACTCATTTGAAACAGATGACACACCGATGGAATTCAGCTTCCCAGGCGAAGACGGCTTCCTCTCGGTCAAACCGAAATACGGCTGCAACGCGGTTTTCTCGCAGCTGCCCGTTCTTCCCGAATATGAGGAGATCAACAATGACCATCTATGATGAAAACTGGGCCGCAAACGAGGATGCAAAGCGCGCGTGGATGGCTGAAAATAGCCTGTGGCGCGAAGAGGATGAACATTCATCCTGTGGCGTCGGCTTGGTTGTCGCGATTGACGGGCAGGCCTCCCGCAGCGTCGTCGAGAAAGGCATTGATGCGTTGAAGGCTGTCTGGCACCGTGGTGCTGTCGATGCTGATGGCAAAACCGGCGATGGTGCTGGCATTCACGTCCAGATCCCTGTGCGGTTCTTCTACGACCAGATCCGCCGCACTGGCCACGAGCCGGATCAGAACAAGCTGATTGCTGTCGGCCAAGTGTTCCTGCCGCGCACCGATTTCGGCGCACAAGAGCGTTGCCGGACCATTGTTGAGTCCGAAGTGCTGCGCATGGGCCATTACATCTATGGCTGGCGCCATGTTCCGCAAAACATCGAATGCTTGGGCGAAAAGGCAAATGCCACCCGCCCCGAGATCGAACAGATCCTGATCCGCAACGAGAAAAACATCGGTGAAGAGGAGTTCGAGCGCGAACTGTACATCATTCGGCGTCGCATCGAGAAAGCCGCGCTGGCGGCTCAGGTTTCGCAGCTTTACTTCTGCTCGCTCTCCTGCCGCTCTATCATTTACAAGGGTATGATGCTCGCCGAGCAGGTTGCCGAGTTCTACCCTGACCTGCTGGACGAGCGGTTTGAATCCGCCTTCGCGATCTATCACCAGCGTTATTCGACCAATACTTTCCCGCAATGGGCATTGGCGCAGCCGTTCCGCATGCTTGCTCATAACGGCGAGATCAACACGCTGAAAGGCAACGTTAACTGGATGCGCAGCCACGAGATCCGTATGGCTTCCGGCGCATTTGGCGACGCGGCCGAGGACATCAAGCCGATCGTTCCGGCTGGTATCTCGGATTCTGGCGCGTTGGATAGCGTATTCGAGGTTCTCGTCCGTGCAGGGCGGAGCGCGCCGATGGCCAAGACGATGCTCGTGCCTGAAAGCTGGTCGAAGCAGGCCGTTGAGATGCCGCAGGCGTGGCAGGATATGTATTCCTACTGCAATGCCGTGATGGAGCCGTGGGACGGCCCCGCCGCATTGGCGATGACCGATGGTCGTTGGGTCTGCGGTGGTCTAGACCGTAACGGCTTGCGCCCGCTGCGCTATGTCGTGACGGGTGATGGCCTTCTAATCGCAGGCTCGGAAGCGGGCATGGTCGCGATTGATGAAGCGACTGTGGTTGAGAAGGGCGCGCTTGGTCCGGGGCAGCTGATTGCCGTTGATATGCAAGAAGGCAAGCTGTTCCACGATACCGCGATCAAGGACAAACTGGCCGCCAGCCAGCCGTTTGGCGATTGGGTCGAGAAGGTTGTCGATCTGTCAGACATGATGCGCGACGTGCCTGAGAAGGCCCTGTTTGAAGGCGATGACCTGCGCCGCCGGCAGATTGCAGCAGGTTATTCGATGGAGGAACTGGAGCAGATCCTCGCACCGATGGCTGAAGATGGCAAAGAGGCGATCGCGTCGATGGGTGATGACACGCCTTCCGCTGTTCTGTCGAAGCAGTATCGCCCGCTGTCGCATTTCTTCCGTCAGAACTTCAGTCAGGTGACGAACCCGCCTATCGACAGCTTGCGCGAAAGCCGCGTAATGAGCCTCAAGACGCGGTTCGGGAACCTCAAGAACGTGCTCGACGAAAGCTCTAGCCAGACCGAAATTCTGGTTCTGGAAACGCCGTTCATCGCCAATGCCGAGTTCGACGAGATGGTCCGCCATTTTGACGATAACGTGACTTTCATCGACTGTACCTTTGATGCGGATTCCGATCATGACGCGCTTCAGCGCGAGTTGCAGCGCGTGCGTGAAGAGGCCGAAGATGCAGTCCGCTCCGGCGCTGGGCATCTGGTTCTGACGGACGAACACCAGTCCGCCACCCGTGTTGCGATGCCGATGATCTTGGCAACGAGCGCCGTACATAGCTGGCTGACCCGTAAAGGCCTGCGCACGTTCTGCTCGATGAATGTGCGGTCGGCGGAATGTATTGACCCGCATTACTTTGCGGTTCTTATCGGTTGCGGCGCGACGACGGTGAACGCCTATCTCGCGCAGGACTCCATTGCTGACCGTGTGAAGCGTGGCCTGATTGAAGGCCCGTTGAGTGCCGCCGTGAACAGGTTCCGTTTGGCGATTGATGCCGGCCTTCTGAAGATCATGTCGAAGATGGGCATCTCGGTTCTGTCCTCCTATCGCGGGGGTCTGAACTTCGAGGCAGTTGGCTTGTCGCGGGCGATGGTGGCTGAATATTTCCCCGGCATGCCGTCGCGTATTTCGGGCATCGGCTTGCATGGTATCCAGCACAAACTGGAAGACGTGCATGCAAAGGGCTGGAAAACCGGTCAGGACGTTCTTCCGATTGGTGGTTTCTACAAGGCCCGCCGCTCTGGCGAGAAGCACGCTTGGGAAGCCCAGACCATGCACATGATGCAGGCGGCTTGTAACAAAGCCTCCTACGAGCTGTGGAAGCAATATTCAGCAGCCATGCAATCCAACCCGCCGATCCATTTGCGCGACCTTCTGGCGGTGAAGCCGCTGGGTGAAGCGATTCCGATTGATAAGGTCGAAAGCATCACGTCGATCCGCAAGCGCTTTGTCACGCCGGGCATGTCGCTGGGTGCTCTGTCACCCGAAGCGCATAAGACGCTCAACGTCGCGATGAACCGGATCGGTGCGAAATCCGACTCTGGTGAAGGCGGCGAGGATCCGGCGCATTTCCACCCCGAGGCGAACGGCGATAATCCTTCTGCCAAGATCAAACAGGTGGCGTCTGGCCGTTTTGGCGTGACCGCCGAATACCTCAACCAGTGCGAAGAGCTGGAGATCAAGGTCGCGCAAGGCGCGAAGCCGGGCGAAGGTGGCCAGCTGCCGGGGATGAAGGTCACGGATCTGATTGCGCGTTTGCGCCATTCGACCAAAGGCGTGACGCTGATCTCGCCGCCGCCGCACCATGACATCTATTCGATCGAAGATCTGGCCCAGTTGATCTACGATCTGAAGCAGATCAACCCGCGTTGTAAGGTTACGGTCAAGCTCGTTGCGGCCTCGGGCGTTGGCACGATTGCGGCTGGCGTCGCCAAAGCAAAGGCCGATGTGATCCTGATTTCGGGTCACAATGGCGGCACGGGAGCAAGCCCTGCGACCTCGATCAAATATGCAGGTCTTCCATGGGAGATGGGCCTCACCGAAGCGCATCAGGTTCTCGCCATGAACAACCTGCGTGAGCGGGTAACATTGCGGACAGACGGTGGCCTGCGTACGGGCCGCGACATCGTCATGGCGGCGATGATGGGTGCCGAAGAATTTGGCATCGGCACCGCTGCGCTGATCGCGATGGGTTGTATCATGGTGCGTCAGTGCCAGTCGAATACCTGCCCCGTCGGTGTTTGCACGCAGAACGAAGAGCTGCGCGCGAAGTTCACCGGCAATGCCGATAAGGTTGTGAACCTGATCACCTTCTACGCGCAGGAAGTCCGCGAACTGCTTGCCTCTATCGGCGCGCGGTCGCTTGACGAGGTGATCGGTCGCGCAGATCTCCTCGCACAGGTCAGCCGTGGCTCGGCGCATCTGGACGATCTCGATCTCAATCCGCTGTTGATCACCGTCGATGGCGCGGAAAAGATCACCTATGATCGCAACAAGCCGCGCATCGAAGTGCCTGACACGCTGGATGCGGAAATCGTCAAGGACGCAGCACGCTTCCTCAACGATGGTGAGAAGATGCAGCTGCACTATGCGGTGCAAAACACACACCGCACAATCGGTACCCGCGTTTCGAGCCATATCGTGCGCAACTTTGGCATGCGAAATAACCTCCAGCCGGATCACCTGACTGTCAAACTGACCGGCAGCGCTGGTCAGTCCTTGGGCGCGTTTGCAGCCCCGGGCCTAAAGCTCGAAGTCTCTGGTGATGCGAACGACTATGTCGGCAAGGGCCTCTCCGGCGGCACGGTTATTGTCTGCCCGCCAATGGCCAGCCCGCTGGTCGCCGAGGATAATACGATCATCGGCAATACAGTTCTCTACGGTGCCACCGCTGGTTATCTCTTTGCGGCAGGTCGTGCGGGTGAGCGTTTCGCGGTGCGAAATTCCGGCGCGCATGTGGTTGTCGAGGGCTGCGGCTCCAACGGGTGTGAATACATGACCGGAGGCGTTGCTGTGATCCTTGGCAGCATCGGCGCAAACTTTGGCGCGGGTATGACGGGTGGCATGGCCTACCTCTATGATCCGAAGGGCGAAGCCCGCCCGCTGATCAACATGGAAACCCTTGTCGCCTGCCCTGTTACCGTTGCCGAATGGGAGGCTCAGCTGAAGGGCCTGATCGAGCGCCATCTTGCAGAGACAGGAAGCCGCAAGGCCGAGCGTATCCTGCAAGATTGGGAAACCGAAAAGGCGCATTTCCTGCAAATCTGCCCGAAAGAGATGCTGGTGCATATTCCGCATCCGCTCAGCTACGAAGAAACGGCCATCCCGGCAGAATAAGAAAACAGAGCGGCGGCCTTCGGGCCGCCGTTTTGCTTTTCCGCCTCCGCGAAATGACCTATAGCAGGGTCATGGCAAAGGCAGGCACACCGCAAAAAAGCACAAAGCGAAAAAAGGCAAAGGCCGCCGTCCCTCTGCGGCAGCGCCTCACTGAACGCGCGCGTTGGATCGCCAAGTGGAGTGTGCGGGGATTATTGGCGCTGTGTGGCGTGGTCGTGTTGATGACGTTGCTCTACCGTTTCGTGCCGGTGCCGGCGACGCCTTATATTCTGGCCGAGCGATTCCGCCACGGGAGCCTCGAAAAGGACTGGGTGCCCGCCAAGCAGATCGCGCCGGTCATGCTGCGCGCCGCCGTCGCGGCGGAGGATGCGAATTTTTGCGCGCATTGGGGCTTTGATATAAAAGCAATCCGCGCGGTGATCGATTCCGGTCAGTCGCGTGGTGCTTCGTCGATCAGTCAGCAGGTGGCGAAGAATGTGTATCTCTGGCAGGGTCGGAGCTGGCCGCGCAAAGCGCTTGAGGCCTTGTTGACGCCGGTGGTCGAGGTGGCGTGGCCAAAGCGGCGGATTCTTGAAGTCTATCTCAACGTTGCCGAGTTTGATCGCGGGGTCTTTGGGGTCGAAGCTGCGGCGCAGAGCTATTTCGGGATTTCAGCAGCTGACCTATCACCACGGCAGGCTGCTTTACTGGCTGCAATTCTGCCCGACCCGAAGAACCGTTCGGCGGCACAACCCAGTGCTTTCGTTTCGTCGCGGGCCGAGGCGATTGCGGACGGGGCCGCGACGATACTGGCCGATGGGCGCGCGGCTTGTTTCGAGCAAGGTTGATGCCCTGCGCCAGAGAGACAGTTGATCCGCTCATCAGGTTGCGGCATTGAGGACCAAACACAGGACAGGTAGCCGAATTTAATGCACCGTTTGTATCATTACCCGTTGTCGCCGTTTTCGCGCAAAGTGCGGCTGGTTCTGGCCGAGAAAAAGGTCGAGGTCGAGCTGGCTGAGGAGCGTTACTGGGAGAAAACCCCAGAATTCTTACGCCGAAATCCGGCGGGGCAGGTTCCCTTATTGAAGATCGGGAACCGCTTAATGCCCGATAGTGGAGCGATCTGCGAATATCTGGAAGAAACGCATCCGACCCCGCCTTTGCTGCCCGCAACGCCGGAAGGCCGCTATGAGGCGCGGCGCTTGGTGGCATGGTTCGACGACAAGTTCTATCATGAGGTGACGAGCAAGCTGGTGGGCGAGCGGGTGTTTCGCAAGGTCCAAGGCACTGGCTACCCCGACAGTGCCAACCTCAAGGCAGGCACCAAGGCGATCAAATTCCACCTCGGTTACATGACATGGCTGTTGGAGAGCCGTCGCTGGCTGGCAGGTAACGAGATGACAATTGCGGATTTCGCGGCGGCAGCACATTTGAGCTGCATCGATTATATTTCGGATGTGAACTGGAACGCGGCAGATTCCGTCAAGGATTGGTACGCCAAGATCAAGTCCCGCCCTGCCTTCCGATCGATCCTTGCCGATCAGGTGCCTGGTTTCCCGCAACCCTCGCATTACGCCGATCTGGATTTCTGAGCGGTGCCGTGAAGGAACGGTTACGCGCATATGCCGAGGCAAGCGGATTTGCCAAGATGGGTGTATGCCGACCGGACGCCATTCCCGAGGTGATGTCGCGACTCGAACGCTTCGTCGACGAAGGCCGCCACGGGCAGATGGCATGGATGGCAGAGCGGATGCATTGGCGGGGCGATCCGTCTGCGCTTTGGCCAGAGGCCCGCTCGGTCATCATGCTGGCAGAGCCTTATACCCCCGCGCATGATCCGCTTGAGGTTTTGCAGCGGCGTGATCGGGCGGCGATCTCCGTCTATGCGCAGAACCGTGATTATCACGATATTGTCAAAAAGCGGCTCAAGCGGGTCGGCCGCTGGCTGATCGAGCAGGTGCCTGAAACAGAGATCAAGGTCTTTGTCGATACAGCGCCAGTGATGGAGAAGCCCCTTGCCGCCGCTGCGGGGTTGGGCTGGCAAGGCAAGCACACCAATCTTTTGTCGCGGGAGTTGGGGAACTGGTTCTTTCTTGGTGCGATCTTTACCACGCTTGATCTTGCCCCTGATGAAATGGCCGAGGAGCGCTGCGGCAGTTGCCGCGCCTGCCTCGATATTTGCCCGACTGAGGCCTTTCCTGCGCCCTATCAACTCGATGCGCGGCGCTGCATTTCCTACCTGACGATCGAACATAAAGGGCCTGTGGAGCCTGAGCTGCGCGCGCGCATGGGGAACCGGATTTATGGCTGCGACGATTGCCTTGCCGTGTGCCCGTGGAACAAATTCGCGGTGGAAGCCAGTGAGCAGCGATATGCCGCGCGGGATGATCTTGTTGATCCGCCCCTCGCGGAGCTGGCGGGATTGGATGACGCGGAATTTCGCGCACGCTTTTCAGGTAGTCCGATCAAACGCATCGGGCGCGACCGATTTGTGCGTAACGTATTGTATGCAATTGGAAATTCCGGAGATGCCAATCTCCTTCCAGCCGCGCGGGCGCGAGTTGGCGACGATGATCCCGCGGTCGATGAGGCGGCGCGCTGGGCGGTTTCGCGGCTGGAGGGGTGAAAATTTGTACCTGCCGTGGTAGGCTTCCTAATGGCCACTGATAAGGAGGATACCATGGAGCGACATGTGATAGATACCGAACGGACCCGCAATGACGGCAGTCGCCTTCGTGCCTATCTGCGGGTGGAGCGACAGGGTATGCGTGGCAAGCTGAGCCGCACCTTGCACCGCCAGCCGCATGCGAACGAAGAGTCGAGTGCTGTGAAGCAATTCGCGCGGATCGAGCGCGGCGAAAGCGCCTGACTAGGGCGATCAGAATATTCGAAGGGCGCCGTGTTTTCCGGCGCCCTTTTTAGTTAAAAATAGCCGCGTATCAGGCTGTCAGAAATCAACATCCATCCATCCGCGACGACGAAGAAGGCGAGTTTGAACGGCAAGGCCACGACAGCAGGCGGCACCATCATCATACCCATCGACATCAACACCGCCGCGACGACGAGGTCGATGATCAAGAAGGGTAGAAAGAGCACGAACCCCACCTGAAAGGCGCGACTGAGCTCGCTCAGAAGTGAGCAGCCCCACTTGAGTGTTCCATGTTAAAAGTTAGTGCATGTCAGTCTTAGTTGTTTTGATCAGTCTCTTGCCGCTTGGCAGTGTAAGGCGAGCAGATCAATTATCGCTGCCTGCTCGTTTATCCAGTCTAAGTTTTTTGTGAATTCGTATGGAATTCACACCGTAACTCATCTGCTAAAATCCTCTAACTAATACTCTCAAACATTAGTATTGGAATCAGCAAATCTGCAGCGAAATTTTGTGTACGAATTGTGTACGAAAAATTTCGAACTATATCTTGTATCAGGTAGATCTTTTTAGGGAAAATACACAATATATTGTGGAGGCGGGTACCGGAATCGAACCGGTCTACACGGATTTGCAATCCGCTGAGGGTGGCGGTTTTTCGGAGCATCCCGTCTCTGTCTACGCGCGGGTGACAGAGGTTCGTTTCT
>Ga0181571_10002160_pt1 | contig 14523 bp, 8 predicted proteins | sample 101ome_17_FD_132440 | JGI IMG/M metagenome (GOLD analysis project Ga0181571, IMG submission 132440) | Coastal salt marsh microbial communities from the Groves Creek Marsh, Skidaway Island, Georgia - 101407AT metaG (megahit assembly) | ecosystem: Environmental > Aquatic > Marine > Intertidal zone... | reverse complement strand
TGTCGTCGTCCGCCGAGCCGAGCTCGACGGCTTCGGCCCCGGGGGCGGACGCGGGCGGGGAGGACGGGCTCGACCGCGGCGCCGCGTTCGAGTGGCTCCTTCAACGACAGATCGAGGTCGAGATGACGCTGCGGGAGAAGAAGGTGGCGTCGCGCGAGGACCTGGAGCACGTCGCGGAGACTTTCCGCGACTTGAACCAACTCTTCCTCGAGCTGCACGCGGCGGCGGCGGAGCTCACCGTGGCGAACAAGAGGCCGTGCTCGGTCGCCGCGCTGTTCCAGGAGCTCCTGCACAAGATCGCCGGCGTCAACGCCGGGGTCGGCATGGAGGGGCAGAGGGGCGAGGGCAACGTGCCGATGCACCAGGCCAAGGTGTTGGACCGAAGGCACCGAACGGGCGAGGAGTGCGGCGACGTCAACATGGTCCTCGGGCCGGAACGCGTCCGAGGGATGGTGCTGAGGGTGCGGGACCTGCGACAGGCGCTGAGGATCAAGGTGGAGGACGCCAACGACGTGCGCATGGCGGAAGAGGCTGTCAAGGCGGGGCACGCGTTCTGGACCAAGCTGAGGGAACACGCGAAGACGCACGGCGCGGATGCGTTCGAAGCGCTGGCGACCCTTCGCGTCGCGTGAGAGGAAAGCGGGGCGGGGACGGACGGACACGAGGATAAAAGACGTTCGGGATGAGGACCGGTGTGGTCGCCGCGTGTCGTGCACGAGTCGCGACGCGTGTTTTGGGTCGAACACGGTCGGATAGGCGCTCTCGACCCACCTCTCGACAGCCGCAGCTGAAAATCAAAATTTTCAAGTCCAGACAAGCGAGTGAGCCAACTTCTTCGCGCCTTCGTCAAACTTCCACGGTGCTCGCTCTCGCGCGTCAGATCTCCTGTCCCGACGGCGACCGCATCTGACCGCGAGTGTGAACGATGCCCCTCGACGATGAGACCGCCGCGAGGTTCGACCACATGATGCTGCCCCTCGCGCAACAGGTGGCCGCCATGGCGCAGGGCGAGAACGCGATCGACCTGATGCTCGATCTGTACTTTTCCTTCCTGCGCCGCAAGACGGACTTCTTCAGCCAGGGCGAGATGTGCGAGCGCGCGGTCCAGTCCGCGTTCGAGCGCCAGCGCGCGATCGTGGCCAAGTCCGAGGAGGGTAAGGCCCGCGCCGCCGCCGAGAAGGCCGCGAAGGAAGCCGCCGAGCGCGAGGCTGCGCGAGCCCGCGAGGCGGCGGAGCTCGAGAGGCAGGCCGAGGAGGACGAGAAGCGACGCGCGAGGGTCAAGCAGGCTGAGCTCGAACGGAAGATGGCCGAGCAGGCGAAGGCCGCGGACGGCAGCGATAAGATCCAGGAGATCACCGACGAGGAGGCGGAGAAGATCAAGGGCGGCGACGAGACCGACGACGTGTCGCACGACTTGACCGCCGACGATGACGATCAGGACAAGCTCGCGCCGGGCACGATGATGCCCAACTCGGGCAACGGCGGCGAAGCCGAGCATTACGTCTGGCATCAGACCCTCACGGACGTGGACGTGCGCGTGCGGATCCCGGTCGGCACCACGTCCAAGCAGATCGTGTGCGACTTCAAGAAGAGCAAGTGGGTCTTCGGCTTGAAGGGTCAGACGCCGATGATCGAGGGCGACCTGTACAACGACGTCCAGATCGACGACTGCTTCTGGACGATGGAGGACAAGACGACGGTGCTGGTGACGTTCCAAAAGAAGAACGACATGGAGTGGTGGGACTGCGTCGTGAAGGGTCACCCGTGCATCGACACGAAGAAGGTGACGCCGGAGAACTCGAAGCTGAGCGACTTGGACGGCGAGACGCGAGCGACGGTGGAGAAGATGATGTTCGACCAACACCAAAAGATGAAGGGCCAGCCCACGTCCGACGAGATGAAGAAGCAGGACATGATGAAGCAGTTCATGGACGCGCACCCGGAGATGGACTTCTCCCAGTGCAAGTTCAGCTGAGTTCACGGACGAGTAGAGCCGAGTAAGTGTTGTGTGAGAGTCGGCGCGTTTAATCAAATCAATTGAGAGAATCAACGTCGTCGCATCTACTTTACAAGTACTAAGGGTTCCTAAGTATCGCTGCCGCGGCGGGTCACTCCATGGCGTCCCCGCCCTCATCTTCGGCGCCGCGCAGATACAGGACGTTGTTGCACCTGCGTTGGTATCACGGCGATGGGTAAGGGGGAACGCGTCGGCGGTTGAAATCCAAAAGTTAGGGTTGCGTAGGGGAAAATTTTTGGTTGGCGGGGCGGGCCAGAGGACTCACCTGATCAGCACCTCGCCGAGGTTCCCCGCGAACTTGCCGTCGATGTACTCCTCCGTGGACGCGAGCTGCAGGTTCATGTACGCGTCGGTGGACACCAAGAACCCCTTGTACTCCATGCCCCACTTCAGCTTGACGATGATCGGCTTGCCCGTGAGCTGGTTGAGGAACGGCTTGGGATTGACGGGCACGGTGGCGGCCATCGTCTCTGCTTCTCTGGGCGTCTACTCGCGCGGTCTCGCTACTGGACCGGGGGTTCGGGTACGACGATGACGACGAAGCCGACGTAAAACGCGCGCGGGTGGCTCGAATGTGATCCGTGCCGCCGGGCGTGCTGCGCTTTCTGGCCCACACCCGCCACCGACTGCCGGTTTTTCCAAGCCAACGCAGGGAATCAAGTTGAACCCGGGCTACCAGCAGGTGACAATGCCAGCCAGGGCGCAGCGACGGAACAATTGAAGGTGACGCTTGGTGCGAGTCGTCGTCTTTTGGGGTGACCCGGGGATCTGTTACGAGCCCCAACCGCGCGAGCGATCTTAGCATCGCCCTACGTTAGCATATCGGCGACGCGACCTCGTCGGTCGTGATCGAAAGAGCCTCGGCGGCCCGCTTCCGGCGTACGGTGTAGGCCAAACAATTCCCGCGAAGGATCCTCGTCAGGACACCGTCGATCCTTCCGCCAGTGGACCATGTCGGCCGGTGGTGACGCGCCTGGAGGTGAGCGCCGATTCCGATCCCGCGAAACTCGCCTTTGCGATGTGATGGCATAGCCGATCGCGTCTCCCGATTCCCCGACGATCGCTCGCGCCCGCGAAGGGCGCCCCATCTCCGGCCGGCCCGCCCGGGCTCCCGCGCCAAACTGACAGCCCGCGCTCGACTCCCCTTTTCGACCCAGGCGCGAACGCGGCCAGCTCGCTCCTAGCGTCGCTCTCGCTCCGACCCAACGGAGGGTCCGGATCGCAGTGGCTCTTCAGCAACCCCCTGGGCGGTCCCGCGGGAGGAGACAACCCGGTGAGTGCCGCGCGCGATCGCCCGCGCGACCGCAACCCACCCTCCCCCGCCCCGGCCCCAGCCAGATCTCGCTCGTCGCTTGCGCCCGAGAAAACAAACACCCGCCCGGCGCCATCCGTCCCTTCGAGCGTCGATCCGCCTTTTAATTTAAACTCACGTCCGTCCCCCCGCCTTCCCGCGCGAACGAACGAACAGGCGGCCGCGATCAACTCGGCGCTCATCGGTAACTCCGCCCTCGTCGGCGACGGCGGCGTCTCCAACGGAGGCGGAACCGGCGACAACTTTGCCGCCGGGACCGGGTCATCGTCGTCATTCTCCAAGCAGGATGCGCGCCGGGGGTCCACCGATGGGCGGTCCAAGTGGCGGGAGGACGAGCGCGACACGGGAGCGCACAGGAGCCGGGGCGGCTGGAAGGACGGATCCTTCGGCGACAAGAAACGCGACGGCCGCAGGGGCAGGGGCGGCGACGGCGACGGAGGAGGAGGCTGGTCGGGAGGAGCGGCTTTTTCGGGCGATGTCGGCCCGGGGCTTCACCGCCGCGACTCGAAGGAACCCACCCGGCCGGGCGGCAAGGGGTTCTCCATGGGACGGGGCCGGGGTGGACTACACTTGGGCGGCGGCGGCGGCGGCGGCCTGGGCGCGCCGATCGGGTTTGGCGCGTCACCCCTCGCCCAGATGCCGGATGAGCCGAAGGTTCGACACGGGCCGGTGCGGTACTCGTACGCCCGGGAAGACCTCGTGTCGATGCTCGAGCGCGCGAGGGCCGCCGCGGGGATGAACGGCGAGCTCCCGCACCCGCCCGGGGGCATCGACCCGGAGACGGTTCCCCTCAAGACGGTGCGGGCGGGGGATTCGATGTACGAGCTCACCGTGGAGGGCGCTAAACTCGGCGGGAACGCGAGAATCTCGGGAAATTCATCTCGGGAGTGGACCCAAGGAGGAGGAGGAGGAGGCGGCGGCGTCCTGACCCAAGGAGTTCCCGCCCCCAACGCCGCCGCGGCAGCGGTCGGTAAGGACGTCCCGGAATGGGCCGACGCGACCGCGACGGGCGGGCCGAACGGCGCCCCCTCGGCTGGCTTCCTGGGAAGCGGCGCGGTGCCGCGACTCACGGCGAGCGAGCGATCCGTCGTCTTTGGCGATTCTTCCGATCGAGACACGGCCGTGGACCGGAAGATGGCCACGGCGTCCTTGCAGCAAGCCGCAGGCGGGTTCTTCGGGCTCGCGCTGGGCGGCGGCGGGATGGACGACGCGCGGTCCAGCAAGCTCATCGGCGCGCTCGAGTCTGACGGCGAGAACACCAACCTGGGCGGCGGCATCGACGTCGCCGTCGACCCGCCGCTTCACCAGCGGAACCAACAGCGGAACCAACAGCGGAACCAACAGCAGAACCAACAGCAGAACCAGGGCGGCCCGCCGCCCACGGGCCCGATCACGGACGCGCCGTGGTTTTACCTCGACCCCAGCGGCACGAGCCAGGGCCCGTTTAAACGCGCCGAGCTCCTCGAGTGGCACGACTCGGGATACTTCCCGCTGGATCTGCCGCTTCGCCCCGCGGATGCGCCGCCGTCGATGCCGTTCGTTCCCCTCGCCGAGATGCTGGAGTGCGGCTGGAGGTACCCGGGCCCGAGGGTCGCGGCGCGGATGCGCGCGGAGCACGAGGCCCAGATGAAGCAGGCGCAGGCAGCGCAGGCCAGGGAGGCGCAGGAGGCTGCGATGCGCGCGCGCGCCGAGGCCGAGGCGGCTGAGAGAGAGCGCGCGGAGGCGGCGCGAAGAGAGGCGGCGCAACGGGAGGAGGCGGCGCGGCAGGCGCAGATGCAGGAGATGCAACGGCAGCAGCAGATGCAGGCGCAGATGCAGGCGCAGATGCAGGCGCAGATGCAGATGCAGCAGCAGGCGCAGATGCAGCAGCAGCAGCAGAACGGGCTGCACTTTGGGACCTCGCCCCCGGTGCCCCCGCCGCAACAGGGCGGCCAGACCCTCCTCGCCAACCTCTTCGCCGGAGGCGGCGGAGGAGGAGGCGGCGCGCCCAGAGGACCCGCGCCCGGAGGACCCGCGCGCGGCGCCGTGTCCCTCGCGGATCTCGAACGATCCATGAGCCAGGGTCCCGGCCTTCCGATGGCGCCGGCGCCCGGATCCTTCGACGGTTGGCCGAACCAACCCCCGTCCCAAACCCCGCACTCAAACCACGCGCAGACGCACGCGCCGCACCACACGCACGACACCCCGCTAAACGTCCCCGCGTCGACCCCCGCTAAACCGGCGTGGGGCGGCGCGTCCGCGGGTCCTCCCCCGGGGGGCCACGAGGGCGTCAAGTCTCTCGCGCAGATTCAAGCCGAAGAGGAGGCGCGCGCGGAGGCGCGACGTCGCGACGAGGAGGCCCTGCGCAGGGCGCAGCCCGGTAACCCCGTCGTTGGGGGCGTCTGGGGCGGCGGCGGCGGTAATAGCGGTCCCTCGCTGGCTCAGATTCAGGCTGAGGAGATGCGACGAGCGGAGGCGGCGAGAGCGGACGCGTCGTCGCGGCTGGCTCCGAGTTCGGAGACTCGAACCTCGGCCGCCGCCCCGGGGAGCGGCGGCGTGTGGGGCGGTAGGCCGTCCGCCGCGGTGTCGCAGCCCCTCCCCGGCGGCGGCGGCGGCGGCGGCGGCGGGTTCTGGGACTCGCTCCCGCCCGCGGCGACGCAACCTCCCGCGGGGCAAATGCGCCCGCCTCCCCCGCAGCAGCGGCAGGTTTCGCAGCCGAGGTCCGAGTTTCCCACGCTCGGCGCGACGGCGGCGGCGGCGGCGCGCGCGGCGGTCCTCCCCGGTGGCGTCGTGGGCGGCCTCGGGGGTCAGCCCGGCCCGGCGCAGTCGGACGCCGGTGGCCCCGCCGCGCCCACGACCAAGGCGCAGTTTCGCGAGTGGTGCAGGTCGGAGATGAAGGCGCTCCACGGCAGCGACGACACCACCCTCGTGGACTTTTTGGTGTCCTTACCCTCCGCGGGCGAGGTGACGGAGTACGTCCAGCTGTACCTCGGGGACACCGCGCGCGCGGCGGCGTTCGGGAAGGAGCTCATCCGGATCAAGCGGACGAGCCCGCAGATCATGGGAGGTTTGGTCGGCGGGGGTGAGTTTGCGGGGGTGGGTCCATCCGCCGCCGGGGGATCCGGCGGCGACGGAGTGAGCGGAGGTTCGGGCGGTTCGAGGGACACAGCTGGCGGTCCGGGCGAGCACGACGGGTGGAGCCAACAGCCGAAGAAGGGGAAGAAGAAGGGGAAGTAGCGGAGTACCGACTTGTGAAAGGACGCACGAGAGACCGGGCGGCGAAAATCATCGAAAAATAATAATAAAGTGCCTTTGCGCGCCAATTTTGGGACCAATTGGGGCGAATCGGCGAATCACGACTCGCGATTTTTTACCGTTTCCGCGGATCACGATTTCAGGGTTGCCACCCTGGCACGTGCCCGGGCCGTGCCAAGTGGACTGCATTTTTACCCACGCGCCCGCGGCGAGCGGGTCGGACGCTCCGTCGATGGCGAGCAGCACATCGCCGATCTCGGCGTCGCGGGTGTCCTCGCGCGCGTCCATCGTGGGAGCGCGCAGGATCCCCGGCGCGCGCGGCCCGTCCACGTCGCGCGCGTGTTCCCGCGGCGGGCTGATCACCACCGAGGCGATATTCGGACGCGGGCGCAAGGTCGAGTCCGTCAAGGTTGAGGAGCAGGTGGAGCAGGAGGTGGAGGCGCCCCCGGCGATCGAGCCCCCGATTCCCGAGCCCGCGTTGAAGGGCACGGAGCTGACGCTGTCCACCGACGAGTCGTGCGACGACGCGGACGAGTACTGCAGCTACTTCGACTTCGACTCTGACGGCCGGCTCGCCGAGCCGCTCGAGGCTGCGATCCCGATGGACTACTACTCCCTCCTGCAGTTAGACTTCGAGGCGACGGACAAGGACGTGAAGCGCCAGTACAGGCAGCTGCAGAAGTGGTGCCACCCCGACATCGCGGGCGAGGCGGGCAACGACCTGTCCATCATCCTCAACGAGGCCTACGACACCCTCATGGACGAAAAAACCAGACGAGTTTACGATAAGGATCTCAAGGAGATGAGGAAGCAGATGGACCTCGCGATGGAGCTCGGCGCCGATTTCAAGCCGTACACCGGTCAGCCCATGTCCAAGTTCGTCGGGCAGGATCCCACGGAGAGGGGCTCGAACGCGCGCGCGGTGTTTGTCAACGAAGCCGCGTGCATCGGCTGCCGGCAGTGCAACCACTCCGCTCCCGAGACGTTCATGATGGAGGACGAGTGGGGCAGGGCCCGGGCGTTCCAGCAGTGGGCCGACTCCGAGGAGGACATCACGATAGCCATAGAGTCGTGCCCGGTGGACTGCATATACTGGGTCAAGCAGCGCAACCTGCCCATCCTCGAGTACGCCATGCAGCGCGTCGAGCGGGTCTCCGTGGGGATGATGAACCAAGGATCCGCGCGAGTCGGAGACCCGTTCGACGTCGCCAACACCATGATCCGGAAGGGCGAGGAGGAACGCATGCGCGTGGGCATGGACGCCGGAGGCGCCGAGGCCGGGATGGCGTCCGCCGGCAAGCTCGGCGCGCGAATCCGACTCGCGTGGCTCAACCTGGGCGAAAACGTCCGCGGGAGGTGGAGCGCCTACGACGAGGCGAGGAGCTCGTACATGGCGTCGATGTCGTTCGACGAGGACGACTCGATGGACGGGGGGGAGGACCCGTGCCCGAACGACGAGTGCATGATCGACGAGGGAGACATCGAGATGTCGCCAAAGGAGGCGGGCGCAAAGGGAACGCCGTTTAGAAACGAGGCGGCGCAGCCAAAGGACTTCGACTTTGAGTGAGGAGACTTTGAGTGCCGAGCGTTTCGTCGTCTAGAGTTTGATCTCTCGTGTAAACAAGTTTGATTTTGGTTGGTTGACTACTCTTACGCGCGAGGAGCTCGGCGACGGACGCGAAACGGGGCCCGCGTCAGTCGGCGAGCTCGCCGAGGAAGATCTTCCCGTCGGAACCCGCGCTTCCGATGATGGGCTCCTTCGGGTGAAACGTAACCTCGTTCACCGCCCCCTCGTGACCCGGCAGCTTGTACAGCACCCGCCTGCTGTCGAAGTCCCACACGAACACGTTCCTGCACGCGCTCCCCGCGGTCACCCTCGCGCCGTCGGGCGACCAGCCGCACTTGAGCATCCCCTTCTCGAAGTTGTGCTGGTGTCCGACGTAGTACTTCACGCACCTATCCTCCGGAGCGTACGATCGAACGTCCCACGCGCGCAGCGTGCAGTCCATCGCGTTGGTGAGCACGTGCGACCCGTCGGGCGCGACGGCGATGCCCGTGATGGTGTCGGTGTGCCCCGGGAGGACCATGTACGGCTCGGCGTCGTTGCGAATGTCCCAGCACTTCAGGACGTTGTCGAGGCCGCCGCTGAAAAACCTGTCACCCTCCGCGTCGAACGCCACCGCCGTCACCTGGAACCTGTCCGCGAACGTGGCCACCTCACCCTTGCGCCTGAAGTCCCACAGTTTCGCGGTCCCGTCGTCGGAGCCCGACACGCACAGTGGTTTCCCCTTGGGCGCCGCCGAACACGCGTTGACGAACGATTGGTGCCCCTTCATGCACTTCACGGACTCACCCGTCGTGGCGTCCCAGAGGCGCAGGGTCTTGTCCGGCGAGCACGTGAGGATGTTATCGCCGTCCGCGGTCCAGTGCAGCTCCAGCACCGAGTTTTTATGACCCTGCATCATCATGTAGTTCTGTGGGCGGGGGTGAACGGGACGGTCAGGCTCGGGGCGAACAAAAGTAGGGTTTGAATCGGGCACCGGGGAGGGAAACGCGGGGGGGGGATCCGCGCGCGCGCACCTCGCAGTCGCCGCGGACGTTCCACATGAGCACCGTCTTATCCGCGCCGCACGACGCCACCGTCGCGCCGTCCGGTGAGAACTTGACGGAGTTGACCGCGTCCCCGTGTCCCTCCAGCAGCATGATGGGCGCGTCGAGCGAGGACGTGCGGTTCATGCCTGGCTTCGGATGGGGCTGCTGCGAGGGCACGCCGACGATCGACACCGCGCGGTCGTCCACGGTCTTGGGCTTCTGCGCCACCACCTGCAGCGCGAGATTCTCCGGGTCGTCATCCGCGTCGACGCCCTCCTCGCCCGCGGCGCGGGTCTTGCGCTTCCCTGCTCCCCCTCCTCCCATCGTGTGAGCGTCGGTATGGCGCTGCCGCCCGCGGAGTTGCTCGGGAGATGAGCACGATTTTCGGTAGGGCCGAGCGCAGTGCGGCTGGGCGCATGGCCAGGGCCAAGCACCAGGGGAAAGGCAAGGGGGGATCCGCCCGCGCGGCGGAGCCCTCCCCGCGGAAGCAGCGCGGCCCCAACCATCGGGTCGCGTCCACCGCCGAGGAGGCCGAGCTCCGGGAGCAGCTCCACGAGCTCGGACTGCGGGTGAAGGAGGTGGCCGCCGACGGCAACTGCTTCTTCCGGGCGATGTGCGATCAGCGCTGGGGGGACGAGGACGAGCACCTCCACCTGAGGCGGCTCACCATCGAGTACATGAAGGCGAACAGGGACGACTTCGAGCCCTTCATCGAGGACGACGAGAAGTGGGACGCGTACGTGGAGAGGATGGGCGAGGACGGCACGTGGGCGGGGAACATGGAGCTCCAGGCCGCGTCGCTGGTGTGCATGACCAACGTGTGCGTCCACCAGGCGGGGCAGCCGCGCTGGGAGATCGTCAACTTTCCCACAGCCGATAGGTGGTTCCACGTCACGTACGAGGGCGGCGACCACTACAACTCCGTCGAGCTCATCAGCAGGCGATGGTATCTCGACGAGACTAATAACGGCGAGCGCGACGCGAGCGGACCCATCTCGCTGTTAAAGGGACGCGACGGCCGCGCGGCGCCGGGCTGGCACTGCGCGAGGGAGCCGACGCAATCCATGGTCAACGAGTGCGTCGCGCGGTCGGGGGGCGAGGCGAAGAAGCAGCGCGCGAGAGAGGTGCTCCGACTCTTCGACGGCGACGTGGACTCGGCGGCGGCGGCGCTGAGGGCGGAGGTGTCCCACCGCGGGGTCCTTCGGGGCGGCGTCGGGGATCCGAAGCCCAGCGAATCCGACGAGAGCGGTCGCCCGATGCTCTCCGAGGATGACTGGGCGGCGCGAGGCGTCAAGGGCGGCGCGAACGGGGGGACAAAGTCGACGGGCGAAGGGGACGAAGTCAACAGTTCGGGCGACGACGACGACTGGGAGCCCGTGGTGACCAAGAGACGCGGTGGCGGGGGCAGGAGAGGGGGCGGCGGGAGACGCGACGACGACCTCGACGAGCGCATCGCGGCGCTCAGAATCTGATGAACCCGTAGCACTACATCATAGATATGATATGACGTGACCCACTCGACAACTCGAACGGCCGCGTCGCGTCAAACCCGCCCGAACGATTCATCAATCCACCAAACCCACGGCTTTCCTGACGCACCACCACGGCCTCTCCCCCTCCGGCAGCGCCGCGATCTCCTCCCGCTGCGCCCGCGCCGCGTCCACCACCATCGCCGCGCCGTTCTCCACGTCCGCCGGGCACGTGTGCCGACCCACGCTCAGCCGCAGCGTCCCGATGGCGTACTCCTCCGGCACCGCCATCGCCTTCAAAACCGCGCTCACGCTCGCCGCGGCTTCCCCCGAGTGACACGCCGCCCCCGCGGACGCCGCGACGTCGTCCTTGAGCACGTCCAGGAGCTGCGACGCGGAGACGCCCCGGATACCGACGCTGAGTGTGTTGGGCAAGCGCTCGGCGTCGTCGATCGGGCCGTTGACGCGGACGCCGGAGCCGTCGTTTTCACCGAGCCCGACGACAAGCCTGCGTAAAAGTTCGTCTCGCATTGCGGACATGTGCGAGGGGAGGACGTCCTTCTCGCGCTCGACGAGCTCGCACGCGGCGCCGAGGCCGACGATCTCGAGGACGTTCTCGGTGCCCGCGCGGCGCCCGGACTCCTGCCCACCGCCGTGTACAAGCTTCGAGAAGGGCGCCCCGGACTTGACGTAGAGCGCCGCGACGCCCTTTGGCGCGCCAATCTTGTGACCGACGACTGTGCACATGTCCACTCGTAAAGCGTTCACCTTGACGGGTATCTTGCCGCACGACTGCGCGGCGTCGGTGTGGATCAACACGTCGCCGTTCTTCTCCCGCGCGAGCCGCGCGCATTCGGCGACGGGCTGGATCGCGCCCGTCTCGTTGTTCGCGTGCATCACCGTGACCAGACACGTGTTCGACGTCACCTTCGCCGCCACCGCCTTCGGGTCCACCAAACCCTCCTCGTCCACCGGAACCAGGTCGTACGTCAGCACGTTTGCCTTCGCCTTGGCGGCGAGGTACTCGAGGATCGCCGGGTGCTCGACGGCGGTGGACACGACGTGAGGCACGCGTGATCCGATTTCTCCGCGTTTCCGCTCGACGAAGAGGTCCACGGCGGATGCGATTGCGTGGTTATCGCTCTCGGACCCGCACGACGTGAACAACACCTCGTCGGGGTCGCAGCCCAACATCGTCGCCACCTGTCCGCGCGCCTTGTGGACGGCGTCGCGGCACGGCGCCGCGAACGCGTGTCCCGAGGAGGGGTTGCCGAAGTGCTCCCAGAGGAAGGGTTCCATCGCGGCGGCCACCTCGGGGAAGATCGGGGTGGTGGCATTGTAGTCGAGGTAGACGCACGTGTCGTGCGTCGCGCCGGGGAGGCGGGAGCCGATCGAGCCGATGCCGCGAGGGGGTGCGATCGGTCGTGGGGCGGTCATCGACGACGCGTCCGATCCGCGGGTGTTCGCGGCGCGGGCGTTCCTCTTCTCGAGAAGCTCCTTGCGCCTGAGGAAGAGCGCGACGATGGGAAACGCGGAGAAGACGCCCGCGATGACGGTGGTCGGGGTGAAGATGTGCTTCGGCGGAGGGTGATGGCCGATGGCGACGGCGGTCGCGCGGGACAGTGCCTGATGGCTTCCCCCGCTCGCGCGGACGACGATGGGGTCGCGGCGATGAGGCGGGCGGCTTCGGCGCGTGAGGGATCCGCGGAACGAAAGGTATCCGCGGAACGAAAGCGGCCTTCCGGCGAGGCGGCGTCTGGACGAGAGATCCGCGCGGATCGACGACGCGAGCGACGACGTCGAGGCGACGACCGGTGACATCGCGCGCGCGCGGGTGTGGCGGCGTGGAGGGGAGCGGCTCCGGACCACGTGTCAATTCAAATCCCTCGGTTTAACTCTTAACAACCGAACGCTTTTCGGACCGGTCAGAGGCGAGGTCGCGATGGGCGAGGACGGGGACCGGGGCGGCGGCGGGCTCGGGAGCCTACCTCCCGAACCCCCCGGCCCGTCGCCTCGGCTCGCCCCGCCGCTATTCCCGCATCAGGAGCGCGCGCTGAGCCGGCAGGGAAGCATCGGGAGCGACGCCAGCGGAGGGTCGACGCCGACCGCGTCGGGCGGGGGCAGGGAACCGCGCGCCACCGCCTTCGGGTCCACCGGAGCCACCCCGCCGCACCTCGCCGGCGCGCCCTTCATGGGTAACCCCCTGTACGAGTCCTCTCCTTCCGACGCGCGGGGGGTCAGCGGCGTCATAGGCGGCGGCGTGCGCAAGGCTGGGGGCATCGGCCTGTCCCAGAAGGAGGCGCCGGAATCGCATCTGCGCAAGGCCAAGGCTGGCGGGCTGCTCACCAAGCTCCCGTTCGGCGCCACCGCGTCGGCGACGGCGAGGCCGAAGATCCGGTTCTTCCGCGTCACCCCCGACGGCCGGGAGCTCCAGTGGGGGGACCCGAGGGACGCCGCCAAGCCCGCGCTGCCGTCGAGACTCGCCCTCGCCGACGTCTCAGCCGTCGTGGTGGGGCACGACACCGCCGCGTTCGAACGGTTCAAGCGACGCGCGGCGCCCCCGGCGATGTGCTTCTCGCTCGTGTGCGACGCGAGGACCGTCGACCTCTTCGCGGGGACGCCGAACGAGGCGGCGCAGTGGAGCGGCGCCCTCGACCACCTCGCCAGGCTCGCCAGGGAATCGAACACGGAACGACGTCCGAGCGACGTCGAGCGCTCAAACGATACGATCGGCCAACACAAACAAACCCCCGGCCTGGCGAGGACGTCGTCGAACGCGTCGCAGCAGTCGCAGGGCTCGACGGGGGACCCGTCGTCGTCCGTGAAACGGTCGGCGCCGGTGCGTTTCACCCCCGCGCCGAGGTCCGACGCCGACGTCGCGCTCGATTTCGTCCCGATGGCGTCGCAGCCGCCGACTCCGGATGGCCACGTCAGCCTGGACCTGCGCGATGGGATCGAACGCGACGGGGGGTGGGGCACGCGGGGCGTCGTCTACGGCGCGGGCGTCGTCACGGGCGGGCGCGCGGTCGACGACACAGCTGGCGGCCGAACCAACCCGGGGAGTCGGTCCGAACGGGTTCCGGAACATCTGACGGGTTCCGCGTTGGAACCCGTCGCCCCCGCGTTTGCGACGACGACGCAGCTGGCGGCGGGCGCCGCGCGATGGCGCGAGCGCGCCGCCCGGGGTGCCGTGGATCCCGGCGTTTCAGAGGGCCGGAGGGGCGCGGGCGCGCGCGGGAGAGCCGCGGGGAAGACGGCGGGCGAGGACGTCGTGGAGGCGTTTAGTCGCGCCAGGCACGGTCGGACGAAGGAGCTCGACAAACTGTTCCAACTCGAACGCGTCGACCCGGCGGTGCGGGATCAGCACGGCCTGACCTTGCTCCACATCGCCGCGCAGAACAACCAGCGGAAGGCGGCCAAGCTGGTGCTCAAGCGGACGGACTTTGCCACGGACCCGCCGCGGCTGTCCCTCATCGACGCGCAGACGAGCGCGGGTCACACGGCGTTGCACTTTGCCTTTGCGTACGGGTACAAAGAACTCGGAAAGTACCTGCTGAGCCTCGGGGCGGACGACACCGTCGCGAACGTGCACGGCATGACCTGCTACGAGGGCCTCGATCCCGACGAACCCCCGCGGGACTGTCTGAACACGCCGGAGATGCGGGAGCTGGCTCGATCGGCGGAGTTGAGGCGGCGGGTGGACGCCATGCGGCCGGGAGCCGGCGCGGGCGCGGGGGGCGGTTTAGGGCTCGCGTCGTCTCGCGGCGGGACGATCACGCACCCGCTCGGGCGACCCAGCGGCGTGGCGGGACTCGCGCGGGACAGCGGCGCGTTCACCGCGAGGGGCGGGGCGGGCTCGGGGACGGCTCCTTCTTCGTCTAGAGGGGGCGGCGGCGGGT
>Ga0181571_10002159_pt1 | contig 14524 bp, 13 predicted proteins | sample 101ome_17_FD_132440 | JGI IMG/M metagenome (GOLD analysis project Ga0181571, IMG submission 132440) | Coastal salt marsh microbial communities from the Groves Creek Marsh, Skidaway Island, Georgia - 101407AT metaG (megahit assembly) | ecosystem: Environmental > Aquatic > Marine > Intertidal... | reverse complement strand
GCTGTGGACGTGCAAGGAGTTCTGGCATGAGACGTTCGGCAAGCGGGTGGACAACCTCAAGACGAACAACCGCGGGGTGTACGTGCTCACCGACGTCGCCTTCGCGTGGATGTCCGGACTGCGACCGTTCGGGGGCGACACGGAGGAGGAGAGCTGGGCGTTGATGAGGGCGTACGCGGAGAGCTACGGATCCTTCGCGGGCGGGGTGGTGCGGGGCGCGCTCGAGTCCCTCGGCTTGCGATGCGCGGTGTCCCCAGAGCCGACCGGGTGCGCGGCTGCGTCGGATGCACCGGAGGAGTTTAAGCCGCTGGGGTGTAAGTTCACCGTGCGACTGGCGACGGGGCTGGGTTTCGGGGGCGTCGCGTGACACGACGCGGCGCCGGCGGTGGTTGGGGTTTAGCCCGACCCCGACCTCACGCTCGCGCCTTTACGCGACTCCAGCTAGCTAGGTTTCCGGTTTTATTATCCCGTATGAGTACACAGCCGTCGCGAAGGACGGGTCGTCACAGCGTCTTGACCATGAGGTAGCGCCGCTTGCCCAACAGGGCGTCGACCGGCGCGCACGTGTCGTCCACCACCACGTATCCCCGTCGCGTGTACAGCTTGATCGCGGCGTCGTTCTTCTGGAACACGTGGAGGCACGCGCAGTCGTATCCCCACTGTCGCGTGACCTTCTCCGCGGCTTCCATGAGCGTGTCGGCGACTCCCATGCGCCTGTAGTCGTCCTTGACGCACATGCACGACACGTACGCGTACTCGTCCGCGGGCGCCCCACCCCGCCATCGACCGACGCGCGGCCGCAGGTTCCTGGCCTCGGACCTGCGCTGGGCCCAGCGCTCCATGTCGCCGCCGGCGGTTCCCAATCCGTCGGCCCACCGCGTCGTCGCGGCTCCCAATCCGGCTCCCCGCTCGCCGGGCGTGGGTAGCCGCGCGAGCACGTCCTCGTCGCGCTGGATGCTGAGCTCGACGACGCCCATGATGGGCCTCGCGGCGTCCGTCGGGGACGCGCGGTCGTCCGCGCTGGCGTTCGCTGGCCACCGCCCGCTGAACGACAGCCCCGCGGAGCCGAACCGATCGAGGTTCGCGCGCGCGCCCCCGTCATCCTCCCCGTTCCCGCTCGCCACGGCGACGAGCGGGGCGAACCTCCTGCTGTCCAAGTACTCGTACTTCCGCCCCAGCGTCACGCTCACGTCGCCTCTGAAGTACTGCAGCAGCAGCGGGTCGATGATGGGCATCACCGGCTCGAAGAACGCCTTGGCCTGGGTCTCGCCGATGTCCACGAGCTGCGCTCGGGTTCCGTACATCACGTCCCAACCCTTCGCGGGAAACCGGAGGACGCGCTGGCCCGCGGGCGAGCCCCTGACCAGCGCCGCGGTGCATCGAACCGCCTTTTGGCGACCCGCGTGGGGTGCGGGCGCCCGGGTTTGGACCCGGGGTGGCCCCCCCGTGAGCACCCGCGCGCTCATCCGATTGTGTGTCATCAATCCCTCCAGCGCTCCAACATCCACGTCAGCCCGCACGGAAGTTTCCTCACAGAGTCACAGTCCACCGAGTGAGTCCTCGAGGCGCGCCCCGGTTGGGTGCCGGTGGGTCGATGAAGCGGGACGAGGCCGCGCTGTGCGACCTGCTCGAGGTGACCAGGCGGGTCATGCTGCCCGCGAAGGACAACGGCACGTTCTGGTGCGAGGGGGTGAGCCCGCTGCGGATGTGCGAGTGGGCGCTATCGGTGCGAGCCCACGGATCCCGCCAACCGCCGTCGCGCCGCACCCGTCGCCGTCCGAAGCCAGCCCCGAGTCGCGACCACAACGACTCGATCGTCGCCTCGACGACGCGCGATTAACCCCCCGAACCCCGATTAACCCCCATCGACGTCCCCCGCAGGAGCTCGCCGAGGTGGAGGATGAGATCAAGGCTGCGCAAGCGTCGCTTCGAAAACGTCACTGGACCGACGACGACGACGCGCGCGACGATTCATACGACCCGTCCTTCGCCGAGGCGACGGCGCGGGTCCAGGACGAGGTCGGCGACCTCATCTTCGACGTCATCATGCTCGCGTGCGTGTGCGAGCGGGACTTCGGTTTGAGCGGGTCGCGGGGAGTTAATTCGGGGTTCACGCTCGCGGGCGCGGCGGCGAACGCGTCGGCCAAAGTGAAGCGACGGTGCCCGTACTCCTTCGGGCCGAGGTCAAAACTGGGGCCGTGTCCGGACAGGGCGACGGAGGAGGCGGCGTGGGCGGACGTCAAGGCGATGGAGAAGGCGTCGAGGGCTCCCGGGGGAGGTCCAATGCCGCCGGCGCCGCCCACGCGCTCGTCGGCTTGGGATCGGTGGCTCGTTCGAAGGGGCGGATGGATGTTCGCGGGTTCGTTCGACGCGGCTCTCTTGCCCGTCGCCGTCGGGATCGGCGCGTTCGCGACGGGCTGCGTCTTCGGCGCGCGTTCGTGGCGATGACGAGGCAGCCGCTTTAGTAAACCTTTATGAGGTAGTAGTCTAACGACGTTTCAGAGCCTCTCTTTGAGCACGCGGAGCTCCGTCTCCAACTGCTCGATCCTCAACTGCGCGCGGGTCGCCTCCTCGCCGCTGGCCCGCAGCTTCGCGGCGACCGCGACGAGAGGGAGGAGGAGGAAGAGCGTGCCGAGGATGGACGGGAGCGCGATCGGGATGTAGTGCGTGCCGGCGACGACGCACACGTTGCCCCACGGGGCGCAAGCCTGCGCGAGAAAAACAAACGCTGGACGCGATGAGTCATCCTCGATCGCGGGTCGTTCGGAGTGCGCGAGCGCGGGTGGGTCGGGCGCGCGCGGGTTTCGGAGGACCGCGCACCTCGAGCAGGTCATCCGGGTACAGCGGCACGCCCATCATCTCCGCCGCGCGCGTCTCGCCCGCGTTCTTCCCTCGCATCTCGCGCGCGTTCTTCCCTCGCACCTCGCGCGCGTGACTCCATCCGCGTCGCCTCTCGAAGTCGACGCCTGGACGCGAAGACCGCGAGGGTCGCGACCGCGAGCGCGCGACGCGAACGCACGAGGCGATGCCGGCCGACGACAGCGACGCAGTCATCGCGGACCCTCGCGCCGATGGATGTCCGCGGACCCTGGCGCCGAGGCTTGTGTGACGAGAGCGGCCAAGAAAAAAAAAACGAGCATCTGTCGTCGTTTTCGCGCGTGATGCTATTGATGTACACCGATGCCGGCGCTACGCCGCCGCCGCCCTTCGCGCCCCCCTCTCCTCTTCCTCTTCTTCCTCCTCCTCCTCCTCATCTCCCTTCGCCTCCATCACCGCCGCCGCCTCCCTCGCGCGTCGCATCGCCGCCGCGTCGTCCTCCTCCAGCCGCTCGATGAGCTCCATCTTCTTGCCGCTCACCCGGAGCCCCCGCCGCCTGCACTCCTCGCCGAGCGCCTTCCCGGTCATGCCGAAGTACGGGCCGAAGTACGGGAGCGGGTCGTCGGGACCGAGTCGCTTTCGAAGCCCGCTCCTCGTCGTCTCGTCGTCGTCGTATGAATCGTCGCTCGTCTCCGAGGAAGCGGCTTCCTCGGCGGCTCGCGTCACCATGTCGCGGACCCGCCGGCACAGCGGATCCTCCTCGGCCGCTTCCTCGGATCGTCCCGCTAAAACCGCCGACGCCGCCTTTCTCCGCGCGTCCCTCGCGTGCGTCGCCATGTGACCGTACGCGGCGATGAGCAGCGCCTCCGCGCGGCCGTGGTCCTTCTTGCGTCCCAGGTTGACGCCAACCTCCGGGAACATCGCGGATGCCATGTCCCTCGAGTCGTCTTTGCTCGAACCCGACCTCGCGAGCCCGAGCGCGTGTTTCCACGCCTGCGGCTTGACCACCTCGACCCTGAGCCCCGCCGCGGCCAGGACGCCCTTCCAGAGCCCGAAGTTGTACCCCTGCACGAACGCCGTCTGCGCGGAGAATCCGTACTCGACGCCTCCCTCCTCGACGAACGCCACGGTGCCGCGCGGGATGTCCAGCGACGCGACGAGTTCGACCATGTCCTCGACGCACAGGCGCTTGCGCGCGCGGCCGTTCACCTCCGCCTTGTACGTGGGACAGTCGTGGACGTCCACGGACGCGACGTCCCCGATAGACGGGCCCCGGACGACCGCGAGCGCGCCGCCCGCGTCGGAGTCGCACCCGAGCAGGGTCCAACCCCGCGAGGCTTCATCGTCGTCGGAGGATGGAGACGTCGTCGACGGGTTCGGGCCGGTCGTCGTCGCGGCGCGCGGGCGGAGGAGCGCGACGCGGCCCCTGCCGCGGCGCGCGCCGTAGCGCGAGGAGGGAGACGCGGCGGTGACGGGCGAGGTGCTCGCCGCTCTCGAGGCGGTGCCCACCCACGGTCGGATCTGGGCGGTGCCCATCCACGGTCGCATCCGGGCGGACGGCGACGCGCGGGCGGCGGCGCAGCCGGCGACGCACGCGGTCCACGGCGCGAGGGCTCGAGGCGTCGTCATGGGCGCGCGAGACACGCACTCGCGGAGCAGGTGCCGCAGCATCGGCGTGCCCCGGCGGCGTGCTCGGAGTGAAGGCGCAAACGGGAAAAAAAAACGCAACTAACCTTCCGTTCGTCGCCGTGAGTGTGGTGGTGACTGGTGCACCAGTCGGCCCGGTCGGCGGCGGGCTCGAGTCTCTCGCTCAATCTGGTGGGACGGCGCACGAGGCGAGGAGGGGCGGGCGCGCGTCTCGTGAGCCACTCGTGACTCCAGGCGTCTGATGGTTCCGTTAAAACAACCGCCGGCTGTGCCGGAGCTAGGTACGCGTCGCTCGCCGCGTCAGCCGACGCGGCTCGCGACTCTTCTTCTTCTTTGTTTGCGTTGCAACAAGCCGCCGAGGACGCGAGGGCTGACCCTCACCTCTTCGACGTCTTGTACTTGTCCTCCACGAACGACCGGTCCTTGAGTCCCAGCCGATAGATGACCTCGCCGTACGCGTCGCCGTCGGACTTTCGCAGGTACTTGAGCAGCTTCTTCCTCCGCTCCAACATGGCGACGAGGCCCCTCATGGAAGCCTTGTCCTTGTGGTGCGTCCTCAGATGCTCCGTCATGTACCTGATCTTCTCCGTGAGCGCGGCGATCTGCACCGCGGATCCGCCGCAGTCGTGCGCGTGCGCGGCGAACGCCTCCCTCACCTTGCGTAAGGTCAGCCTGTTCGCCTCGCTCGCGCTCAGCTGCTCGGGACCGAGGTACTGCTTCACGAGCTCGGGCTTGAATTCGACGGGCGCTTGCCTCGAGCCGCGCCCCCGTCTCGGAGCCCGCGCGGAGTCCCGCGGCCGGTCGCCGGCGGCATCTCCAACCACGGCAGCCGTGGAGAAGAGTGAGACGCCGAGAGGCCGCGTCGCCCCGGGCGTGGCGAGCCCTTCGCTTCGCTTAGCGACGCTAATGATGCTACCTGAATAAACCGTCTTGATGTTCCCTACTACGCTTCCCGCCGCGCTCCGCAGCGCGGCGCTCACCCAGCTCGCCATGGTGGTGAATTGACGAGTCCGAATGGGCCGGAGACGCGCTTAGGTGTTGGCGTTAGGAGAGCGCTTCTTACCCAGGCCGACGACGACGTTCACGAAACGGCGGTTGTACTGTCGACGGGGGGCGGGGCGGGGGAGGAACCGGTCAGGGTTGGTGGTCGGGGAGAAAACCCTAAAAAACCCGTGGGTCGTGGGCGCGAGGGAACGGCGCGGCTGACGCGTCGGGAGGGTCCAATCGAGGAGTCCGGCGCCGCCGAACGCGCCGATGTGTCCATCACACGCGTTCGCGGGTCGATTGACCGCTTCCATGCGGCTCCGGCGGCCCCGTAGCGGAGCCGCCGGGCGCCAAATTCCGGCAAGAAAACCACACGAAAGCATCGAGTTTTTTCCGCGGCGAGCTTGACGCCGGGACGCGGGCGTGTCGACTGGATGCGACGCTCACCTTAATGCGCTTGCCAGCGCGACCCTTGGGCACCTTCTTCTTGTCCTGCTTGGCGACCTTGGGAGTCTGACCGCGGACCTGTTGGGCGCGAACGGGGGCGGGGTTCAAGGTCAGTTCGAGGTCCCGGGCGAGCGCGTTGGGCTCTCGCGTCGTGCGCGTCGGAGATCGACGGTGGGAGCGGAGCGCGATCGATGATGCGCGGGTGCGACGCGTACCTTGCCGGCACGAGCGAGCGAACCGTGAACCTTTCCCATAACTAAGGCGACTACTACGCTTAGGTAGTAACTGTGTGGCGCACAAAGAGAACGAATGGGCCGCGAGCGTCGGGCTTATAAGGCGAGGAGCGGGTGGGTCTCGATCGTGTTGGTCGGTTACAAACGTCCGACCCATTTTTCAAAGCAAAGTTTACCGTTGAACTTGATAGAAAAAAAGATCCCTTCGCTTTCGTAACCTACGTCATGGAACCTGCGTTTGATCGACGTGGTCGATACCAAGTTTGACACGTCGAACCCGACCGTTTCCGCATTTTCGGTCGGCTGAAAAATAAATCGTGAAATTCGAATTGGGGGACCCGAAATTTTCAAACTTCGCAAACGACAGAAAAAAAAGTCGAGCTTGGGCACCCCAGCACTCAAAAATCACTCCACAACCGCGCGAGGCACACGCCCCGGCCAACCCACTCCACGACACGTTCCGCCCGTAGGAACCGTCCAGGCTCGCACACGAAGCCTCGCACACACGTCTCAATCGCAAACTAAAGTAAAGATGGTTGCCGAGTCCAACAACAACGAGGTCGCGAAGGTCGCCGAGCCCCTGCTCGACCCCAACGACGACCGCTTCACCATGTTCCCCATCAAGTACGGGGACATCTGGGAGATGTACAAGAAGGCCGAGGCCTCCTTCTGGACTGGTACGTCCCATCGTTCAACCGCCCGATACTCCAGATCCGTGCGAGCGCGATCGCCGCGTTTCACCCGTCGCGCGACGCGTGCGCGGTCGAAGCCCGGCCTCCCCGAGCGATTCGGCTAATTTTTCCACGGACCGTTGTCTCACTTTCCCCGGTCCCCTGTCCTTCCCGTACAGCCGAGGAGGTCGACCTCTCCGACGACATGGTGCACTGGAACAAGCTCAACGAAGACGAGAAGCACTTCATCAAGCACATCCTCGCCTTCTTCGCCGCCTCCGACGGCATCGTCCTCGAGAACCTCGGCGTTCGCTTCATGGGCGAGGTGCAGTTCCCCGAGGTGAGCTTTGAAATAATTCCCCGTGTTTTCGAATCCGCGAGGCCACCGACGCCCGGCGTGCGCGCCCTCTACGCGCCCGCGAGCATCCGCTGACGGTCGCCCCGATCCAATCCACTCAGGCTCGCGCGTTCTATGGCTTCCAGATTGCCATCGAGAACATCCACTCAGGTGCGTGACGTCACCCAACGTACCCCCACCGCCCGTCCGCCCCCGGTGCCAACAATCAAACAAACCCCACGACCCGAGTTCAAAACCCCTGACCTCCCTCCCTCCCCGCGCCCGTCGCAACAGAGATGTACTCCCTCCTCATCGACGCGTACGTCAAGGACGCCAAGGAGAAGACCTACCTCTTCCAGGCGATCCAGAACATTCCCTGCATCGCCAAGAAGGCTGACTGGGCGTTCAAGTGGATCGAGAGGTGAGCGCGCGTGCCCCCGCAATCCAAGCCCCGACTTTTCAAACTTTGAATTCGCCCCTCGCCTCGACAACCCCATCCTCGCGTCGCGCTGACCCGATCCCACCCCCCCTCGTCGCCTCGATGAACAGCTCCGCCGATTTCGCCGAGCGCCTGATCGCGTTCGCGTGCATCGAGGGCATCTTCTTCTCCGGCTCCTTCTGCTCCATCTACTGGCTGAAGAAGCGCGGCCTCATGCCCGGCCTCACCTTCTCCAACGAGCTCATCAGCCGCGACGAGGGCCTTCACCGCGACTTTGCGTGCCTCCTCTACTCGTACATAAACAAGAAGCCCAACGAGTCCGTCGTCAGGCAGATCGTCAAGGAGGCTGTCGAGATCGAGAAGGAGTTTGTCTGCGACGCGCTCCCTTGCGCCCTCGTCGGCATGAACTCGAATCTCATGTCCGAGTACATCGAGTACGTCGCCGATCACCTCCTCGGCCAGCTCGGCATGTCGAAGGAGTACAACGCCACCAACCCCTTCGACTGGATGGAGCTCATCTCCCTCCAGGGTAAGACCAACTTCTTCGAGAAGCGCGTGGGCGAGTACCAGAAGAGCGGCGTGATGAACTCGCTCAACGCGGAGGCGGCGAAGTTCTCCCTCGACGAGGACTTTTAAAGCGATTTCTGAGGCGGGCGGGACCCCGCGCTCGGTTCGTTCAGGGAGCGACGAAGACCAGGAAGCGGGGTGGAGGCATCGACCGAGGGTAGGCGGTGCGATGCGCGCGTAGGAGGATCCTTTAGACGGGGCGTTGATAGGGATTGACCGGGTCGGTATAGGGATCGACCGGGTTTGGGGTTGGGTTGGGATATTTGCGAGCGTCGGGGGATGACGGCGCTCGCGCGAGAGGGCCTCTCTCGTCGCGCGAATTCAGCGCGGAGAGAGCCCGGGGAGGACGAGACTGAGGTATGTCTCGTCGTGGTTTGGGCGACGGCAGCGGCGGCGAGTGGGGCACGACGGAGTGTCATCACGTGGCGACGAGTTCTCGGCGCGAATCACGAATGGGAGACAAAAACCCGAGGGACGTGATCGCGTCGAGCCGATTGACGGCCACGAGCGTCGGACGAGGAGCGTTGTTGTACCGCTTTGTTCCCGTTTTAACGACGACATCGAGGCTGTTCCGAAAGAGAATGTACATTTCATCGCGTGAATCACTGACTCCGCCCCTATCCGCCGCTCCCGAAAAAGTCACTTGGGGCTTTTGCGGCTCCCGACCTTTGACGAACCCCGCCTGAGAAACCGCGTGCGTCTCCACCGCGGCAGGATGACGCAACACGCGAACGCCGCTATGAGCGAGTACCCCCCGACGCGAACCGCGTTCGTGGTCCAGTCGTCCTCAAGGGGGGAGACGTACCGGTCAACCTTCAGACCGCCGAGCCGCTGCAGCGAGCGAATCTTGTCCATGCGCGCCGGCGCCTGGTCGATGCCGTCCGTCAGATGGATGAGTCCGCGGGTACCGAGCGTCGTTCCGTGGGTTCCCGAGCCCCCTCGGGGTCGAGCACGGCCACCAGAGCCGCGGGCGACCCAATCAGAGCGTCGAACGACGCGGTCGCGCGAGGCGTCGCCCCGGAGCTTAGCGCCGCCCGGGGTCCCGTCCCCGTCCTCCCCGTCCTCGTCCTCCTCGCCCGAATCGTCCGAATCATCCGGAACCTCGAATCGTCCCGCCGGCTCCTCCTCCTCCTCCCCGTCGTCCCCCCCGACGGCGACGCTCCCGCTCCCTCCGCTCCCTCCGACGCCGATCCCCCGCGCGGCCGACGCCGTGGGCAGGTCCGGGTGACGCGCGAGCATGGGCAGCGCGGACACGCCCGCGGCGACCCAATTTTTCACGACGGCGTCGTGGTGGTCCTCGCCGATGGGGTTGAACATCCGGAAGCAGTCCATGTAGTGCGCCTGGGTGTCGCCGTAAATCTCCCACGTGAACGCCACCGGCACCCCGCCCTTCTCGTACACCCAGTCCGTGGCGGTGCCGTGCGCGAGGTAGCCCACGCCTTTACCCCCGCCGCCGGTGGCGCACCGCCCGCCGCAGTGAAACTCGTTCAGGTCGCGCAAGATGCTCCTCATCGCCTCGGCGCCCTCGCCTCGCGGCTCGGAAGCCTTGTGGTCGTAAGGCATGAACATGGCCTCCATGCCGCTGTGCACGTTCACCCACGCGTGCGGCTTGAACTCCTCCACGAGGGACCTCAGCATCCGCGCCTCGGGCTCGGAAAACGGCGCCTTGCCCGGGTACTCCTCGTAAGGGTCAAAGTCCGCCTCCTTGACCCCCCAGTCCACGGCCCAGTTCCTGTTCGTGTCCACCCCGCGGCCGTTCTTGCGCTCGCACCACTCCCCGCCCTCCACCTTCTCGCGCCCGTTGACGTTCTCCATCGGGACGATCTTGACAATCGAGTCGACGAGCGCGGCGGCTGTTGCGGATTGGCCGATAGTCTCGTGCGACAGAGTGGACGCGTGTTCGACGCCCTTCGCCAGTTCCCTCAGCAGCTGCACCGCCACCTGGACGGTGATGAGCTCGCGGCCGTGCTCGCCGTAGTTGTACAGGACCCGGGTCTTCTCGCGGCCGCGTTTGGGAGGGGTGTCGAGGCCGTTGGGTTCGACGGTGACGACGAGGAGTTCGGACGCGTACCCATCCTGCTCGGCGGTCACGGCGTCGAGGCGCATGGTCCGCGGGTTGGCGTCGACGATGGCGCGGACCTCGTCCAGGGCGTCGGACTTGGTCATGTAGTAAGCGAAGTCCGGTCGCGCGTGGGTGTTGCGCTGGGCGAGCGCCGATCTGCGGTGCGCGGCGCGGACGTCGTCGTGTCCCGCGGCCCGGGGGAGATCCGACGCGCGGTCGGGTGTCCCGACCGCGAAGCCTTCCGCCGAGGCCGCGGCGGCGAAGAACGCCGCCATCACGATGAGCGCGACGACCACGGGACGGAACATCCTCGCCCTTATTCCGTCGGCTGCGTGCTCTCTTTGCCGCCCCGTCTCGATCAACATCTCGATCTTATTAGGTATCGGAACGAGGTGAAAGGTATCCGATGCCGAGACGTTCAACAGGGACGTGAAAATGTCCGACCAGTCCTATCCGCAGTGCTCCCGTCACCGTGTTCGCATGCAAATTTCGTTTCCATGGGCACGATTTGCAACCGACCAACCAAACTTTCCGGATCTTCATCATCACGGCCGTTTCGAGAGAAAGACGTTGGTGCCGACGCTTCCGGCACCTCCTCCCCACATGCGCGGGTCTCGGACGGGCGAGACGGAGTCGGCGATGTCGAGTGACGTCAGAGATATGGCGAGGCGGCGCTTCGGGCGGCGACGGAGCGGAACGTGCGCGCCGAGGCGAGGCGAGGCGACGCGCGCGTTGGCCCTCGCCATCGTCCTGGCGATGCTCGGAGGACCCGAGACGCGGTCGATGGACGAGGCTGAGAGGGACGGCGCCCGGACGATCGGCGCGGGGACGACGCGGTGGCCGGTGGGGCTGGATTGGGGTTTTGGACGCGGCGCGACCGCGCAGTTCATCCCCTACCCTCCCCCCTCGCCGGTGGCGTCGCCCCCGCCCGATGCGCCCCGCCCGCCCCCGTTTCCCCACCCTCCTCCGCCTCCGCCGTTGCCGCCCCCGCCACCCCCCACGCCCACGCCCACGCGCCACGGCGAGATGCTCACCGCCAACACCGACTACCTCACCGCGGACAAGTGCGCCCTCGCGAACGGATCCACCGTCGTCACCGTCACGGCGAAGGACGCCCCGGCGGGTAACCTCACCTGCCGTTTCGTCGACTATGAGATCGGGCACCTCCTCCTCTCCGCCGACGAGCTCGTAACCTCCACCAAGGCCGAGTACGACGCCGCGAACGCCGAAGCGGAGAATCAGCTCGCCGCCGTCGGGTTCATACCCGACGAGGCGTACAGGGCGAACCTCTCCGCGTTCAACGCGTGGACCTGGGCGACGGGGAACAGGACGGCGGCGTACGCGAATTCTCTATCCGCCACCGCCTTTGCCGAGCCGGTCGACGCCACGATCCTCAGCCGCGTCGTCCAATAAGAAGGCCACGAGCTCGTCACCGCGACGTGCGTGGTCCCCGCGGGGGTCGGAAAGGTGCTCACGGTGGGTCTCGTCAACGACGGCGGCGCGGAGGGCTTCGAGTCTTTGGGGAATCACTTCCCGCTCACCGAGTCCAACGTCACGCAGCTCTCCGGAAACGTCCGGGTGCGTCGCATGGAGCTCACGGAGGTGTCCCCGGTCGCCGGCCCCACCACCGGAAACACCCTGGTCACCATGACCGGCGAGGGCTTCCAATCGCCGATGACGTGCGTGTTCAGGAGGGATTCGGTTCCGACGGTGATCGCGGCGACGGTCATCTCGGAGACGGTTGTAACGTGCGTAGCGCCGCACGGATCGTCCAAGGTGGACGTCGAGCTCACCTTCGACGACGACGGGTGCTTCTTGCCGTTCGATTTCATGTACTACAACCCGCCGGAGGTGCTGGTGGTGTCCCCGAGCTCCGGCCCGCGGTTCGGAAGCGTCAACATCACCGTTTACGCCACCAACCTGTACTTCCTCAAGACGTACCCGAGCTACATGAAACCTCGGTGCGCGCTCGGCATGGCGGGTTCCTCGGAGACTGGGAGCGCGGTGGCGGTGCTTCCCGGGCACATCTCCGCGGACGGCGCGTCGGTGGTGTGCCCGACGCCGCACACGTCGTTCGGCGGCGGCGATCACGTCGTTCGCGTATCGTTCAACGATCAGCAGTACGCGCCGCCGATGTCGTCGGCGTCGGCGTCGTCCGTGTCGTTCAAAGCCGTCGGCCCGACGCTCGTCATGTCCAAGAGCGTGTACCACGTCAGCGAAAATAGCAAGGAGGTGAACGTGTCCGTGGAGCTGCTCGGTGAGCTGAACGTGCTGAACGTGTCCGTGCTGGTCAACGTATCGTTCGGGGGCGATTCGGTGTTGCCCGGTGAATCGGAGGAGGAGGGCTATCGGCCTACGACGCACGCGGCTGCGGTGTACGGAGGCGCCCGATGGAGCGACAGGGACTTCGCGGTGCCGGTGCGGGAGCTACGTTGGGCGGCGGGCGAGCTCGGCGCGAGGCACGTGACGGTTCAGATCCTGAACGATCGGATATACGAAACGGCGCTGGAGGCGTTGACGCTCGGCCTGTACAACGCCACCAACGCGGACGTGCAGGGTAACAGGAGCACGACGGTGGTGACCATCGCGGACGAGGACCAGGCGCTGACGCTCAACGTTCGACCTTACACCGCCGTTTACAGGGTCCCCGGGGGTGCGCCGTACGCGTACATACCCGTGGACGTGGTCGGCGGCGAGAACGCGTTACCAGCCACTGTGTCCTACGAAGTCGGCGGCGGGACCATGACCAAGGACGTGATGTACGAGTCAACCGCCGGCACGCTCACGTGGGAGCCGCACGATCGCGACACGAAGATCGTCAGGGTGACGCTCATGTGGAACGCCATACCGTTGCACGGGGAGCTGACGCTGGGCATGACGCTGACGCCGACGGCGAACGCGCGAACGCTCGAATCTGAAACCCAGCACTCCCCGCCGTCGGCGACGCAGGCGCTGTGGGTCTTCGGAGTGCCGCTCGGCGCGTGCCCGCCCGGAACGAGACGCACGACGAGCGCGGGATGGATCGCCAACGACCCGCCGCCGCCGCCGCCCTTACCCACGTCGCCGCCGCCGCCGCAGCCGCCGCCGCCGAACGCGAGGGACGACGCGGAGCTTCACTCGCTGCAGGTGTGGGTCCAGCCGCCCAGGGTTCGCGACGATTTCGGGGATTTCGTCACGCCCGCGATGGAACGCGCGGACTTTTCGCCGGAGTTCAGGAGCGGGCACTACGCCTACGACGTCTACCTCGCCAACGGGTACGCGGAGTTTCAGGCGCGGTTTCAGACGAGGTCCGAGGACGCGGCGGTGATGACGGTGGCGGATACGTTTATACCCGCCGTCAAACCGGGACTCACGGACCACCTCAACCTCGCGAGCGGGGGGGCGGGGCGACGACGCGGTCTACTCGGCCACCCGGACGGTCGCGACGCGATGGACGCGACGGCGACGCGATGGACCACCTCGTCGGCCGAGCCGTGGACGCCTCGTTCGTCCTCGTCCTCGTCCTCGTCCTCGTCGTCGTTTGGTCGCCGGATGCTGCAGATGGGTAACGAGCAGATCCGGGACTTCACCGGCGTCGCCGTGGGCACCACCCGCGTGGTCGTCAACGTCTCCGCCGCCGCCGCGGGCGTGTACACCGCGTACGTCGTGGACGTGCACCGAGCGTCCACGGCGTCGTCTAACCAGGTGACCACGTGGAAGGTGTTCGCCGGGTCGCCGTCGAGACAGACGAGGACGGAGGCTGCTTTCAACGCGACGTTCGCGGCTGAGATGAGCTCCGATAAAACAGTCCACCGGCTCGCGACCCCTCTGCCGTACTCGATCACCAACCTCACCGCCGCGTGCGTGTTCGCCAAGTCCGGCGACGTGCTCCTCGCGACGATGGCGTTGATGCCCGGCGACGGCTCCGCGCCGACGTCGGCGCCCGAGATTGTCGAGGTGGACGCCGCCGCGGTGGGCCAGGAGACGGCGAGCGTGCTCCTGACCAAGTACCTACCCGCCACGGAAACGCTGACGCTTCGCGTTCTCGCCAAGGACGGTCACTCGGCGCGAGAGTACAGGCTCCTGATCGAGCGCGAGGCGCCGCCTCCCCCCTCGCCGCCGCCCCCCACGCCGGCGCCGCCCCCGCCGCCCCCGCCGCCGGGGCCGCCGCCGCCGAACGCCAACCCGAGGCCTCCGCCGCCGCCGCCGACGCCGCCCCCCTCGCCGCCACCGCCCCCCCCGGATGCGCCGCCGATGCCGCCCCCGCCGCTGGCCCCGTACGCGGTGCCGGTCGCCCCCGCGGACGAACCGCAGTGCACGCACTGCCCCGCGGGGACGTTC
>Ga0181571_10002154_pt1 | contig 14531 bp, 8 predicted proteins | sample 101ome_17_FD_132440 | JGI IMG/M metagenome (GOLD analysis project Ga0181571, IMG submission 132440) | Coastal salt marsh microbial communities from the Groves Creek Marsh, Skidaway Island, Georgia - 101407AT metaG (megahit assembly) | ecosystem: Environmental > Aquatic > Marine > Intertidal zone... | reverse complement strand
TCACCGCCCCGGGTCTGCGCCAGCGCGTCCACCTCGTCCAGGAACACCACCGCGCCTTCCAGCCTGTCGCACAGTTGAAAAACCTGCGACAAAAGCCGCTCAGACTCGCCGTAGTACTTGGACGCGACAGCCTCCAACGGCACGTATATGAGCGCCACGCTCGCGTGTTCCGCGATCGCTTTCGCCGCGCTCGTCTTACCGGTCCCCGGCGGTCCCTCGAACAGCAGAGCCCTCGGTCGGTTCGTCGCGCCCTTCGCGTCCTTCCTCGTTCCGGACGCGACGCCGTCGTACACGTTTGGGTGGAGCAACGCGAGTAGGAGCGTGTCCTCAATCTCGCGCTTCTGATCCTCGTATCCCACGAGCGATCCCCAGACGTCCCCGTCCTTTATTTTACCGTCCACACCGTCGCCGTCGTCGTTGAGGTACACCCTCGCGCCCATCCCCTCGAGCTGGGCGACGAGGCGGTCGACGCTCTCCGACTCGGGCTCGCCGACGCCACTCCGCCGCCCGGCCCCAACCCCCGCCGACGGCACCCGCGTCGCCGCGTTCGCCGCCGCGCGAAGCCAACCCCCGCTCACGGCGCTCACTATGACGGACGCGTCCGCGGAGGTGAGCGCGCCTCGCTTGGAGAACTCCACCTCGGACGGAGCCCCGCCCGACTTTGGCGCCGCGAACAGCGCCGACACGCCCGAGTCGTCCGCGACGTCGCCGCCCCCGCGACCGATCCAGCTCCGCTTACCCGCCCCCCTGGGCGTGACCAGGAGCTGGTACGCGACGTCCGAGCTGTGCGCCTGGACTGTGTACTCCCGCTTGGCGTCGTTCGAACTGGCCTTACCACCCGCCGAAGACTCCAGCGCGGCGATGGTCTCCACGGCGAGAGGGGCTAGGTCCGCGGCGGGGAAGGGCGCCGGGGCCGGAGCCGTGAACCGCACGACGAGTACACCGTCGCGAAGGAAGACCGCGGGCTCGGGAAGGCGCGGGGGACGGGGCGCGCCCGCGCTCTCCCTCCGCATCCGCTCCTCGACTCGGGCCTCTCTCAGCAACCTCCTCGCGGAGACGATGCTGTCGTTCGCCACCTCGCTCGGGCCGCCTCCGGCGTCGCATCTCGCACCCGAGGCGGTTCCCGCGGTGATGACGGACGCGGTGAATCCGAAGAGGCCGGCGACCGCGCCCAGCGCGACGGGCCCCGTCGCGCACCATCCAGCCCCGTCGGACGCGTCGACCCGAACGATGCCGGACGCCAGTGCGCGATGTGCGGTCCGCGCGAAGGACGAGGGGCTGGCCGGGGCGACGCGGGGACCCCGCCGGGGACGGTCGATGGCCGCCATGAACCCTCGCGCGGCTCTGGTTCGAAGCGTCATGTCGACTGAGATCGTGTGGCGCGCCGGGCGAGCTGAGCGTCCTCCGTTGCCCGACGGCCAAAACCTTCCGGAGTCTTCCTCTCCGCTCGGACGGCGAGGACTCCGACACAACGACGGTGCGCGGAGGAGGCGACGCGCGATGGATGCGTGTCACAAGCTTGCCAAACTTTTCCTCGGGGGCGTGCTCGGGAAGCCCCCGAACGCGCCGACGGGGCTCAAGGTGGTCGAGAGGTGTGACGGGCTGGAGGTGCGTTGGGCGCCCGGCGCGTCGACGTCGAGGTACAACTCCGATGTCTTCGTGGTGGAGCTGGCGCCGAGGACCCCGAAGGTGGTGGAGGCCCTGGGCCCCGCATTCTCCGGGTTCGCGGAGTTTCACCGAGGGCCGGAGACCAGGTTCAGCTTCGACAAGCTGGGCGCTGAGCAGGACTTCGCCGTCAGGGTGCGCTGCGAGAACCGCGCGGGAGCGTCGGGGTGGGTGGAGATCGCCGCGAGGACGCGACAGGTGCCGACGAGGTGCGGCGGGACGGGACCGGACGGCGCGTACGCGTGGGATCAGACCCCGACGGAGGTTGAGGTGACCGTGCCCGCGCCCCCGGGTACCACCCCGAAGCAGGTGTCGGTGACGGTCAAGCCCAGGATGCTGGAGATCTCGTTCGTGGGTGTCGCGGCGGTGGCTGGCGCGCTCTGCGGAGAGGTGGTGTGCGGCGAGGACGGGGACTTCGAGTGGGAGTTGCGCGACGCGGGGGACGGCGAGGGGAAGGAGCTGTTCATGACGATGGAAAAACGCCTGAGGGACGTGGTGAGCTACGACCCGGCGGAGCAGTGGGACTGCCTCGTAGCCGAGCGCGGGCACCCGAGGGTGGATACGGCGCACCTGAGATGGTTCCGGGGCTACGAGTGGCGGCCGCCGCAGGACGCGAGCAACGTCGACGAGGTGAAGCAGGCGATGCCAGACATGCGGTTCACGGACGTCGACCAGACCAAGGTGTCGGGCAGGGACGGCGAGCTCGATGACTGGGGTGACAAGTGGAATAAGAACAGGCGGTGATTGTTGTTTGTCGTCTCGTCTCGTCAAAAACTGTTTCAGTGTCTACACGTGGGAGCTCCTCCAGACCCCGACGAACATGTCGTTCCAGAGAGCCTCGTTCGCGCTTTTGTATCCCATGGCCCTCTTCTTGAATCCCTTGAGGTCCGCCTTCTGTCCGGCGGTCATCGGGAACTCCTTGTCTGACACGAGGCAGTCCGCGAGGTAGTGCAGCCAGAGCGCGTTGGTCTTGGGGCAGTGGCGCTCCCACATCCCCTTGGTCGCCTTTCGCATGCGCCTGTAGGTGTCGCTCTGACAGTGCCCCGCGGGTCCCTCGAACAGCTCCGGGTCCGCCTCGAGGTCGCAGAACGCCACGTCCTCCTTCCCGTCGCCCATGTCCAGCCTGGACAGGGTAAAGTCGATGATGTTGACCGCCAAGCCGTTGGTCGGGTAGGTGAGCTCCACGCCGTTGAGCCGGGCCCTCCTCGTCTCGTCCACCCCGCATCTCTGCAGCAGCACGTTACCCCAGTGCAAGTCGCGGTGCTCGAACTTCATGGCCTCCTCCGCGACGGCGAGCGCGACTGTCACCTGGAGCAGCATCGCAGTCGCCTCCGCAGCGTTGTTGAGCTGGATGTGCTCCAGGTCCACGCCTCCGTCGGCGCACGCGAAGACGATGTACAGCTGGTCCTCGGGGAACCCCTCCGGGTTCTCGTTCTCGGACTCCCTCTCCTTGTCGTACTTCTTCCAGGCGTTGAGAAGCGGTGGGGCGTACGGACCACGGCACACGGTCACCGCAGCTGTGTTGATGAAGCCCTCCGTGGAGTTCAGCGGGAGCTCACACTTCACGCCCGTCATCGCCTTGAACTCTGCAGCCTCCGCCGCCTGGTAGTCCGGCCGCAGCCTGGTGAGCCTCTTGGCGATGGCAGCCTCGGCGCGGATTTGGCCGGGACCCATCTGGGGCTCGCCATTGATGAGCACGTCGCCGCCCATGGGCACGATCTTGAGCACGTTTCCGCCGCACTTGAACGCCTCTCCGTACGTACCCTCGCCAATCTTGAGAACCCCGGCGGCGGTGAACCTCGAGATGACCTCCTCCATGGGCAGGACATCCCTCTCGCTCTGCCCGCACTCGCGAAGAAGTGCGGCCAAAGGTGATATCTCGTCCTCCTCCTGCTTAATCTCCACCTTGACCTCTCCCTCGACAGGCTCTGCCTTGACAAACTCGGGGAACTGCGACTTGACCACCGGTTCCGTCTTGATGGCCACGGCGGCGATGGCCTGTGTGACAGCCTCCACGTCGTGCTCGGTCTTGACCCTGACAGGAGCCTTGACCGCGGTCTTAGGAGTGGGCGCGGCAACAGTCTCATCGTCGTCGGAGTCCAGGAGGCAGATCGCCTCAGGCTCGGGCGCGGGCTCGGGCTCCACAACCTCCACGTCGTCGTCCGAGTCCTCCTCCGCGGACTTCGTCGGCGTGACAACCTCCACGTGCGTGACGTCCTCCTCGGACTCGATCTCCTCCTCGGTCTCCAGGAACTCCTCCTCGATGACAACCTGCACGTCCTCCTCGTCCTCCTCCTCGAGCGTGTCCTCCTCCTCGAGCGTCGCGCTCGTGACATCTTTTCCGACAGACGCGCGCGCGGCGGCGAGCGACGGTCGGGCGCGGCGGTCCATCGACCCCGACCCGGACCTGCGGCCGAGGGGCACGAGCGCGGAGGAGACCCGGCGTGCCATCGCGAGGGACGACTTGCGGCGAACCATCGGGTGGACCGACGCGGAAGACCTGCGCGGGGGCAAATCCCCGACAGTGTCTCGCGTCTGTGCCGCCTCCACCTCCACCTCCACCTCCACCTCCTCTACCTCTACCTCCTCCTCTTCCGCCTCTTCTTCTTCTTCTTCTTCTTCCTCCTCCTCCTCCTCCTCCTCTGGGACATGCTCCTCGCGGAGTGTCGCAAGGGTGGTCGCGGCGCTGGACCTCCTGGCGCTGCGAGCGACGGAAGGTGCCCGCGCGATAGAAACGGGTCCCACCTCTTCCTCTTCCTCCTCCTCTTCCTCCTCCTCCTCGTCGTCCCCGTCCGTGGGGGCGATGGAGGGTGCCCTGGTGGTGGCAACCTCCACGGTGGCGGCGTCCTCGTCCGCAACCCCGAGATCGAACGCGGCGGCTTCCTCCTCCGCGGCAGCCTCCACTTCGGGCTCCTCGGGAACGGATTCGGGCACGCCCACGGCCGGTGACGCGGCGTAGCTCCCGCCCACGACCGGTGACGCGGCGTAGCTCCCGCCCCCGTCGCTCACCGCCGGCGAAAACGTGGCGGGCATGGCTTCGAGCCACTCGCTGGTGAGCATCCGCTTCGTGCCGGGCGTCGTTGGCGCCGGCCTGTGCGGATCGACCGTCTCGTCCGCAACCTGCACCTGCGCCACCTGCGCCATCGCTTCGACCACCTCCGCCGCCGTGGTCTCCTTGCGCTCGCCGTTATCGAACACGCGGCGCCCGTGGGAGGCGATGGACGGCGACGCCGATTCGGACGCGAGTGAGATCTGGTCGACGCGCTCGAAGAACACGCGCTGCTCCGCGAGCTTGACCTTGTGCGCGGCGTCGTCCTTGTCCTTGGCGGCGTCGCGCGCGACCCTCTCCGCGCGGGTCAGGAACACCTTCTTGCGCTCCTCCGCCTTCTTCACGGCAGTCCCGGGTCCGCCGCAGTCGCTGTCGGAGCTGTACGGGCCGTCGTACGTCCCGGCGGAGTCCTCCTCCTCATCAAACGACGACGACGACGACGACGACGACGACGACGACGCATCCTTCCCCTTCACCGCGAGGGTCGCAATGTCTCTCGCCAGCTTATCCGCGTCGGACTTCTGCTTAAGCGCCCTATTCTTCGCCCTTCTGCGCGAGTACGTGATCACCCCGGCGCTGCCGCCCTTGACCGCGCGCGCGGCCTTCGCGGGCGCCGCGGAGAAGAACGGGTCCTGGCACATGTTGTTGTTCTCGTCTCGGGGAGCGAGCGCCGCCCTGGGAGCGCTCATCGCGAGGGCGGGTGCACGGGACGTCGCGCGGTCGGTGATGTCTGTGTCGATTGAAGCGACGCGATCGTGACAACGACGCGGACAGTCGACGGGTAGAGCGCTGCGCTGCGCAATGCGGCGTGCGCCGGGCTCTCGGACTTTGTACCCCTTCGTCCTCTGGCTGTCGTCGGAATTTTCGTAGCACGGGCGTATTTGGGCCTATTTGGCTGGGTTTCTCCTGACACGTTGGCATTGCCTTTTCGGAGGTTGACCCCACTCGATTTCGGGCCTTCAGACCGAAAAACCTAGTCAGCCCCACTTTCACGATCGCTGTGATTCGCTGTTTCCAAGCATTTCCGAGTACTTTCCGAGTGGGTATCGGCTGAAACGGGAAAAGGCGGGAAAACATTTCCTAACCACATCTTCATACGTTTAGGTGTCAAAATGCACTCTGTTTCTCAATACCCACAGCCGTGATGACTCGGAAAATGTCAATAGCGCGCGAACTTCGCGATTCTCCCAAACTGTGCTCCAATCTGAATACCGACTATGGGTTCGTGGTGGGGAATGGCCGATGAGAAACTCAGATTTCACGTGTTTGAAAAGGTGGCGCCGCAATTTCGAAGTAACGAACTAAATATCCGAGATTCCCCCCACTGAAGGCGTGGGGGAAAACAGGGATTATAACTCGTCAAAACGTACAACCGCGCGTCGGCGGCTCGGAGGTTTTAGGGAATTTGCAACTGCCGAGAGATCGCGCACTCCATCGGAGCGCTTGGCACGCTCTCGCTTCACCTACGCTCGCGCGCAAGGGAAGAAACCTCAATAAACATGGCTAAGTCCATCATGTCCGATGAGGGCGCCGATGCCTTCATCTTCATCACCGCCATCATCGGCGTGATCTTCGCTTGGTTCCAGTACAAGCTCGTCGCCAGGGTCTCCCTGACCGGAGGCCAGAACACCCTCACCAACTCCGGCCTGGACACTTCCAAGCTGATCGTCATCTACGATGCCATCAGGGACGGAGCTGACTCTTTCCTCCGCGCCGAGTACACCATCTGCGCGTACTTCATCGCCGCGTTCGGCATCATCGTGCTCCTGATGACCTCCTACGTCGAGAAGGAGTTCCACATCGATCAGGGCGGCCTCACCGCAATTTCCTTCGTGGCGGGCGGCATCACCTCCATCATCTCTGGTCTCATCGGCATGAAGGTCGCCGTCTTCGCCAACGCGCGCACCACTGTCATGGCCGCGGGCCCCAACCCCTGGACCGACGCCTTCAACACCGCCTTCCGCGCCGGATCCGTCATGGGCTTCTCCCTCTGTGGCCTCTCCATGCTCGTGCTCTACATCCTTGCTCACCTCTTCGCCGTCCACTTCAAGGACTGGGACGTCATCGGTGCCAACGGTGAGGCTAACAAGGACGCCCTCCACCTCATGGAAGCCCTCGCCGGCTACGGTCTCGGCGGCTCCTCCATCGCGCTTTTCGGCCGCGTCGGCGGCGGCATCTACACCAAGGCTGCCGACGTCGGCGCCGACCTCGCCGGTAAGGTCGTCAGCGGCATCCCCGAGGACGACCCGAGGAACCCCGCCACCATCGCCGACAACGTCGGTGACAACGTCGGTGACGTCGCCGGTATGGGCTCCGATCTCTTCGGCTCCTTCGCCGAGGCCACCTGTGCCGCGCTTGTCGTCGCCGCTCAGTCCGGCTCCCTCATTGCTCAGGGTGGGTGGGCCGGCCTCATGTTCCCTGTCGCCATCTCCGGCGGTGGTATCCTGGTGTGCTTGGTCTGCTCCTTCATCGCCACCCACATCCAGCCCGTGAAGAAGGAGGTTGACATCGAGAAGGTGCTCAAGGTTCAGCTCGGCGCCACCACCATCCTCCTCACCGCGGTTGTCTACATCCTTGCCTACATCTTCCTCCCCTCCAAGTTCCAGATCCAGGCTGTCTCTGGAACCGTCATCGACTTCACCCCCACCAAGGCTTGGGGCTGCACCATCGCGGGTCTCTGGTCTGGCTGCATGATCGGCTTCATCACCGAGTACTACACCTCCCACTCCTACAAGCCCGTCCGCGAGGTTGCGCAGGCGTGCGAGACGGGCGCGGCGACCAACATCATCTACGGCCTCGCGCTTGGATACAAGTCGGCCATCCTCCCCGTCACCCTCCTCTCCGTCGTGGTCTACCTCTCCTTCTACCTCGGTGACATGTACGGCGTCGCCCTCGCCGCGCTCGGCATGCTTTCCAACCTCTCCACCTGCCTCGCCATCGACGTCTACGGCCCCATCTGCGACAACGCCGGCGGCATTGCCGAGATGGCCGAGATGCCCGAGACTGTCCGCGAGAAGACCGACGCCCTCGACGCCGCGGGTAACACCACCGCCGCCATCGGCAAGGGCTTCGCCATCGGCTCCGCCTGCCTCGTCGGCCTCGCCCTCTTCGGCGCCTTCGTCACCCGCGCGGGTCTCAACCTCGCGTCTGTCTCCCTCGTGTCGCCCCTCATCTTCGCGTCCCTCATCTTTGGCGCGATGATCCCCTACTGGTTCTCCGCCATGACGATGAAGTCCGTCGGCCAGGCTGCGAACGAGATGGTCAAGGAGGTCGCCAGGCAGTTCCGCGAGATCCCCGGCCTCCTCGAGGGTACCCCCGGCCACGCGCCCCCCGATCACGCCAAGTGCATCGCCATCTCCACCGACGCGTCTCTCCGCGAGATGATTGCGCCCGCGGTGCTCGTCATGACCACCCCCCTCCTCTTCGGCATCTTCCTCGGCGTCGACGCCGTCGCGGGTCTCCTCGCGGGTGCCATCTCCTCCTCCATCCAGATGGCCATCTCCGCGTCCAACACCGGTGGCGCGTGGGACAACGCCAAGAAGTACGTCGAGAAGGGTGCCGTCGTCATCAACGGCGTGGTCCAGCGCAAGGGCTCCGAGCTCCACAAGGCTGCCGTCGTCGGTGACACCGTCGGCGACCCCCTCAAGGACACCTCCGGCCCCGCGCTTAACATCGTCATGAAGCTCATGGCCATCCTTTCTCTCGTCTTTGCCGACTTCTTCAGGTCCATCAACGACGGAGCCGGTCTCTTCGACCTGCCCAGAAACTAAGGCTTTTTTCGTTGAGGTCCACTGTTTCCATTCAGATGTTTGAGAGCCTTCGGGCACAGTACTAATAAATTCTTACGTAATACGAATAACTCATGCTCAACGAGACTCGCGTTCTTTCTTATTTAGATACACAGTACCCGCTATTGTGTCTCGTGCACGTTCAATTCACAGTTTCTTCCCCTCGTTGGGGCTCCGGGTTACCTATGCCACCCTGTCACCCCCGTAAGCGCCTTTAGATTAGATGTAGCCCTCATCGTCGGAGGAGTACTCATCGGAGGAGTCGCCGTGGTCGCTAGCCACCTCAAAGTCCGCAAGATTCACCTGATAGCGGAGGATACCGCCGACGCCTCCGAAGCCCCGGACGAACTGTGAGCCCTCCTCTGAGCGGTCGGTGATGAACTCGAGGGTGCAGCCAAAGTTCTTGTACTCGTTTGCCAGCCACTCCATCATGGGGATCTTCTCCGTCAGCTCCAGGTCCACGCCAGTCTCAGGGTCCTTCATGTTGTCGTTGTTCGCCTGCTGCTCCGGGGTGAAGAAGTGGATGGTCTCCTCTTGCGTCTGGCTGTTGAGCAAGACACACCTATCAACCGCTAGATCCTCCCACACGATGAGCGTCTCGATAGCCCCCATCTCCAGACATGCCAGGGTATCCTTCACCCCGAAGCAGTACTTGCCGCTGTCCTGACTGATCTCGTCGAAGTACTTGCCGATGAGCTTCTTCTCCTTGATGAACTTGATATTGCCCAGCGCCTCGGCGGAGAGCTCGATGGCCTGGTTGAAACCGTTCTCACCGCCGTAGGAGACGTCGACAATCATGATGATGTGCGGCTGCAGGCGCTGGTCGAAGAGGTCGGACTGCAAGAGCTGGTTCTTGAAATCCGCGGAACCGGCCATGACGATGCCGTTGACGTTGGGGCGGTCGTCGGTGATGAACAGCTGGGTGGTGAGCTCGGCGATCTTCCTCACGTAGTTCTGGCGCTTCTCGAGGCGGAGGCGCGCGAAACGCAACGCCGACTGACCACCGCGGCCGTGCTTCTTGGGAAGGTCGACGCTCACCTTGTGCAGCACCTCCCTGTGGTTGCCCGCGAGGGTCCCGAACAACGTGCCGTGACCGTCCATCACCACGAATCCGTACTTGCTATCGCACTGCAGCAGGTCGGCCAGCGCCTCGACGTGGAACTTGTTGTCGCACATGTACAGCGAGGTGTTGATGGGCTTGAATGGCTCAAAGTCCATGTTCACCTTCTTCTCCTTGCCCTCGTCCGTCAGCACGGTGCCGCAGTAAATGACGAGACCGTTAGGGGGGACGTGGTTGTACAGCTTCAGGCGCTGCTGCGCGCTCCCGATGGCGGCGAGCACGGACTGCCTGTTGACGCGCGACTTGATGTTTGACGCGGTGCCGAGCTCGTCGGCGAGCATCTTAGCGGTCAGGTTGATCTGGCCCTTGGGAGGGATGACGAGCGAAATCATGGAGGTGCCGTTCCCGCGAGCCTCCTGGAGACCTTTGACGAGCTGTTAGGGAGAGAAGGGGACGAAAGAGGGGAAGACGGACATCAGCGTCGGTGTCTTGCGCGCGATCGTTCCGGGGTTTTGGCCAGGGATATACGCTTGCTGGGAGTTGGGCGAGGAGCGCGTGGAGGGGGTACTCACCCTGCGGACCTTCCACACTGCAGTAAGGGGAAAAACACGGACAAGGAGGGGTCAATCAGCAAGGCTCGATATCATTAAAGCCACGGGGGCGATACGTCCGCGTCGCGGCGACGAGCCCTCGCGAGAGAGGGCGCGATGGCCTCCCGCCCCAGGTAAGGCGCTGCCTCTTGAAAAAAAACGATTGGGGTGATGATGGGTCTTTTCAACTCACTCTCGATCTCCTCGGCGTTGTCATCGTCAGCCATGGTGACTGAAGTTGCCGGTCTACGGCGTACGACTGACGCGCACGCTGCGGTGCACGAGAGAAGAGGGCCGCCAACCGGGCTACCCCCGGCTTTATAAGTCGGCGCGAGGCGAGCCAAAATCGAGGAGACGAGACCGGTCTATTGGCGGCGGTGTCGTGCACAGGAGCCAGTCAGGAAAAGGATCAAGTCTCATTTGCTTTTAAGAACGGATTTAGCGTGCACAAAGAAGCATGAAATCTAGTTGCATCAATTTCAATGAATTACACAAAAACGTTGCCTTGAGTTACAGTCAGCAAATGACCCCGAGAGGTCTTTTTGAGGCCTGCGTTTCCGCCCATTCAAACAGAATCCCGAGCTGTCGGGCGCGCCGGAGGGGCAGCCATGGGTCGTCTCGTGAAGAAGAGCGAGCAAGACGCGAAGCAGAGCTCGTTGCTCGGGTTCTTTCGCAGGCCCCTCGGTGACGCCAACGCTACTCGGGAGTCCACCAACCCTAAACCCTCCAAACCCGAACCCACCGGCGGACGGGCGGAAGGTGACGATGCGCCCGTGGAGTCGACGGATCCCTCCGGAGCTATCGATGCGACGGCGGCCGCCCCCTCGTGCGAGGACCGCGCGGGTGACGATTTGACGACTGCCCCGAACGCGCCCCGGACGCACCCATCGCAACGACCGCCTCTCAGGATGGCGGACGCGCTCGTGCGCATCGAGAGGGCCATCAACGGTTGGGAGCGACTCTTCGCCTCGCACGAGCGCGCGAGAGGGGACGAGCGGGCGAAGGATGAATCCGCGCGCGCGAGTAGGACCGCGGAGTGCGCGAGGGCCCTCAGGGTGGAGGCGTACCGACATCGCATCGAGACGCGGCGCGAATCTCGCGGCGCGCGGCAGTGGACCCGTTCGCTTCGCGCCAGGCAACACGGCGGGCGCGACGGCGGATGCAAGCGAACGCTGGAGAACGCGGGGATCTCGTTGAACGTCGACCGCCTGCGCGAGGTGGGCACGTGCACGCTCCCGGCCAACCCGAACGAGGGCGCGGCGGTGTCCGCGGCGGGTGACCCGACGCTGTCGTTATCCTTCGATCCGACGGGCGCGTACCTCGCCGCGGCCACCGCGGGGGGCCTGCTCTCCGTGCAGAGCTGGGACACGATGCGTTGCAGCGGGGGGCTCCTGTACGAGCCGAGGTTCCAGAGGAGGGGCGCGAGGGGCAACCCGTCGATCCACCGTTCGCTGTCCTCCGTGGCGTGGAGACAGAGCGGGGACGTGGTGGCGACGGCGTCCGGAGACGGCGGGGCTGTCGAGATCATCGACCTCGGCGCCGGGGGGACGACGACGCGGACCCTGCTCGCGGACACGGACCGCGGGTCGTCGGCGTTCAGGACGGGCGACGGGCACGGCGCGGGTCTGTTAGACGTCCTGTTCTGCCCCGGCGAGGGTAACCGGGTGCTCGCGGCGGGGCGACGGGGTCGGGTGTACCTCTGGGACGATAGGTGCGCGGGGGGCCAACCCAGGGCGGAGCTCACCGCGCCGACGGACCGCGACTCGCCGTTCAACTGCGCGCGGGCCAGCGACGACGGACAGACGGTCATCGCGGGGTCCGGGCGCGGCATGGTGCACGTGTGGGACCTGCGCGGGGGGACGGGGGGTACCAAGGCGAGGGCCGCGGCGTTTTCGTTTGGCTCGCAGAACAAGACGTCGCACCGGCTGCTCCGATCGATCGACGTCGCGGAGCTTCTCGCGCAGGTGCCCGTCATCAGGGACGGTCCGACTTCGGGGCTGACCAGGAGCGCGGTGCACTGGTGCGAGCAGGACCCGAACGACCAGAGGAGGATCGGGTTCCACCTCGCCAGGGGCTGGTCTGGGGTCATCGACATGTCGGGACCGCGCGGTTGGGGCGGCGTCAACTGGACGGGGCCGCTCGTGACCCACGCGCACTGTCCGCCGTCGCAGTGGGAGGTCTCGGAGACGGGCTCGGGAGAGGCGGTGTTGGCGCCCGGGGTTTGCGGCGCCGCGCTGGCGCATCGCCGCACGGGCGCGTGGGTCACCGCCGGGGACGGTGGCGGGTCCGCCGTCGCTGTCGGGTGCCCGGGTCGGGACGGCGTGAGAGTGCTCGACTTTAGCCCCGCGCCGGGCGCCAGGCACTGGGTCGCGGGGCTGGACGCGGCGGATCTGGCGCGAGAGGAGGAGGAGGAAGCCGCGGCGGCGCGCGAGGCGCGAGAGGACGATGGATGCACAGGCACAGCCGCCGAGGATGAGGCGCGGGAGGACGAGGGGGAGGACGTCGAGGGGACGGAGGACGAGGGTTTACGCCGGGCGCGAACCCGGGCGCGTCGCGGGCGATGGTGGCGCGACGGGGCCGTCGAGTCGTCCGGTCCCACGTTCGCGATGGCTGCTCACCCGCTGGCGCCGGACACGCTCGTGGCTGGATCGTGGGGTGCGATCAACCTCGTGGGTCATCGATAGTGTCTCAGCTTGGAACAAAAAAAAATTCTCTAATCAGCAGCAGGAGGTTCCCGACTTAGCCTTGGGGGGCGGTCCGAGCTTGTCCCCCGCGCCGCCGCCGTCCCCGCTCGTTTTCAAACCCGCCTTGATGATCCTCGCGATGGCAAAGAACGCGTCGTTGACGTTGGTGTTGGCCTTTGCACTCGTCTCGAAGAACGGGATGCCGAACTCCTTCGCCAGCGCCTCCCCCTGCTCTGTCGAGATCACCCGCTTCTCCTCCGCGTCCGATTTGTTCCCGACTAGAACTTTGCTCACGCCGTCGCTCGCGTGCTGCTCAATGTTCCTCATCCAGTTCCTCACGTTGTTGAAGGACCCCTCGTCGGTCACGTCGTACGTCAGCAGGATGCCATGTGCTCCCCTGTAGTACGCGTTGGTGATCGTGCGGAACCGTTCCTGGCCCGCGGTGTCCCAAATCTGAAGCTTCACGCGCTTCCCGTCAAGCTCCACCGTGCGGATCTTGAAGTCTATGCCGATCGTCGTGATGAAGCTGCTCGTGAACTGGTCCTCGGAGAACCGCAGCAGCAGGCAGCTCTTGCCCACGCCTGGTGTTGGGGGAGGGGAAGAAGATCCTTGAGACTCGGAACGTTTTTGGAGGTGACGGGCGGGGCCGAGGCGCGCGACGGGGCGCGCGGGTCGGCACGCGAGGTAAACGATGAGCATACGAGGGGACGTACCGCTGTCTCCGATGAGCAGCAGCTTGATCAGATGGTCGTACTGCTGGCTGCCGGCCCCCATCTCGGCGCGCGTGTGGGCCCAAAACTGAGAGGGTGCCGAACGGCAAAATTTGACTTCCTGTCCTGTCCGTGACTGCGTGACTGCTGGCGGCTGGCGTCATAACTTTTTTCTGGGGAGAGACAAGCAACAACGACGGGGTTGCCCACCCTTTTTCTCTCTCTCTCTCTTTCACACTCCTCCCGCGCTGCGCCCATGATCGTCGCGTCCGTATCGCTCAAGCCCGTCGCGACCGCACGCGTCTACGCGGGTAAACTGCGCGCGCGCCCCTCCAGACAAGGGCGTCTCGCCGCGCGGAGGCCGGGAGGCTTCTCAGCGGAGCACCAAGCCAGGTTATCGTCGGAGAACCCAACCGGAGGTAACACCTCCATGGACGAGGCATCCGTCGTTGACCCGTACGGCCACGTCGCCGACGTCATGTCAAGTCCGGCGCGCACGCTCACCACGGGCCTGCCTCTCGAGGACGCCATCGTCGCGACAACCATGGAGCGCTACCAGGTGAGTTTTGTTTTTCGACTACATAGTCTATCATATCGCCCCGAGGAGCGCTAACGTGCGTCGTATCGACAGGGCGTGCCCGTGGTGGACCCGCAGACCGGGGCGTGCTGCGGCGTGTTATCCAGGACGGACCTCGACAGGGTCAAAAGCCTCGGCGGATACACCGTGGAGGACGTGATGTCGAGCCCGCCGCGCACCTGCAAGCAGCGCGCGACGGTAGCCTCCGTCGCCGGCATGATGCTGAAGCACAAGATCCACCGCATCCCCGTCGTTAACGACCGCGACGTGCCCGTCGGCATCGTGACGAGGACCGATATCTTCGAGCCCCTCCTCGCCAAGTCCCAGGACCTCCTCGTCAACCAGGAGACACGCAGGTGAGTTCAGACCCGAGAGACGCCCCGCGACTTAAAATTTTCCTGAACGACG
>Ga0181571_10002152_pt1 | contig 14532 bp, 8 predicted proteins | sample 101ome_17_FD_132440 | JGI IMG/M metagenome (GOLD analysis project Ga0181571, IMG submission 132440) | Coastal salt marsh microbial communities from the Groves Creek Marsh, Skidaway Island, Georgia - 101407AT metaG (megahit assembly) | ecosystem: Environmental > Aquatic > Marine > Intertidal zone... | reverse complement strand
GGATCCCGCGCGTCGGCGTCCCCGCCGATCCGATCCCCGCGCTCGTCGTACGTACCGTGTTCACGTCCGAACCCACGGACCAATCCGCGCGAACGGTCACATCGCGCGTCGCCGCCTACATCAAATCGCGAACGTCGTCTCGTCAGTCGGCGCGCTCGTCGTGTGCGTCCATTTCGCGCGAATCGTATCGAGCGTATCTCCGTCCGCCATCGATCGTCATCCATCACGAACCTTGGCGACGCGGGAGACGCGTTTGAGCGCGGACGCGTCGTGGGCGATGGACGCCTTGGCGGAGACGAGTCGGGGCGTGGTCGCGGTCGCGGAGGCGTGCATGACGTCGCGTGCGTGTGTGCGGATGCGATAGATCGGTCGACGCGATCAGGGGGTCGGGCGGGCGTGCGCGTTGGTCCGTGTGTGAATCGTGTGTGAGTCGTGTGTGCATTGTTTGCGATCGCGCCGCGCTCAATCGCGCATTTTAATCTCCAACAGACTCTCCACGGGATTGCGACAGATTGGACAGACCGTCCCCGTGGTTTGGTCGCGGAGGTGGTGGGCGCACTCGGCGCACATGCACAGGTGGCGACACGGGAGGACGGTGGTGTCGCGAGGTTCGGTGAGACAGATGACGCACTCGTCGGATTCGGCAAAGGCGGAGGAGGCGGCGTCGACGACGCCGCCGGCGGCGGCGTTGGGATCGTCGGGGGTGGTTTCGATGCCGTAAATCTCTTGGAGTTCGTACGAGGCGCCGCGGACCCAAATTTTTTGTTTCGTCGCGCGACAGGTCCACGAGACGTTTTTGGTATTCGCGGTGTTCGCGGACGCGGACGACGCCGACTCTGTCGCCGCGTCGGCGGCGGCGCTCGGATTTGAACATCGCTCGAATTCGACGTACGTCGTTTGACTCTGGACCCATGGGTGTAAAGGCGCGAACCCGCCCGGAGGATTGGGCGGTAAGTCGTCCAGCGTCTTGTCGCCGCCCTCCTCGACGCACTCCAATCGAATCGCGAGCGGGTACGTCCTCGTCTCCGCGTTCGTCGTGGTGAGTTCGTGTTCGCCCCCGAACGAACGCGTATCGATGAGTTCGTGTATCGATTGTTCGTATCTCCCACCGAGTCCCGCATCGAATCGCGCAGACGTCGTCGCCCTCGGACTCGCGCGCGCCACCGGATTCATCGACGCCGGCGCAAACGAACTTCCATCCTTGGGCGATTCTCGCGCCACGTACGCCAGGCTCACGCGATAGGGTAAATCCGCGTCCACTTTAAACGCGATTCCGAGCTTGTGCCGATCGCCGTCCGGCGACGCGACGCACTCGAGCGACGCTTTATTCAGATTGACGTGATTCCGAATCGTCGTCGTCTCGTGCGTCGGCGCTCGATCCACCGCGCTCGGCGTGCGCTCCCGCGCGCGTGCCGCGGACGCCACCATCGCCGCGACGTCGCCGTCGACGCGCGCGGACGCCGCGTGCGCGCGAAGATCCGCGCGAGGATCGACGCCGGTGCCTTCGGCGCCCTCGCGCGCGCGTCGGTGGCGACGCGCCTGTCGCGACGCGCTCGCGTTCGCGCCCATGGAGAATAACACACCGCGCGCGCGATCAGAGAATTCACCGCACGATCGAACGCGTCGGTCGGTCGTCGAGTCGCCGAGTGACGCGGTTTGGTGGAATCGAGAAGAAAAAGTAATATTCCTCAATTCGCGACGAATTCGCGAGAAACTGTCTCGGTTTCTCCCATTTCCTCGCTCGTCGACGACGGAATGAAACATCGAATGGATGAATGAATGAATGAATAGTTACACGGGTACTACAGTGATGCGTGCGTCTAAGTGTCAAACGATGTGTCAAACGACGCGTCGGTGCGACGCGTCGAACGAGACGCGCGTCACGCGCCGTTCGAACCGTCTCGCTCGCGGTCGCGGTCGATCGCGCCGGCGCTCCCGCCGCTGTTCCCACTCCCGCTCGTGTCGTCGCTTTCCTCGTCGTCGCTCTCCTCGTCGTCGCTCTCTTTCTCGATCCACACGCAGTCCCAGCGACAGATGAGACCGTTTTCGCACGCGGCGACGACGATGGCGCCGTCTCGACTCACGGCGCACTGTCGAACGACGCGCGATCCTTCGCCCTCGGGTAAGGTAAAATCAACCATACTTGACGCGCGTTTGCCGAGACGCGCGGGAAAAGACGTGAGGCGCGCCGGGGCGCGCTCAGCGGCGGAGGGAACGTCGAGACGCCACACGGACACTTGACCCTTATCGTTGCCGAATGCGAGGACGTTGTGCGAGGCGGAGACGGCGAACCGGATCCACCATAACTCGGCGTCTCTCTGTGGGAACTCGGCGACGAGACGAAACTGTCGTCCTCGCGTGTGCACGACGCCGACGGGGGCGTCGGGAACCCAGAGTTTCGCCACGCCGTCGACGCTCTTACTCAGGACGGCGTCGCCGACCCATCCTACGCAATCGACGTAATTGTTGTGCACTCGACTACTGCTAAACATTGGGGCGTCCACGATGACCGTTTTAAACTCCGCCAACGGTCGCGTCCACGATCTCGCCGCGGCGACGGCGGCGTCGAGCGGCGGCGTCGCCCAAACCTTGACGTGATTGTCCATGCCGCCGCTCACCAGTTTCAACCGCCCGAGATCATCGCGCACGCCGTGAAAATCCACCGCCAACACGTCGTTCTTGTGTCCCAGACTCCCCGCGAATATCGCGATCGTCACCCCAGTCTTCACGTGCCACAAACGAACGCTCAAATCGCCGCTCGCCGACGCCAACAGACTCGGTTCGCGCGGGTGCGCAACGATGGCGTTCACCACGCCTCCGTGTCCGATCAGATTCGTCCACGTCTTCCCGGACGCGCAATCCACGATCTCGATTGTTGATCCCGTCCCTCCGAGCGCTAAACACGGTCGACGCTTCGTCGTCGTCGTCGTCGTCGTCGTCCTCGCCGACGGCGTCGCGTCGGCGTCGGCGTCGGCGTCCTCCTCTTCCTCCTCATCGAACGCGCACCACTCGCACGCGTAGAGCGCCGCGTTCGCGTCCCCACTCTCGAACGACGCTACGAGCGTCACCGCCCCGCTCTTTTCGCACTCGTACACCTCCGCGCGTCGTCCCGCGCACGTCGCAAAGGTTCGCATTAATCTGTCCTCGGCCCCCTCGAGCGAACAAAACCGCGCGCAGTACACGTTCTCTCGCGTCTCGCAGTCTCGCACCGCGGCCGTCGGCGCGTAGTGTGATCCTCTCGGGAGCGGCGCGACCGCCGTCGTCATCGTCGTCTCCGTCGCGGCGGCGGCGGCGACTGCCGTCTCTTCGAAACGAACATTCAATCCTTTCATTCGATCCATCAGACCGCACTCATCCGCGCGCCGCGACGATGGCGCCGCCGGCGTCGACGCCGACGATGAGTTCGAATTCGTCGGCGCTTCGCGCGCTCCTCGACGCCGAGTCCGCGGACGTCGTGCGCGAACTCTTGGACGATGGATGTAAGGCGTGGTGCGACGGTTTGCGCGCGGGACCGAGCGCGCGGGCGACGCGATTGGCGAAGAACGCGGCGAAGAGCGCGGAGATGTTGCGAGTAGAGGCGACGTGTGAGGCGGAGGCGTGCGCGGAGGCGTGCGAGGCGTTCGTGAGACGCGCGGTGTGGACGCTGGGAGAGGGCGAGCGCGCGGGGACGACGACGGGACGCGGGACGTTGGGTTTCGAGCCGGGGAGCGGACACGAGCGATTAGACGCGTTGCTCGTCGAACGCGCGCTCGAGCGTCGACACAAGTGGCGAGAGAAATCGGCGGCGGCGGCGGCGATGCCGGGAAGATTTTTGGCGGATTTCGATTGGGCGGTGCGCGCGTCGACGTCGGCGTCGAAGAGGACGACGACGAAGGGCGACGAAGACGAAGACGACGAGCATCCAGACGCCGTGTGTCGCGCCGCCGCGCGTCTCGTCGTCAGAGACGCCGGCGTCGCGACGTCGTCGATCGTCGACCTCCACTTCGACGTGCACCCGCGCGCGCTCCGCCGCGTCGCCGCGTCGTGCGCCGCCGCCAGACGCGCCGTGCAGACCCTCGCTCCCGACGCCGACGCCGACGCGCGCGAGGTCGACGCCACCGCGGACGACGCGCTGCGGACACCGACGACGACGACGACCGCCTGACCGCGCGCCCCGCCGCGACGCCGCGACGCGACGCGTCCGACTATCCAAACTACGTCAACACTGTGTGCCCATACGTATCGGTCCCGCAGTTTTTAGCCCATCACTCGTGGTGTAGGTATAGATCGATCGAAGCCCATATCCAATAGTGAATGATTCATTCACAATGAATGCACGACTGCACGACACCACCCGGGGTGTAGGTATAGATCGATCGAAGCCCATATCCAATAGTGAATGATTCATTCACAATGAATGCACGACTGCACGACACCACCCGGGGTTTAACACCCGAGAGAGGTGCGCGAGTCGACGACACGCGGAGACGGACGGACGGACGGACGAACGCGCGATGCCGTCCGAGCGACGACGCGCCGACGTGGATGAGACCTCGTCGCTCGTGCATCGTCGCGACGGTGGGGCGACGTCGTGGGTCGTCGACGGACCTCGTCGGTGGGTGTTGGCGCTCGGAGTTCTCGGCACTCTGAGTGTGCTGGGCGCGCGCGCGTACGCTACGGCGCTCGGGAAACACGTGAATCGGCGTCTGGTGACGTTCACCGTCGACGCCGCGTGCCCGCCGGATGCGTTTAAGGCGCGGAACGCCAAGTTTTTTGAACATTCGGTGGTGGGCGCGTCGGTGTACACCAAGTGCCCGCCCCAGTTGGGCGGACAGTGGACGCGAACGGCGTTGACCAACATACCGACGACGAAGCAGTACACCGGAACGGCGATGGTGGCGAACAACTGCGAGTACGGGTTCATTCTCAAAAACTCGAAAGGGAAGGAGTTGTACGAGATTGGCGGGTCGAACGTGGACCGACCGCTGCGTGGGGCGCGCTGCGCGGGACCGACGCACGCCGGCGGAAACAAATATTGGAATCGCCACATGTCTCGACTTCCCTACAATACGACGGTGACGTGGGCGTGGGGACGGTGTTCGGTGGAGTGCCCGATTCTATGCAAGATTCTCGCGCTGAGCAACGAAGACGAAGACAACGTGTACTCCGTGCTCGAACGCGATAAGGACGAGCATTGGCACAGGGCTGAGGGACACTTCGCCACGATTCACGCCGGTTATACGGACGTCTGGGCGTCCAAGAGCGATAAAACCATGTATCGCACGCAACTCGGAGAACTCAACGAGACCAACTCGCACTGGGTGCCGCAGGCCGGTCCCTCGGGGTCGACTCTTCTCGCGTTAGACATCGGTCTCGAAGACGTGTGGTATTTGAACACCGGGAACCAAATAAGAAAAACAAAGACGGATGGTAGCGCCGGCTGGACGAACGTTCCAGGATCGCTTCGAGGAGTCGCTCTCGGTAAGCGGTGGATCTGGGCGCTCACGACGAGCGGCGGCTATGTCTGGGCCAGCGATTTGACGGACGGCGGCGGCGGCAGATCCGGAATCCATCACAATTTTCCCGAAAACAACGGCGTGAAACAGTGCGAGGTCTCTCTCGAGTATGTCTTCTGCGTCTCCAACTCGAACAAGGTGTACAGAACCGGCGCTCTCCTCACGTGGTTCAAAAACGGCGTCGACGACTCCGACGGGCGATGGGGCTGGCCCAACAACATTCGTCCCGCCTCCGTGTGGGAGCTAGTCCCCAACGTTCTCGCCAGCATGGTCACCGTCGGCGACGAAAACGTCTGGGTCATCGAAAAAAACACCGGCACCATTAAATTTTGTCCCCAACCGTGCGCCACCGGCGCCTGGGTCGTCCCCACCGGCGTCCCCACCGGCATCGTCTACATCGACGCCTCCAAATACAAGGACGAGCAGGTGGCGTGATGTGATACGACTCTAATACTCACTCACTCACTCAGTTTTTACTTTGTCATCCAAGACACCGTTCCCCCGCCCGCGACGCGACGCGACCCGCGCGACCCGCGCGAGCCACACGCGGGTTTTTTTGCCACCGCGCGCAAACCGACGGACGACATCCCTGGCGACGCGCGGCAGACGCGCGCGGGCGAATCGCGGCGGGCCGAGGGTGCGCACCCTTGGCGACCGACGCGGCGCGGGCGACGGACGCAACGCGGAATCGCGGGACGCGTCGCGTCGGCCGAGGCGCGACGCGCGCGGCGTCGAATTTCGTTCATTCATTCTTTTCGTTCAACGTCGTGTTCTTTTCATTCGACGTCTTGTGAGACGTCGCGCGCGCGTTCGAGAGGTGCGAGCGCGCGTGGACGCGCGTCGGTCGTCGATCGCGTGTTATCGTCGTCGATCGCGTGTTATCGTCGTCGATCGCGCGCGCGCGGACGCGGACGCGAGCGAGCGATGGAGGGAACGCGCGCGGTCCGGGACGACGCGTGGCGGGACGAGGAGGATGAGGACGTCGTCGCGGCGTTGGCGCTCGAATTTGGCGGCGATGACGGCATCGCGGGTGATATGGACGCGCACGCGTGGTCGAAAGATGACTGGCGCGTCGATCCGGGGATGTTTGACGTGATGGAGACGGTGACGGTCAGGCGGGACTTGGACGCGGGAACCGCGAAGGGGGGCGGCGACGGCGGCGAGGGAAGCGCGCGCGGCCGGTTGGCGAGCGCGGAGGGATCGACACGCGGGAAGCGAGAAGATTCGCGCATGTGCGAAGTTGATGGGTGTCGAGAGCGGCGGAGCGCGCACAGAGGAGCCGGATTGTGCGATAAGCATCGACACGCGGAGTCATTCGTCTTGGCGGATACGAACGGTGGAAAGCCCATGCGCTGGTGTTTTTATTGTCATAGAGCGCACGATCTCGGGGAGTTTTCGTCGGTGAGTCGATCTATCTGTCATGAAAAGTTTACGCTGCGTCAGGATCGGAGGAAGGCGAAGAAAACGGCCGAGGTGAAACACAGGTTATCTCCAAGTAGCGACACGGCGTACACTGCCGAGGGTGGTGACAGAGGCACGGCAGCAGCATTGAACCATCAGACGCAGATGCACGCGCGAGGACACGACGTGAAGTTTTGGGTGGCGCATCCGAAGGAATTACAAGAGCGCATGGACATGTGGGATCTCGTGCGACGGCTGAACTCGCCGGACGATCCTGTGGGCATGTACGGCACCATCGTGCCCGGCTGCATTCGTCTCACCGTTCGCGGTTGGACCACAGCGGAACGCAAGATGCTGCGCTTAGATGAACGCGTTCGCGCGGCGTTTGACGCCAAGATGACCGCGAAGTGCCAAGTGTTGAGTGGGCCGATATCCGTGTGTGAGATGACGTCGGCGAGACGGGTGTCGGGACGCGTGGACGCCGTCGGCGGCGTCATCCGGAGGACGCTCGAGCACGAGTCGCGCGCGCCCATCGATTGCCCCATCTTCGCGAGCGCTCGCGAAGAAGTGACTATTCGGAACTTGAAGACGTTTCCTGAGAAGGTGCGCGTCGTTCGATTTTTTTCTGAATACGTGGATAGGGAAATCTCCTTCAGCGACGGCTTGGGCGAGGATTTGGCATCCGTCGATCCTCTCGCGGATTCATCCGAGGGCGTCATCGATCACGTGCTCTCTGTGCAAATTGGTGGGTATGGCGCTTCGTACGAACACATTGCCGTGATCGAGGACGATGAAATCGCTCGAGAGTTGATGTCGCTCGACGCGGGGACGACGGGTGCCAAGAATCGCGCGCGTCTTCGCGACTTTGCGCTCGATTACGTGTGGCTTTCGAATAGCGTGGAGAGCGCGCGGTTATTTAGAGACGAAGACGTGCCGCGCGCGAACTACATTGCCAGCTCTGCCGTCGCGAATTTTCAACGAATAGGACACATGCCGAAGGCATTGAGGCGCGCCGAGGCGCTTAGAGACGAGATATCTTCTCGACGACTGCACTTCTGCGAGACATGCTCTTCCATGCCGACGCGCTCGATGTTCATGTTTGATGTTGAGCATCACGTCGCTCATTGAGCATCACCTCTGTACAAAGCTTACAAAATTAAACAATTCCTCATATTCCAACATTGTCAATTGTAGTTAGCTAGGATCAAATCAACTTCTTGTCGCCTCACGAGACGCGCGGCTCGCTCGCCCACGACGCCTCCGCCGGCGGGCGAGCGTCCTCCGGATACGTCCTCGTGCAAATCCGCGTTCAAATCGCCCAGGTCTCCGTAACGCTTCAATCGAGCGAGGAGTATGGCGTTCATCATCGATCGATCGCTCGGGACGTCCACCTCGAGACGACGCAGCGCTCGCCCGACGACGCGCACCACGTCTCGAAATTCCGCCTCGACACCCCCCTTGGCAGTGATTTCGTAATACTTGCCATTCTCAAAAAACTCAATCAACTCTTCGTTCAATTCATCGTTCAATTTCAACGCTTCGTAACACTCGTGCATGGTCTTCTCGCCGAAGACATTCTCGAATAAACTCACATCTAGGGTCACGGTCGCCGTGTCGACGTTGTGCTCTTCGCAAAAGCCGTACTTGTGCAGTAAGCTTGCGTTGCTCTGCTCGCCGAACGTGTTGTACAGCTCCTCCCCAGCCTTGACCTCTTTCACCGTTTTAATCACCAACGCATCGTTTGCGTCGTCCTCGTCCTGATCGCTTCCATTCGCGTCGTCCTCGTCCTCGTCCTCGTCCTCCATGCCGAAGACGGCGACGGAGTTTTCCCCCGTCTTGTGATTAAACATGTCTGCGCACGGTACGAGCGCCTCCTGATACTTGCCTCCGACGAAAAACGCCCTCGATGCCGCCATGGACGCCACCGCCTTAAACTTTTCCACCGTCAGACCCATTTTTCTTGTCTCCTCGGCCCCGATGGCGTCCACGCACGTCTCGAAATCCTCCTCAAACGCCTCGTCGTCCTCCGCCAAGTGCTCGGCGAGCTCCGTCCCGCGCAGCGTTCGAGCTCGATCCTCCTCGTCCCAAAACATCGGCAGCGACCGCTCGCCCTGCAGAGGTAAAATAGACTTAAATCCACTCCAAAAATCATCCTCTGCATCGTCCGCGTCGTCGTCGTCGCGCATCAATTCCCCCATGGCGACGCAGTTGAGCGCCAAGCCGCCGCCGAGCGCGCCCCTCTCCACGAATGCGCGCATCCTCTCCGAGTTGGCCGCGCACAGCAACGACGTCTTTGGAATTTCAAACAAAGTCTCGCCCTCCTCGATGCGTCGACGCGCGAAGACGGCGTAGTGTCGACGACCGGGCGTCGCGCCGAGCGCATCGTCCTCGGCGCCGCAGGGCAACGACTTGACTTGGATGGCGTCGTCGTTCGTGACGATTCCTCGCGCGTCGCACCAGGCGCGAAATCGCGTCAATCGAGGATCATCGTCGTCGTCGCTCGTCGCGCGCATCGCTTCGTTTCGAGACGTCGACGACGGTCGAGCCGCGCGATGCGATGCGCGCGCGGCTCCGTTGTGCCGTTGGGGAGACATCGTCCCGTCAGTCCAAGGCGCGCCGTCGGGGCGCCATGAGCGCGCGCTCGCCGGGTAATCCGCTCTGGGATAAGCTTCGCCGACACGTCGTCACCCCCGGATCGTCGGATTCGCGTCGCTCGCGACGAGACGATCGAGAACTGTATCGACGAGATTCGGAATTGTATCGCGATGATTATCGCGACCGGTACGACGAGCGTCAAGATCGACGAGAGGACGACAGGGCGACGCCGCGAATGGGACGCGAGATGTATGAACGATCGCCGAGCGGACGACGGGCGCGATCGCCGACGATGGAGGAGGAACGGAGGCGAGAGGTCGGCAGACGCGATCGAGAGCGCTCGCGGTCGCCGTTGGGCGCAGGGGGGTACGCGCGCAGCGGTCGACGGTACGAGGAGTCGAGCGAGTTGGGATCGCTGGACGCCGGTGATGTCGCGCGAAGGCGGTTGTCGTCGTCCAAGTCGTTCGGTGCGAGGGTCGAGGGTGAGCAGTTCGACGCGGCGTATTACAAGACGCGAATCGCGCGGTTGGAAGAAAAGGTGGCCAAGGAGCATCAAAAGGTGAAAGCGACGGTGAAGTATTACGAGGAACAGTTTGAGGAGCAATCGAAAAAGATCAGGGAAAAGGGGAAGGAGGAGACCAAGGGGATGGAGGAGGAGAATAAGGCGATGAAGGAGGAAAACGCCAAGTTGACGTCGCAGGTGGAATGGCTCAAGCAAGCGCAAGAGTCGCTCAAGAGCGAGCGCTCGGCGCGAGAGGAGTTGGAGAAGGAGCTCAAAACTCTTCGAGAGAAAGGATCTTCGGTTCAAGATCAACAGACTGCGGCGGAGCGTGACAAAGAGATCACGACACTCAAGGCGACTCTCGAACAGACGAGAGGGGAAGCCAAGTTGAAGGATCAACTCAAGGAGGAAGTTGAGACGCTCAAACTCTCGCTCGAAGCGGCGAAACAGGAAGCAGCGGCGGCGAGAGAGACTGCCGAGAAAGTGAAGAGCGCAGCTCCGCGCGAAACCGATCCGATGGAACTCCTCATTTTACAAAAGCAACTCGACGAAGAAAAGGCAAAGCTCAACATCGCCGAAAAGAATCTCGCGACGTTGAAAACTGATTCCATCCAACCGCTCGAGAAAGAATTGGCCGCTGTGAAGGCTGAACTCGAGCGATCGAGGGAAAGAGACCAACAGTCTATTGTCGTTCAGACGAGATTGGAAATTGCCGAAAAGCTTGTCCAAGACCTCAAGGCGAAAGCGCACCGGGTTGACGAAATGGAGAGATACTGCGCCGAAGCGTCCAAGGATAAAGAACTCCTCCGTCAAGCCTACGATAAGATTCAAGAAGTCACCGATAAGCTCATCTCTGTCACGAACGAAAAGGAAACGCTCATCCGACACAGCGCGCAGCAAGCACAGGTGGAGGTGCAGCTGGAACAGACACGCAACGAACTTACTCGCATAAAGAATGATGTGCACTCGGCGCAAGTAGACAAGTCGAACACCGAGATGAACTTCAAGTACATCGTGGATGATCTCTCGCGCGCTCTTCGCGAGCACACGATGAATGCGATGCGATGGGAAGCGCGCATGACTGGTGAAATCAACGAAGCGAGCGAAGAGCATGCCGAAATTCGACGACAAACCATGAATCTGGTGACGACGGCGGAAGCAGAAGCGCAGCGCGTCATGAGGGATTCAATCACCATCGTCAACGATGCGCGTCGCATGTTGCAGGACAACTACAGAAAGTCTGAAGACATCATCGAGGATGCCATTCGTCACGAGCGCCACCGAATGGGAGAGGACACGAGAAAGATGAAAAGCGAGCTGGTTGAAGCGGAACGACGAGCAATCAAAGCCAACGAAGAGATTGACGCGCTTTCCGAGCAGTTGCGTCAAATGCGGATTGAATTGCACCTCGCCAAGGATGCTCACGCCGCCCTGGCTGCGACACAGTCCGCCCCGTCAATCGGCGACACCGCGAGAGATTACGGGAGCGACGGTCCGTCTTCACCGAGCGGTGAAAAGGTGATCAATCTCAGACGCTCACTCCGAATCGCACAGTTCCAGTTGCTGGCCATGAAGGCGAGGCGTAGACTCGAGATTGATCCCACCATCGAGGATCTCCAGGAGAAGCTCGAGTACATGCGAGAAGAGAGAGAGCAGATACTCGCGAGTCGACCCGCCGCTTCTTTCGAGGATCCAGCGGAAGTCAAAGCAATGCAGGAAGAAATCGAATGGTCTAGAGCGAAGATTGAAAAGCTCGAGGCGGAGAAAGCGAGTAGTTCGCACGTGACATCGGATAGAGAAAATGAGTTACAGGAGGCGCTCACGCGCGCTCGTTTGGACCTGGAAGCTTCAGAGAAGACGCTCAAACAGCTTAAAAAGCAGCAACTCGACGCTCTTGAAGATGTTTCTGAAAACATGGAGGCGCACGTGCGAATGAAGTTGACGGAAATGCGCGAAGAGGTGATGCTGTCGAACGCTCAGCGAGAGAAATCCCGCGACGCGATGAACCGCGCGCAAGATGAACTCATCGTCGTTCGAAGTGAGCGAGACAACGCACTCTCAAACGTGAAGACGATGCGCGAGGAGAACGCTGAAATGCGCGAGACTATTTCTGAAATGTCTGTATCTCGACAAGAGATCATGATAGCCAGCAGAGAAGAGGTGAGAGCTCGCGACGACGAACTCCACTCTGTCCGGAAGGAGTTGAGCAGCGTTCGATCGCAGAAGGAAAGTACGGCGGTCATGCTCGAAGACGTCAAAGCCAGGTTAATTGACACCGAAGCAAGGCTTGAGGAGGCAGAAGAGCGCCGTCGTGAGGTGGAATCTGAACTCATAAACTTCTCTAGAGATGCCAACGAGAGAAACAGATTGGAAGATCGCGTCATCGTTCTCCAGACTGAGCGTGATGAGAAGGAAACCAAACTCGAGCAAGCCATCCTCTCCAGAGAAGAGTTGGAGGAAGAGCTGAAGACGTTGCTTTCGAAGTTGAATCAGTCCGAAGAGCAAATCACGTCGACGGTTGCTCAGAGCAGGTCGGAGGTTTTCATGGCGAACCAGACCATCTCCTCCTTGAAAATCAAGCTCGAAGAAGTCGAGAGAGAATACGCTTCTGCCAACAAGGCTGTCGAGAGATTGACTGCCGATCGAGACGTTGCGCTGAGCTCGCTCGAGGAGACGCGCGAAGCGCTCGGAAAGTGCGAAGTTGAGCTCAAGCTGATGCTTCGGGATGTTAACATGAAGGAAGATGAACGCCTTCAGACACTTGACGCGTACAATGAAACGCAAGAAGCGTTGCGAAGCACGCAGGAAGCGCTGGAAAAAACAGAGGGTGAGCTCGTCAACTTGCTCGAAGTCGTCGAACAAAGCGAAGAGTCACAGCAGCGCGTCAAGGTTGAAGTGACGTCGTTGACGCAGGATCTGAACATGACAAAGACGATGCTGCAAGACGAAAGAAATAGATCTGCCGAGTTTGAAGCGGAGAGAGACGTGGCGAACGATTTATTGATGGAGACTCGCAGAGATCTCGCGGAGGGTCAAGCCAAGGCGCAGATTCGAGACAGCGAACTCATGGACCTGAAGATTCAACGAGACAGACTGGCAGAGGAGTACGCGGAGGCTACCAACGCTCTCAAGCTCACAGAGGCGTACTTGCAGAACGCGAGTGCTGCGGTTGAAAGACACCGCGCCGAGCGAGACGGGCTGAGCGCTACGTTAGAAGCGACCAACGACACGTTGAGTGCGACGGAGAGTCAACTTCAGACTGTTTCGGCGCAGCTCGCGGAGCTCTATGAGGAGGTTGAAGAGTACAGAGCTCGCGGAGACGAAGACGACGCCGAACTCGTCGAGACTCGCCAAGCCTTGGACGCCGTCATCGACAAGTTTAAGATTTTGCGAGACACTCACGAAGACGCACTCGCCAACATGGAAGAACAAGTCGCCGCTCGCTTGCGCGAACAAGCAGAGCATCAGCAAGCCATCGTCAAGGCGAAGACGGAGTACGAAGAACATTTGAGACTCTTGAAGCGCGCGGTCAAGTCTGAATCAGACCAAGGTTTGCTCGCCACGGAGCTTTACGCTATATTAAACGACGTTAAACTCGCGAGAGTCGACGCCGACGTCGCCGGTGACGAGACAGAAGAGAGAACCGCCGCGCAGTACTCCAAGCGCCCGCCTCCGCCCGCCGATAAGGCGGCGTTCGAGGCGCTCATGAGAATCAAGAAAACCCTCGATTCACTCAAGGAGAACCTCAACGAGATCGGCGAATCCAAAGACATCGAAACAGAAGCCGTTCGACACAACCTCACGCTTCGAATCCTCGTCTTCGAGACTTTCATCGACCTCATCTCTCAGCGGTCTCGCGTCGGCGCGTACAAAGGCCAAATCGAAAAGTCTTCCCGCGTCGCCCCCGCGAGCGAATCCGGAGGACGCCGAGGCAAACCGTTCACGCTCAATATCGGCGGCATCAAGCTCTTCGGATGATCCCGCGACGACGCTCATCTTGTATCGTAATACCCATTCTCTAGCGTTCACGTCTTCGTCAACGCCTCCATCCTTGGGTCCCGACTCCTCGTCGCCGCGGGGTCCCGACGGATCCCGTTTCCAGCCGCCGCCGCCGCCAATCCAGCTCGGTGAGCGCCACCCGACCGCGAACCGGGACGCGAGCGACACACCCCGTCGCGCGAGACGGTGCACGCGCGCTCGGCGACGAACCCACCGACGTCGATCTCGCGCTCGCTCGCGTCGTCGAGTCGCCATGCCCAAGTCTAAGCGCGCCAAGGTTGTGTCCCTGACGCAGACGAAGAAGAAGGACCGCGAATGGAAATCGTCGCTCATCGACCGCGTGCGAGACGCGTTGGAGAGCCGAAGCGCGTGTTACGTGTTCAAGTACGAGAACATGCGTAACGGGACGTTCAAGGAGATGCGGGCGGCGACGGAGGAGACGACGACGTTTTTCGTCGGGTCGAATAAAGTGCTGCGAGTGGCGCTGGGGCGGGACGCGGAGAGCGAGGCGAAGGAGGGCGCGGCGGCGCTCGGTGAGCG
>Ga0181571_10002147_pt1 | contig 14545 bp, 12 predicted proteins | sample 101ome_17_FD_132440 | JGI IMG/M metagenome (GOLD analysis project Ga0181571, IMG submission 132440) | Coastal salt marsh microbial communities from the Groves Creek Marsh, Skidaway Island, Georgia - 101407AT metaG (megahit assembly) | ecosystem: Environmental > Aquatic > Marine > Intertidal... | reverse complement strand
TGTTTTGGGGTGCGAAGCGCTGTTGACCTTCGCGCGTTCCGCCGCGGCCGTCCCCGGTGCGGTACGTGCCGGCGCTGTGCCACGCCATGCGGATGAAGAGTCCGCCGTAGTTGCCCCAGTCCGCGGGCCACCAATCTTGCGAATCAAGCATGGCCCCCTCGATGTCCTTCTTCAAGGCGTCGTAGTCGAGGTTGCTGAACGCTTCGCGGTAGTCGAAGTCTTCGCCCATGGGGTTGGACTTCTCGGAATGCTGACGAAGGACATCGAGGTCAAGGCGGTTGGGCCACCACTCCTGGAGAGATTTCGCGCGGCCGTTTTCTCCGGCAGGACCCGTGCCTGATCCGGCGTGGAAAGGACATCCGGAAGCAGAACCGCCTTCAGCGTGGTCGCACGACGCTTGGTCGTTGGAGCAAGAGGTCAAGGCCATCACAAGGCCTGCACTTGCCCAAAGAAAGAGGGATGTAATTCGCATGATTGTGTTGTGAGTGATTTTGCCTGGCAAACCTACGAGCGGTCACCCGCTTCATCAAAATCGAAAACTGTACGTTTGTGATAGAAAACATCTATCAATGACGCTTCAACAGTTGAGGTACGTGCACGCCGTGGCGACAGAAAAGCATTTCGGGAAGGCGGCGGCCCATTGCAGGGTGTCGCAACCCACCCTGTCCATGCAGCTGAAAAAGCTGGAAATGGAGGTTGGGTCTCCTTTGTTTGACCGGAGTCAGCAGCCCATTGCTTTGACCGAGGTGGGCCAACAAGTGCACACCAGGGCCCTTCGCATCCTGGAAGAATTGGAAGGGTTGTCCGATTGGATGCAAGGGGCAACGGAACGGGTGGATGGCTTCGTTCGGCTTGCGCTTTTGCCTACGCTCGCTCCTTCCCTTCTGCCGAGGTTGATGCCTCTTCTGTTGACGCAATTCCCCAAACTCGAAGTCGAAGTGCTGGAGCGAACCACAGGAGACATGCTTCAAGATTTGGAGCGAGGCACCGTGGACGCAGGCATCTTGGTAACCCCCCTCCCCGACGACTCCCTTCGGACCATTCCTGTGTTCATGGAGCCCCTGTTCGCCTACGTGCACGAGCAACATCCCGCGGCCGCAATCCCAAGCGGTCAAGTGACCGCCGAAGACTTGCCGGTGGAAACCATGTTGTTGCTGGAAGAGGGGCACTGCTTCCGTTCGCAAGCGCTGCAACTTTGTGGCTCGTCTGACCGAGGAACCAACCTGGGGTACCGTTGCGAAAGTGGTTCCCTGGAAACATTGAAACGACTGGTTCGGGAAACCGGAGGAAGCACTCTGATCCCTGGATTGGAGGCCCTTGGGTTGCCCAACGACGTCCACGTGCGTGCGTTCGCTGCGCCCCAACCGGCCCGCGAAGTTTCGCTTGTGGTACGGCAGAACTACCACCGAGAAGCCTTGCTTCACGGCATCAAGGGCGCCATCATGAGGGCCGTGCCTCAAGACTACCGAGCTTTCCCCAATTACCGCAGGTTGCCTTGGCAATCCTTCTGAACTCGCATCTTTGGTTCATGAAACACGCTTGGAGTCTTTTGCTGCTTGGGATGTCCCTCGTCTTTGCAGGATGTTCATCCCTTGACACGCGTTCTGCACGAGTTGAATCTTCAGACACCCTCACTGTTCTCGCCTCGAGGCTTTTTGAAAGCCGGACCTACGAGACGTACTTGGATTCTTTGGCTCACCCTACGGTCCTCCACTGGGTCAACGCATCATTGTTGGATTCGATCGGCATTGAAGAAGTCCTGGCACAAGCCGACGGGGTGCTCCTGACCGGAGGAGCGGACATCCATCCTTCACGCTACAACCAAATGGCTGATACAGTTTTGTGCGGAGACATTGATTTGGAACGAGATGCCCTTGAGCAACAGCTGCTCGCGGGGGTTCACAGGCTTCGCCTCCCTGTGCTGGGGATCTGCAGGGGCTTGCAGCACATGAACATTTTCGAAGGCGGAAACCTGCACCCTCATTTGCCGCTGGCACTCGGGACGGATGCGCATCGCGCGGGGACAGAAGGAAACAGCCGAGACACCCTTCACTGGGTGAGGGCGATCGTGAACCTGGAAAACATGGGGATTCACGTTGCCGATTCATCCATCGTGGTTTCGCATCACCACCAAGGAATCGACCGCCTCGCACCTGAACTTGAAGCTTGGGCCACGTCTCCCGACGGGTTGATCGAAGGCATTCGTCATCGAGATCTTTCCTCTTTCCCTTGCTATGTGGGCGTGCAGTGGCATCCAGAAAGATCCCCTCAGGGACAACCGCTGGTCGAGGGCATGGGGCACTTCTTCGTGGCACACCTTGCCGTGCAGCGAGCTTCGAGGCTAGACTGAGTTCGTGGGCTTACGGCGCCGGTTCGCACTCGGTCAGGATCACGATGTCCCCCACCATGCAAATGCTCGCGTAGCCGTTCTCGACGTGGTAGGTCACGTTGAGGTCCATCCCGTCTTGAGGATCGCTCAGGAATTCGCCCAAATTCAAGGGCTCGAGCACCGTCCCGTTCGCCTCGATGACCCAACCGCATCCGTCCAGCCCCGTGTAGTCGCGGAGCACAGCATTTCCGTCACGCTCAGCGCACCCCGTGACGAACGCCACGAGTGCGCACAGCGCGCATGCGAGGGGCTTAATCCTTGGCCGCATTCATCAATTCCTTGAGGCCGCCCACGCTGCTCATCAAGCCGCTCGCTTCGTAGGGCATGAAGACCGTTTTGGAGCCGGCGCCGCCGTCGCGGAGGACTTGGTCCATCATCTCGATGTACTTCACTGCGATGAGGTACTGGGTGGGGTCGGCCTTGGAATTCTCGACGGCCGCGGTGATTCGACGGATGGCTTCTGCTTCAGCTTCTGCCACGGCCAAACGGGCCTGCGCCTCCCCTTCTGCTTTGAGAATTCGGGCTTGTTTGTGACCTTCGGCTTGGTTGATGTCCGCGCCCTTGCGGCCTTCAGCCTCGAGGATGGCGGCCGTCTTGGTGCCTTCTGCTTCGATGATTTGGGCGCGACGGGTGCGTTCAGCGCGCATCTGCTTTTCCATCGCCTCCTTGATGTCCGTCGGCGGGTTGATGTCCTGCAACTCCACGCGGTTGACCTTCACCCCCCACTTGTTGGTGGCCTCGTCAAGGATGGTGCGGAGCTTCATGTTGATGGTGTCCCGCGAGGTCAAACACTCGTCCAGCTCGAGCTCCCCGATGACGTTGCGAAGTGTCGTTTGGGTGAGCTTCTCGATGGCGTTGGGGAGGTTGTTGATCTCGTACACCGATTTGACGGGGTCGGTGATTTGAAAGTAAATCAATGCGTTGATCTCCGTCACCACGTTGTCCTTGGTGATTACCCCCTGCTTGGGAAAGTCAAACACCGTCTCACGCAAGTCCACGCGGTCGCGCATCTTGTACTGCGTCACGCGCCTGCCGTCGGGCAGTTCGCCGGCCAAGCGCCACACGATGTCGCGAGGCCGATCCACAATAGGGATGATGATGTTGATGCCGGCATTCAGCGTGGTACGGTACTTGCCAAGGCGTTCGATGACCATGCTTTCGCTTTGGCGCACGATGCGCACTCCCTTGACCACGATGACAACGGCAAGGAGCAGAAAAATCAGGGCAAGAATGGACGTGGGGCTCATGAGTTGGGGTTTTCAGTGGTGACAATCAGGGTGTTGCTTTCAACGCGTTCAATCCAAACCGCGGCGTGCTCTTGGGCCGTCCCCGCCTCAGAACGGTTCGACAGTTGGGCGCGCCAATCGTCTCCGTCGACTTTGCAGCGTCCGAGACCCGTTTGGGCATCAAAGGGGACCGTGACCCGGCACTCGCGCCCCACCAAAGCCTCCACCCCCGATACGGCCTCATCCGAAGAGGCCATTCGAAGCGCAACAGGGCGCAGGAAGACAAAGGCCACCAGGCTCATCGCCGCGGCACACACCAATTGAACCGTCAAGCCTGCGCCGAGGCCAGAAGCAATGGACGCGGCGAGCGCCCCGATACCGAGGCACGCCAGCACAAACCCAGGTACAAAAATTTCAAGAATGACCAGCGCCATTGCGGCCGCGAGCCAGAGTTGCCATACTTCCCATTGCATGCAAGAAAGATAAACGTTAGTCCACCACGTGCAAAGCCCCCTCGAACACCGCTGGGGCGCCGCCGGAGTAAGGCGTCTCGCCCCCGTTGCCATCCGACAACACGAGCGGCACAGGCAGCTCGGGGAGCCGGAGGATGTAGTGGTAGACCCCGGACGAAGCTCCCTCCGCCTTGGGGTTCCAGCCGTCGCTCAAATCGTAGCGGTCGTTCTCGTAAACGAGGTTGCCCCAGCGATTGAAAATTTGGATGCTGGCGTTGGGAAACACTTGCAATCCAGGGATGTAAAACCGGTCGTTGACCCCTGACGAGGAATAGGGACTCACCACATTGGGAATCAACACGCTGCACGTTTTCTCCACCACCCAAAAACTTCCTTCCGCCTCAAAGCAAGGCGGGTTGGTGGTCATTGACACGTGGTACAGCCCCGGTTCTTGGACCACCAATTCGTCGTTGAAACTGACCGTGTCGGGATCCGAGGATCCGAGGGCATCGTGGGTCCAAACGTATTCCACCAAGTTGTCCTGCGGCTGCGGCACCACGGCATCGGGATCCAAACGCACGTCTTCCCCCACGCAAATCTCCACTTCGAATTCGTCCCAGCCCACGGGAGGAAACACCACTTCGAAGTACTGCTCCAGCGAGCCTTCCCCGGCGTTTCCACACGGGTCTTCCACCAACAACGAGTTTTCCGTGATTTCCAATTCGTACGTCCCGGACACGCTCAACGGGGCCGGCAACGTCAAGGTGAACGAATCGGAGGTGTTTCCGGCCGAATTGGCCACCACAGACTGGATTGGAGCCGTTCCGCCGTCCGGAGCGTGAAGCACAAAATCGACCGGCTCCACGGTGGCCGAAACCAGCGGCTCCGAAAACGTCACCACAAAATCTTGCAACACGCAATCCGTTTCCAGCGATTGAAGCACCGGCGGTTCTTGATCGTAAAGCACCGCCGTGGATTGCCCAAAATCGATGGTGTACCCGTTCAAGCTGTTGCTCCAGTTCATCACCACCAGGGCGTACGTGGATCCTTCCGTGACTGGCAAGTCGGCGTTGAAAGGTGGCCCGTTGGCGTTTCCAGGCCCGTTGGTGTTGCCCGTTCCGCCGTTCGCGGTGCTGATTCCGGTGGGTCCGTTGGTTCCAAACTCCCCGTAGGAATTGCACCCCACCTCGGGGGAAATCACTCCCAATGTTGCGCCGATTCCTGCGCAGCCCCCTTCCGTGATGTCAAACAACCCCCAATCGTAGTCGTCCACCGGGTCGAGGGGGTCGAGCACGAAGCTCAACAACCCGTCTTCGTACACGGTGAACGTGTACCAGATGCTGCTCTGTTCCAAAAAGGCGTTGCATGCCCCGGTGTACTCGTACACGTCCCCTGTGTTGAAGGAGGCCTCTGTTTCCGAATACACATCACCACACAGGACGATGGCCCCGTCGCAGTCGCTGGTCGTTTGGGCCCAAGCATGCGTACAGCAAATCACAAGCAAAGCAGGAAGCAATCGATTCATGATGAAGAGGTTGACGGAGCAGAAGGTACGCAGACCGAGGCATATCTTGCCCTCATGAGTCACTCTTCAATGTGGATGTCCCTGCTTCTCCTCGGCGCCTGTCTCAGCACGGGAAAACCGGGATGGGGACAGTTCGAGCGCCAACTCGTGGGCCGAGGACTTTCAGAAAGCCCGCATGTCTTTCCAATCGAATCCGCCCATGCAGGAGACTCCGTGGCTGTGCTGATCTTGCCTCAAGATGTGTCGCCTGGAAGCACCGTTCACCTCTACTTCACGGTTGACCGAACGGCGGAAGAATGGGCGACCACCCCCGTTTTGGAGGACGTGCGAGGAGAAGGACCCCAAACGTGGACGACCGGAACAACGTTGGAGGGAAACGTCGTTTGGATCACCGGCATGGAAAACCTCTCCTCCCTCACTGGTTCACGTCCAGGGGGGCAGTACGATGTGGTGGTTGACGTGAATCAAAACGGCATGCTCGATGCGGGAGATGTGATTGATGGCTTGGGCGGTTCAGGCATCCACCTGCTCGGCAACTGGGGGGCACTGGGTCCCCACCCTGTCACGTCGTTCGAGCATTCCGTCAGTTTTTGGGAAACGATGCGCGTTCATTGCCCGAGCGACTGGCTTGGCCTCGAAGACGTTCCCCTGGTGGTGATTTCCCACGGATGGACCCACGAATACACGTACTACGACGATTTGGCCCACCACATGGCGAGCTACGGCTACGTGGTCATGTCCCACCGCAACGAAGTGGGGAATGGCGGTGCTGCCGCCACCACAACCGCCAGCCAAACGGCTCTTGAAAACATCGATGCCTTTTTCACGGATGCGGAGACGATGGGCGGGGGAGTGCTTTCAGGCCACGTCGATTCTCACCGAATCATCCACGCGGGCCACAGCACGGGAGGCGAGTGCATTTCCAGAGCGCATGTGCGACTGAGCAACGGCGATTACGTTTCTCCGCATGTGACCGCGGACGACTTCGTGCTCCTTCAAAGCCTCGCTCCCGTGGCCTTTCTCGAGGCAGACGACGCCTCTCCTCTGGACGTCCCCTACCACCACATCTTTCCCGCCGCGGACACCGACGTCACGGGCAACGCCAGCGATGGCTACGTTCAGGGCATGGCCCTTTATGAGCGGGGATCGGGGCCCAAATACGCCACCTTCATCCACGGTTCCGGGCACAACGACCTCCACGACAACCCTGGGCCCTCCCTCGCTTCCGGACCGGACCTGATTGGCAAAGAAGCCACGCATGACGTGCTGAAGCCGCTCTTTTTGGCCTTGGCGGAATGGCACGCCTGGGGGAACGCCGCAGGCTTGGATTACTTCCGGCGAAACCGGCAAGAGTTCAGGCCCCTCAGCGTGGGAGACAGCGTGGTGCTGTCGGGCGAAATGCGGAGAGCAATTCCCCAAATCACCCTGCTAGACGATTTCCAAAGCGCCCCCGAACTTTCCGCTTCGAGCCAAGGGCACCTCGTCTCCCACGCTGGCCTCGAATTGAACGAGGTGGACATGTCGGACACGGACGGAAACTTTGAATTCACAGGTGAAAACTGGGGCAACGGCATGTGCCGTGCCCGAAACAACGACACCCCGCGATGCGCCACGATGGCTTGGGAATCCGACGGCCAATGGTGCCTCGAATTCAATGTGCCCGAGGTGTGGGGAGAATCAGACGAGCTTCGGCTCCGAGCAGCTTCGTTGACACGACATCCACTGAACACGGGAGGGGATCTGCACTTTGAGATGGCTTTGGAAGATGCCGCAGGCGAAACCGCGGTCCTTTCCTCCTCGTGGTGGGGAGTCGTCTCCCCGCCCTACCCGCGGTCCGGCGGCGGAGCTTACGCCGTATGCCTTCCCTCGGGAGCCTACACTCTGACCGTCGGCGGATCGACCTGGCCCGAGGAGCAACTGGTGACCCTTCCCGGGGTGATGACCGAAGTGGGGTTTGGCTCCACAAGCTTTGTGTGGGAAGCCCAAAACGAATGCGACACCCTCCAAGTCTTGTGTTACGACACCTACGGCGACGGCTGGGACAGCGGCATGTTCTCCTTGGAAAACGCAGACGGCGAAGTGTTGCTTGAGGGCACCTTGAACGACGGATTCGACCCCGATCTGGGGGCCGGGTGGCAAAACGAATTCCATACCCTGTCCTTCCCTCTTTCATTGGCGCCACTCGTCAATCCCAATTTCAATCTTGGTGCAGTGTCGCGAGCCTGCATGCAAGTCGGGCCATCGCATGGGTCCGCGAAAGGAGCCATGGCAATCGACGACATTCACGTGACTTCCGAAAACGGAGAAGTGTCGGCGGCAAAACTTCCGACGATGCCTTCGGGTGTGCATGTGTTCCCCAACCCTGCTTCAGGCGAGGTCAACCTAGTTCAAAACGGGGCACAAGTGCCCTTTTCTGCCACCGTCCACTCGGCGCAAGGTCACTTGGTTTGGAAATCGGATGGCGAACAAAGAAAACACCAGATCGTGACGCGTTCTTGGCCCTCCGGGGTGTACGTGGTGGTCTTCCAAACGGCAGGAACTGTGCGCTCCGAAAAACTCCTGGTCCAGCATTGAAGGCCCAACACAGCAGCCTGACGTACCTTCCTCGACATGAGCATTCGCGCGCACTGGATTCTGTTGCTTGCCGTGGCGGCCGTTGCGGGGTGCCGCAAGGAGCCTGAAGTTCCGACGCCGGAACCTCGGGTGCCTGTGTTGCCGGAGGTGGAGTTTGGGTACAGTGCGTTGAGCTACCCCGAGTCGTGGTTGGCGGACCCGGCGCTCCAGTTGTTTGGAAGCACCCAAGGAATCACCGTGACGGACGCGGGCGCGACGCTTGGTCGCGTGCTGTTTTACGACACCGAGCTTTCCAGCAACCGAGAGGTGTCTTGCGCGACGTGCCACCAGCAGGCGCACGGGTTTGCTGACCCGGCGACACATTCCCGTGGGGTGTCGGAGGTGTTGACGCCGCGCAACTCGATGGGGCTCGCGAATTTTCGGTACCAGAGGCGGCTGTTTTGGGATCAGCGTGTGAACGGCCTCCTGAACCAAGTGTTGCTCCCCATCCAGCACCCTGACGAACTCGGGATGGACCTGGATTCGATGGTGGTTCGGTTGGCGGCCACGACCTACTATCCCGAGCTCTTTGAACGCGCCTTCGGCGACAGCTTGCCAACTGCGTCGAGGGTCGCGGAGGCACTGTCACAATTCCTGATGTGCTTCCACTCGAGCGCCTCCCGTTACGACGCGGGGTTGGTGGACGGCTTCGCGCGTTTCTCGGAATCGGAATTGCTCGGCAAGTCGGTGTTTTTCAACGGAGAAACGCGATGCAACCAATGCCACATGAACCGGACGTTCTTGTCCAACCAAGCGTTCATCAACGGCCTCGAAACCGACTACGCGGCGGCGGGCGACGCGGGCATTGGCGACCTCACGGGGCAGGCAGACGACGACGGCCGGTTCAAAACCGTTTCGCTTCGAAACATCGGCCTGACCGCCCCCTACATGCACGACGGACGGTTCGCGACGCTGCGTGACGTCGTCGACTTCTACAGCGACAACATCCAACCGCACCCCTACCTCGACGAGCGGCTGAGCGAAACCGGAGCCGGTCCGATGGGCCAAGATCCATATCGGCTCGAGCTGACCGAAGCGGAGCGAGTGGGACTCGTGGATTTCCTGCACACCCTCAGCGACACGATCATGGTGGAGGCGTGGTGGCTGAGTGACCCGTTTTAACCTGCTGGGTGAGGAGGCATAAAAAAAGCCACCCCTCCTGTCATGCAGAAAGGGCGGCTTCAACAAGTCTGGCTCACACTCAGTGGCGCACAAGCACTTTGGTAGACCACATTTGGCCGTCGGCGATGGCGCGAAGCAGGTAGGTTCCTTCGGTCAACTGGCTTACGTCGAACGTCGTCAACGTCCCTGTCGCCAAGGTGGTCGAGACTTCGCGACCCACCAAATCCACCAACGTCAGCTGTGTGCCAACCGCAGCCTCCACGTTCAACACGTTGCTGGCAGGAACGGGGTGCGCAGTCACTTCAGAAAGCACCAAGTCGGTGCCGACGGAAGACGTGCTGCACTCCATCTGCTGAAGGCCGTAGCTCTGAAGAACGCCGTCCAAGATGCTGACGTCCATCGGCCAAATGTCCTGCTCCACGATGTTCCACTCAGGGTCAATCAAGATGAAGGTGGGGAAGGCTGAAATCGAATAATCGTTGTGCACCTGCAAGCCGCCGCCGTCCATGCCGGAAATGGCGGGTGCAGGGTTCTCGCCAGCGTTGGCCACCTCAAAATCGTGCGTTTGTTGCGTCGTTCCTTCGTATTCCATGCTGAGGAAAATCACGTCGCCGCCGTTGCACCCGTACATGTGGTACACTTCCGTAAAGAAGGGGGCGTGTGCCGCGCAGGGGCCGCACCAGTAGGCGAAGAAGTCGATGCACACGTACTTGCCGTCGTCCAAGTATTCCGACAGGGTGTGTGCGTTTCCATCGAGGTCGGTGACCGTGAAGTCCACGGCGGTGGTCAAGGATGTTTGGGCCCAAACGCCGGCACCAAGCAGCGCCGTCAAAGCCAGAGAGAAGAGGTGTTTCATCTGTGAGAGTTTTCTGCAACTTAAACCACACGGCGAATCAAGCCGTTGCACCGGCCGGCGTTTTTTCAGCTACGCGCCCAACCACTCAACCCAGGTGGGCAGCACCCAGACCGCCCAAACCCAAGCCAAAAGGACGGCCACCACGTTGAGCACCAACCCGACGCGGGCCATTTCGCCCATCCGGATTTGACCGCTCCCGAAGATGATGGCGTTGGGGGGCGTGGCCATTGGAAGCATAAAAGCGCAGCTGCTGGCCATCGTCACAGGAACAACAAGCAGCAACGGATCCACGCCCCAATTGAGGGCCACCTGCCCCACCACAGGGACCATCACCACGGTCAAGGCAAGGTTGCTCATCACCTCGGTCAACAAGAGTGAAGCCGCTGCAAAAACAAGAACCAACAACGCCACGGGCCATCCTTGCTGAGCCGCAATAGCCGAAGCCGCCAAGTCAAGCACGCCAGCCGACTTAAGGGCACCTGCAAGGGCAAGTCCGCCTCCGAAGAGCAAAAGGATGTCCCAGGGAAGTCGACGAGCCTCTTCCCACGTCATCAGAGGCACGCCCTTATTTCCTGAGGGAAGGACAAACAGCAACACCCCGGCCGTCATGGCGATGGACGTGTCTGAAAGCGGCCAACCCCACCATGCCACGAGCCACCGACGCGTCATCCACAAAAGCGCAGTCGACACAAACACGGCACCCACGCGGCGCTCCGCCGGGCTCCAGGCGCCGAGGTTTCGGAGTTCATTGCGCAAACCCTCCACCCCGTTTTCAAGCGGCTCTGGCCGAACGCGACACAGCACACGCGTCAACAAAAAGTACGTAGCCCACAGCATCAGCGCCGAGAACGGCAGGGCCATCGCGGTCCATTCCAAGAAGGGCACGGAAAGGGCAAAATGCTCCTCGAGCAAGCCAGCCATGGCCACGTTGGGCGGCGTCCCCACCAGTGTGGCAATGCCGCCGAGGTTGGCGGCGTAGGCCGTTCCAAGAAGCAAGGCCACCCCAAGCCTTGGGTGAGCCGCGGTTTCCACTTTGCCCAGCACAGACAACGCAATGGGCAACATCATGAGTGTCGTTGCGGTGTTCGAAATCCACATACTTAGTGCAGCGGTTGCAAGCATAAAGCCCCCGACCAACCGCCGCGGCCGTCCTCCCGCCGCCACGAGCACGGTCAAGGCAAACCGCCGGTGCAAGTTCCAGCGCTCCAGCGCCATGGCGAGGAGAAATCCGCCCAGAAACAGGAACACGTAGTGCGAACCGTACGGCGCCGTGGTGGTGGCCACGTCTGAAATCCCAAGCAAGGGAAAGAGGGCAATCGGAAGCACGGAGGTCACACCCAAGGGCACCGCCTCGGCCATCCACCACAAAAGCATCCACGTCGCCGCCGCCAGCACGCGCACCACGTCGTCGGGCGCACCAAAGCCGTGCAGCAATGCAGCCACAAGTGCGGCACCCAGCGGACCAGATAATTGTGCCCAAAGCCGACGTGTCATGGCTGCAAGGATAACCACGTTTGGGCGGACAACTGCCCTTCACACGGTACCTTGCCTCCATGGAACTGCCCCTCTTCCAAGTCGACGCCTTCACGAACCAGGTGTTCAGCGGCAACCCTGCCTGCGTCATGCCCTTGGAGGAAATGCTTCCCGACGAGGTTCTTCTCCAACTCGCACAAGAAAACGCGGTCGCGGAGACGGCGTTTCTCTTCGGCGGGAAAGGATGCTACCGGCTTCGGTGGTTCACCCCGGATTTGGAAATGGACTTGTGCGGACACGCCACGTTGGCCTCAGCGCACGTCGTCCTTACCCACCTGGAGCCCAACCTCGACGAAGTAGCTTTCGAGACCCTCAGCGGAACCTTGGTGGTCACAAGGCACCCGCGGGGGTACGAAATGGTGTTGCCCAACCGCGCGCCTGAACTGGCCATCTTGCCCGTGGAATTGGGCGAGGCCTTGAGCAAACAACCGCGTGAGGTGTTCAAGGCCAGGGATTACCTCCTCGTCTACGAACACGAAACGGATGTCGTCAACTTGACGGTCGATCGCTCCTTGTTTGACCGCATCAACCTCGGCACAGGAGGCGTAATTGTCACCGCGCCTGGGATGCAATGCGACTTCGTGTCTCGTTTTTTCACGCCTCAAGCGACAATTTTGGAAGACCCTGTAACCGGGTCAGCGCATTGCACCTCGGGGCCTTTTTGGGCCGAGCGCCTTGGGTCGACGCTGCTGCATGCCGTGCAGCGGTCCTCCCGAGGTGGGGAATTGCACCTCCAAATTTTGCCGGAACATGTCCTCGTTTCAGGGCAGGCAGTCACCTACCTCGAAGGTCAGGTGAGGTTGAATCTTCTCTGACCGATTGACAAGACTTGACACGCACAAAGGAGACAACGGTCCGCCTGCCGTCAATCCGAATCGCGAACGCAACGCACTACCATGCCGTTTCCAAAGCTCGAAGTTGACGCGACGCTGATGAAGCCTTCAATTTTCCGACGCCACTTGTAGGAGTCATTGTCGTTGGCTCCAGGAACAACCGACCACATCCAGGTTCCCGTATTTGTGCCGGACGGATGGCCGGGAACACCGTTGTTTCCCGGGCCCCAAATGAACCCGGTCTTCACGGCATTGAATCCGGTCGAGTTGGTCCCATTCCATTGCTCCGAGGACATCAAGGGAACGGCAACCTCACTCGGAAAATTGGCTTGATCAGGGGCGTAGGCAGCCACTGGCGCGCCCAATCCCAATTCCATCTGTATCCAGTCATTCTCAGTCGAAACGTGCCAACCCGAAGGGCAAATGTTGCGTTCATCGCGAGCCGCAAAAGAATTGTACCACAGTCCACGCTCGTCCACCACCTCGGTGCTGTCGTAGCCCAAAGCACACACCGAAGACAAGGAAGCCTCCCCAAAATAAGCCCAATCCGAGGGCTCCAACGCCACCGAGATGGAATCGCCATTGGCGAAGAGTTCGGTGCGCAAGTTTTCCGCAAACCAGCAATTCTCACCGATTTGCACTGTGGCGTAATCGTGGCCGTGATACGACACATGATCCGCGCCGCACGCAAAGGATTGAGCTTCCAAGTCCCAACAGCCTCCATACAAACTCAACAAATTCAGCAAATCGGACGTCGTCACGCATCCATCGAGGTCGCTGTCACCCACGAGCGACACTTCACACAATTGAGAATTCGCATTCCAGAAAGTCCCTGGACCGCAAAGGCCATCTCCTCCCCCACAGTCCTCACCAACGGCGGGATAGATGCAATCCACCGTGCAGACATGGAGCCCGTTGAAGTTGCACGCCGCAGGGTCATTGCACCCTTCGTTGAGGCACGATCCGTCCTCTTCAGTGGCCTCTGGGTTGAAATTGCACGCAGCGAGGTCTGTGCAACCAGGCACAATGGGCTGCTCCAGGTAAATTCCTGCCACCTCCTCGGCGGAGAGTGCGCGATTCCAGAGGGCCAGATCATCTATTTGTCCGAGGTAGTTGTATGGATTGCCAAAAATGGACTCGCCAATACGCACGGTTCCGAGGCTGTTCTCCCAGGCAATCGCGGTATTCCCGGTCTTCACTTCAATCCCGTCGACGTAAATGCTGTATTGGGCGCCATCCACTGTGAAGGCCAAATGCTTCCACCCCTCGGGCTGTTGGTATGAATATGAGGCATACGAAGAGGACTCGGTGTAGAGCCGAATGGCCATGTCACCTGTTGAAGCAATGTCCCAGATGAGAATAGAGAAATTATCGTACAACCCGGGCGTGGGGCCTTGATGGAAGATTTTTTGACCTGGCACGGCCGGATAATTCACCCACATCGCAAGAGTGATGGTGGAATCGAACAGCGCATCGGTTTCTGAGGGCAAATCCACGTAATCGTCGGCCGGCTGAGACAAATCCAATGCGCCATCGGGGTTTCCAAACCTGTCTTCGGTCCAAAGCAAATTCGTGGCAGAACCGTCCAGTCCTAGATCGCCGGAATCATCAACGTTCCCGTCCATTGAATACCAGCCTACCAACCCCTCTTGTGGGGCGAAATTTGGAACTTGAGCGAATGCGGTGTCCGAGTGGATGAAAACGGGCAGAAGGAGCACAGGCGCGAAGGGAGAGAATTTCATGGCGTACAATTTTTGTTCACGGTAAGAATCGACTCAACCACTTGGCAGCGCAAATCATATATGTAAAGACCCGTTTGCGACAGCGATTGCGGCCCATGTTTGACGTGACTTGTTGGATGAACACTTCAACAAAAACCCCCAATATGAGCGATGAAAACACATCTTCACACATGTCGCAGAGCTTGCTTGTACTGTGATTCACATTTTCACAGTTCCTTTCACTCAATCATGAATTTCACCTGCCCACTTCGCCG
>Ga0181571_10002138_pt1 | contig 14567 bp, 5 predicted proteins | sample 101ome_17_FD_132440 | JGI IMG/M metagenome (GOLD analysis project Ga0181571, IMG submission 132440) | Coastal salt marsh microbial communities from the Groves Creek Marsh, Skidaway Island, Georgia - 101407AT metaG (megahit assembly) | ecosystem: Environmental > Aquatic > Marine > Intertidal zone... | reverse complement strand
GGCGAGTGCGCACGTTTCCGTGGTCCAAGGGCACCCGTGAGCACGCAACCACCTCAGTATTTCCAATTCGCCACCCGCAGCAGCTGCGGCACACGTACCCGCGTTCCACGGGCATCCGTTCAAGTGCGCCCATTTCACTGCACTGAGGTGACCGTTGTAGGCAGCTGTGCTGGGCGTATTTTCGTCCCACGGGCATCCGTTTTCTCGCAACCACTTTAGAATATGTAACTGTCCTGACCCGGCAGCCTTCATGCACGTGAATTCATTACAGAGGGACCCTTTTCCCCGGAGATACTTGAGCAGTTCGAGTTTCCCTGCCGCCGCAGCACCATTGCAGGCCATTGGCACTAGGTCGAGAATATCGACAACATGTTTGCAAAGGCCATCGCGCGGGAGCGTGAAGTACCAATCGAACACGTGCTTATGCCCATGAAAGCCAGCAAAATGCATGTCCCCGAAAATGTCTCCAAGATCATCAGTAAGAGTAGACAAAAATGGACCGTCGTGCTTCCAAAGCCACTTCAGAACATCAAGGCGGCCCTCCACGACGGCAACACGTCGCCTCGAACCAAGCCGATCAACCCGATCGCCGATGTCGCAAGATCTCATGAACTCGACGGGCCCCAACTTGTACACGAAGTCCCTGCACTCTTTGTTCACCTGCGCCAGTCGGAAGTGGTCTTTCACGTCGAGCTTGCTCAGAACCTCCGCCTCGAACAGATCGGGCACGTCCCGCATCAGCGCGCCGAGCAGCACGCCGAAGTCTCCCTCCTTCGAGAGCTTGATCCGTTTGCTCCTCCTCGGCTCCATGGCTGCCGCGGCGCGGGTCAGCAGTGGCGGCGATTCGACGGGGGTGCCCTCGAGCTTTTCGGAACCCTCGTGGCTTTTTCTGGGACGTGACGAGATCCGTTGGCTCGGGCGGTCGGCACCAAAGAAGGCTTCGGGGCCGCTCGAGAGTCCAGACGCGCGTCGCGCGCGTGGGTCACGGCGGAGAGCAGCGGCGCGTCGCTCTCCGGAGACCATGTCGGATACGCGGCTGGACGTGACGCGGTGAGCAACCCGCCCGCGAGTGCCCCCACCCCGCACCCCCGCGCACCCGCGAAACGCCCGAAGAAACGAGAATCCAACACGGACAAATCCGGACGACATGCCCCCACCTCGTCTCTGACCAGCCCCGTTCCCCATCCGACGCGTGAGCAGGCTGTGTCTGGCCGCGGCGGAGGACGATGCGGAGCTCATCCACGACATCGTCGAGCGGAACGGCCTCCCCGCCACGTCGCACGAGCCCCTCAACCGCATGACGCCCCTCCACTTCGCCGCGCGAGCCGGAAACGTCCTCGCCATCGTCGCGCTCGAGAAGCTCGGCGCGGACGTCAACGCCGTGGACGCCGACCTGAACTCGCCGCTCGTGCTGGCGGTCGAGTCCCACCAGAAGGAGGCGGCGCACACCCTGATGCAGATGGGCGCCACCCTGCACGGTAACGTCCAGAAGGCTGCGCACAAGGGCATCGTCGCCAACCGCATCGCCAACCGCCTGCGCGAGCTCGCCACGCGAAACGACCAGCGCAAGTTCATCGGATACCTCGCCGCGGGCGCCGACCCGAACCACCTCGCGGGCCAGGCCGGGTCCCTCGAGTCGCACGCGCAGTCCAAGGCCACCGCGCGCGGCCGTTTCAACGCTCGCACGGCCGTTTCACTCGCTCGGGAGGTGCACACGCTGCACACCGTCGTGGCGAGAGCGGCTCCCGACGTCGTTCGAGCCATACTCGACGCCGGCGCGGACCTGCACTCGCCGGACGCCAGGGGACTGACGCCGCTGTACACCGCCATCGAGACGGACGCGGACGACGCGGTGGTGAGGCTGCTGCGCGAACGGGGCGCGGAGCTGGTGTCGAACGCTTCAAACGCTCGGCGCAGGGATAGCCTCGGCCACTGGCTCGCGTCGCACGTCAACGACCTCATCGAGAAGAGGGAGCTCATCAAGGCTAAGCGGTTCATCCAGTGCGGGGTGGACATGAACCTCCCCGCGGGGTTCGAGCGCAGGTCCAACGTGGTGATGGCCGCCACCGTGGACGGGTGCGCGGAGCTGCTGGACTGGATGCTCAAAAACGGGGGCGACCCCAACGCGACGAACAGGAAAGGATTCACCGCGCTCGGCATGGCCATCGAGGCTGGATGTCTCGGCGCCACGCAGGTGCTTCGCGCCGCGGGGGCCCTCGTGGGGGGCATGGACACGATCAAGCTGCTGTCCACCGCGTGCGTCACCGGCGACCTGCACGGCGTCATCGCCGTGCTGAGCAAGGCGAGGAAGGATTCCAAGGCTGAAAACGGCGGCGGCATAGACGTCAACACCCGGATGCCCGGAGACAGGACCGTCCTTCATCAAGCCGCGGAGGGCGGCCACCACGGGATCATACGCGCGCTCGCCAGGGTGGGCGCGGACGTGCACGCGCGGGACGGCCACGGGCTCACGCCGCTCGCCACCGCGATGCTGCGGGGTAAGTGGCTCGCCGCGCTCGAGCTGCTTCGGTGCGGCGCCTGTCCGAGCGTCAGGGTGTGCGAGACCGAAAGGGCCTTTCTCCGTGCGCTGAAGATCGCGAGGGAGAGCGAGGCGAACTTGGTGGCGGTGTACTGGTGCGGGGGTTCGTCCCCGGCGCTGTCGGATAAGTTCATCCAGGCGGCGGACAGCGCGAGGGCGCACGAGGCCAAATGCGCGTTCATCGTGGTTCACGTCTCCGTGGAGGAAATTTCTCGCGGGTGGATGTGGCGGTACATTCCGCGGCCCGGGGAGAAGTACCCGAGGCTGCGCGCCGCGGGCGGGGAGACGGACGAGGCGCGTATCGGCAGGGGAAAGAAAGGGGTCAAGGCTGCGACCGCCGCGTGGCTCAGGAGGGTCAAACCGGCTAACGACGGAGGCGGACTTCTCGCCGAGGTGAGGTCGATCAAGGGCACCGCCGACCACCTCCCTTCGCGCGCCGCCGAGAGCGGCAACGCCGCCGCCTCCGGATCCGGGCGTCAGTCTCCGTCGTTTCTCATGTCCAGGAAGCTCACCACGGGCAAGGGCTCGGGCGCGTTCTCGTTCAAGGTTGGACTGAGCGCCACGCTGGCGCAGGCCCGAAGCATGGACGCCAATCAACTCGCCAAGTTACACATCGCCACCCTGAAGCAGGTCAGCGAGGCGACCCCGGACGAGATGCGCGCGCAGATGGAGGCGGCGAAGGCGCGCGTGGCGAAGTGGTCGCGGTCCTTCATGATTTTCCAGTTTTACTCGGTGCCGGGAGAGTCTGCGGTGACCGAGTCCGTCAAAGCGCTGCTGCAGCCGGCTGACGATAATAACGCGGCGGAGAGTTTCGGGACGGACTCACCCGCGGGCAAGGCCGGGGACGGTAAGAGAAAACGTCCGGGGCTCGATTCCGTGGCGAAGAAGATGGCGGGCACGAGGACCGTGCTGGGATGGGGCGGCATCGAAAACTACTTCGCTGCTGTGCCCAAAAATTCACCGTACTTCACGCGAATTTTGGACAACCACTCCAGGTACGGAGACAAGATCAAACGCGCGCGCAGGGTGAAGCGCGACGAGCTCCGAAACACCCTTCGCGAGATCGCGGAGATGGAAAGGCGCGGGTTGGGTTCGGACGACGAGGACGCCCCGGCTGGCGGCGGGTTTACGTCCCGCGGTCATCCCCGGCGCGTGTCCGAAAACGAAAAGAAACGCGAAGAGGAGCGCAAGGAACGAGAGGGGTGGACGCAGGTGTACGGAGTCGAGCTGACCCGGGTGATGGACACGGTCCCGGTCGCGACGGAGGCTGGGAGAGTCGCGGAACAGGACACCGATAACCTCGAATCGCAGCGCAAGCTGGAGGAAACGGCGACGGCGGCGATCGAAGCCATCGAGGCGAGACGAATCGCCGAGGAAAAGGTGGAGGCGGATTTCGCCAAGGAGGCCAAGTCGCTGGCTGGTGGAAAGGGAAAATCGAAAAAGGATCCCGCGAAGCTCGCGGCGGACAGACCCGTCCGCGTCGTGATCCGCGAGGGAGTCAAGTACGGCATCAGTCGCAAGCGCGCCAAGCTGGGCGGCGACAAGTACAGGCAGGCGCACGTCGGCCTGTTCCTCAGCAACTCCGCGGAGAACGCCGCGCTCAAAGCGGTGGAGCAGGCTGCGCGGAGCGCCAAGCGAGAGCAGCAGAAACGGCGTCAAAAGGCGCGCGTGGACGACTTTCAGCGCAAATTAGAGGAACAGCACGCCAAGTCACCGAACGCGCGGAGGTCGATCGGGTCGGCGAGGGACGCGTCGAAGCCCGCGCCGTCGGATAGGTCCCCCCGGCCGGGCGCTCCCGCCGCCGCGAGTAAATTCATCCCCTTGCCCGAGGATGACTTTGACGATCTCGACGAGTCGCCGACGACCCTCGCGGGCGCGGTGTCCGCCGGATCCGACTTTCTCGTCTCCGACCCGCCGCACTCGCCGCAGGCTGTCGTCGAGTCCTTTCTCGGGGACGACGACGACGACGCGTGGCGGGAAGGTGACGTCGACGAAGAGTACGATTCGGTGTTCATGTCCGGCACAAAATTTTCCAGACCCGACTCCGATGGCGACTTACCCGACGGCGACGACGATGGGTTAGTCGTCTTGGTGGGACCCGGACCGGTGGTGGAGGGGTTCATGCCGCACGCGCACTACGACGAGACGGTGCGTCGAACGTTGCTCGAGTCCGTGCCGGGTTCGCGAGCGCCGCTTCGCTTCGGCGATCCGAGCCGCAGGCGACGCGCCGAGTCAGACGCCGACCTATCCGACATATCCGGAACTTTCCAGACTCGCCCGGATTCTCTGTCCGACCCGAACGACTCGAACCAGCGGACGGACCGCCCGTCGTCGCCGAACTCGACCGAGTCGCCGAACTCGCCCGACTCGCCCAAGTCGCCAAAGTCGCCAAAGTCGCCCATTCGAGGCTCTAGGCTCGCGCAGATGATCGGGACCGGGTCCAGAGCCGGCGTTTCCGCGGGGACGTTCACGCAGGCGTTTCTCGGATCGTTTTTCGCCTCCGCCGCGTCGATAAAGTCGCGAGCCGCGAGGGACGCCGAGATCGCCGCCGACTTCGAACAGGCCGCCGACGAGTTCTACGTGATACCCGACGCGCACGGGTGGGCCATCCTGGAGACGGTGGAGGGCGGTTTACACGAGCGCGGAGTCCTCGAGGAGGAATTCGTCATGCAGTTTAGCTGGCACGCGCCGCACTCCGACTGGCTTCGGGAGTACATGGAGGAGATTGGGCCGGAGGGGTTCGTGGACAAACCCGCGTTCAAGCGCGCCGCCGCGCGGGGCAGCGCGCACCTCGTGGAGTACCTGGACGGCACCGTCCCGCGAGCGGCTTTGGAATCGCACCTCGCCGATTCGACGTGGAAGACGGAGGCTGCGCCCGGCGGCGGTCGAAGAGCCGCGCTGCACCTCGCGATGGTCAACTGCGACGTCGCCGCGGTGGACGCGCTGATGAGGCGCGATCTCATACGGCAGATCATCGTCCCGGACAGCAAGGCGTGCATACCCCTCTTCTACGCGGCGCTCCGGGGGACTCGGATGCTCACCGCGACGGTTTCCAGGCTCCGCGGCGTGGAAAAGTTTACGAGCCAGTACATCTCCGAACTCCTCGAGATGCCCAACTCGCTCGGTCTCGCGCCCCTGCACGTGGCGCTCGAGATGGGTCACGTCGCCACGGTCAAGTGCCTGCTTCGCGAGGGCGTGCGTCTCACCACGGACACGGACAACTCCACCGGTCGCAAGTCGTTGCACTCGCTGGCGCAATCGGACGTCGGCGGCGGGACGATGCGCAGACTCACCGACGTGCTGCTCGCGTATCCCGGCATCGACGAGATACTCGACGTCAAGGACGCGCACGGCGACACCGCGCTGTCGCTCGCGGTGAACAAGGGTCACACGTACCTGGCGTTGCGGTTACTGGAGAAGGGCGCCAGCTTGACCCCAGACGCCGGCGAGGCGTTGGGTTTGGACAACGTCCTGACGGTGGCCAACGTCATGCACTCGCTCGTCCTCGCCCGAAACGTCGCGGCGATTCGATGGCTGATCGTCAGGTCCGACTCCGACCCGAAGGTGCTGCTGTCCAGGGACGCGAAAGGCCGGACGCCCCGGGATTTGGTCAGGCTGGGCGACGCGATTGGGCACCGAATCCACTCCATGCTCCTCGCCGCGGAGGACGCGGCGATGGGTTTAACGGACGGGTTCGTCGACGTGGGCCTGACGCGGCCGGAGGACATCGTCGAGCAGCTGCAGTGGGAAAAGTACGAGCGCGCGGTGGCCAGGCACAGGCGTCGGGTCCGCGAGAGGCAGCGCGAGCGATGCCGGGCGAGGTTCGGGTGCGGCGGGTGCCTCGGGTGCGGCGGCGGTGGGACGATGGAAAAAGCGTCGTATGGGTCGCCGGCGGCGTCCAAGCGCGGGCGTTCGTCCATGGTATCCTCCGAGGGTGCCGAGGGTGCCGAGGGTGCCGTCAACAAACGGAGGGGCGTCGGCGACGCGAAGGCGCCGTCGCGCAACAAGGTGGCGCCCGGTCCCGGTCCCGGTCCCGTCGTCGAGATGGTGGAGGTCAAACGGGCGGACGAGTCTCGCCGCGATGAAAAAGCCGGAGACCCGGCGCGGGTGCAAACCATGCGAAGGGGGGATTCGGCCGATCGTTCGCTGGGCGGATCGTTCAATCTTCCGCAGCCGCCGCCCAGGGAGCCCAGGTCGGCTTTGGATAAACTCGCCGGCGGGTTCGATTCCGGTTCTGAATCCTCCATTCCTTTCGGTTTGGCTAAAGTCGGCAAGTTTCTGGACGAGGGCTTCCGTTTGAGCGACTCCTCGTCCGACAGCGAGGGTCACATCGACACTGACGAGAGCGAGGGCGAGCTGGACGCCATCAGGCCGGAGCCCGCGCGAGGCAGGATCAGCAGGCACAACGACTTTCATGTTCTCATCGCCGTCCGCACCGATAACTTCATGTCGCTGGACATGATCAAAGACACGGTGGAGGGGTTCACGCGCAGAAGGTGGCTCTCCATGCTCCGAAGCAAGTACGGCGTCGTGAACTTGCTCGCGCAGTGCTCTCACGCGGTTCGCAGGTGGCGCGCCAGAGGTTTGTGGCGTTTCGCGTTAAAAACCGCAAACCAACGCTCCTCCGAACTCGCCCGTCTGCAGGCGTCCAGGCTGGTCAACTTACTCCGCGACAACGACCTCGCCGCGTGGATCCTGGAGCTGCCCACCGGCGCCGACGAGAAGCGGGGGACGAATAAGACGACGGCCCGGGAGGGGAACGTGCGGTGCGAGATTTTGGTCGCGGTGAACGCGTCGCGGGAGATGCTCATAGCGCTGGCGGACCAGGCTGAGCTCTTTTTGGAGCGAACCGACGGTCGCATGATGCGTTTCCGCGCCAGCGAGGCATCCAAGTTCAAGCAGCACTCCGAGACGCGGATGTTCGATCCGTCCACGGCGCAGTCGCTCGTGCTGCGGCAGCTGCGCGAGGTGACTCAGAACACGCAAAAGATTGGCGAAAACTTGCTCGACGACTGCGTCTTTTTCCTTCACAACCACGACGACGGCGCCGGGCGCGCGGTGGTGGACGGGTGGATCCACCGGTACCTGCCGATGCCGCTCGGCAAGCTGCGCAACTACCTGTGGCCCGCGCCGTCCGAGAACAGGGCGCGGGAACACATGAGGGACCTCAACAGCGTGCAGGCGTACCTCGGCTCGCAGATTGCTTTTTACTTCGCGTTTCTCGCGGTGCTCACCAGCTGGCAGTGCGTCATCGTCTTCCCCGCGATCGTGTTCACCGCGCTGCAGTTCGTCTACGGCTTGCAGATCCGATTGGTCCTGTACAACGTGCTGTTCGTGCTCTTGTGGGCGGGGATGTACACGAAGGCGTGGGCGAATAAGTCCCGCGAGTTGCAAAGCCTCTGGGAGGGCGCGGAGGTTGACGAGGTGGACAGGTCTCGGCCCGAGTTCAGGGGCGAGCGCCGTTGGCTTCGACCCCGCGACCCCACCGGGCAGGTCACCGGCCCGTCGGAGCTGTACGAACTCGTCGAGATCAACCGGATCAAGTTCACGCTGCAGCCGCACTACCCGACGCACCGAAGGAGACTTAAGCTCTTGCTCTCGTGCCTGATCATGCTCGTCGCGGTGACAATCTGCGGCACGCTGCAGTACTTGGTCCTCGAGCTGACCCTCAACTACGGCGACGAGGGACTCGGCGACCCGAGCAATCCGAACTACGACTCGTGGTATAACTTCGAGTACAAAGTGCTCGGCGGCGTCATCACCGGCGTGATCCTGCCCATCTTCAACGTCGTCTATCAGATGCTCGCGAGGGTGCTCACGAGGTGGGAGAACCACCGAAGGGAGGTCAAGCACACCGACGCGCTGGTCGTGAAGTTCTTCGTCGTCGAGTCCTTCAACGCGTACTTCTCCCTCTTTTACATCGCGTTCGTCAAGGAGAACATATATCACCTCAGCGTCCAGCTCGGTTCCATGATCGCGACCAAGTTCATCGTGGACCAGGTTGTGGAATACGGGTTCCCCGCCTTGTTGAACCGGCTCAAGAAGGGACGAAAGCGGTGGTACATGAACAGGGCGGGCGCGTCGTCGCATCACGCCGGTCGCAAGGGATTCCTCACGGAGGAGGAGTCGTCCTTCGAGCAGAGCACCCTACCGCAGGTGAGGGACCTTTACCTGGAATACGCGGAGATGTGCATTCAGTACGGGTACCTGGTCATGTTTGCTCCGGTGTTTCCCGTGTGTTTCCTGTTAGCCGCCGCGAACAACGTGCAGGAGATTCGCGGCGACCTGATGAAGATCGTCTACCTCGGGCGACGCCCCGTCCCGAGAGCCGCGAAGGACATCGGCGTGTGGTACGTCTTCCTCAAGCTGTTCACGTTCGTGGCTTGCTTCACCAACGCGGGGATAATAACCGTGACGGTGGACGCCTGGCGCGACGCGAGCGAGCCGACGCACGACGACAACGCGCTGACGTGGCCGTTCGATCGGCTCGCGGCGCTGGAGAAGCGGGTGCTGTTCTTCGTCATCGCCGCGAGTCTCGCGGCGATGGTCGTGATGTACGAGTACTTCGTGCCCAGCGTCCCGGCTTGGGTGCAGTTTAAGATTCTCCGCATGCAGCACGAGATTATGGTGCCGGAGGATCTGCGGCAGGAGAGGCACAGTCTGGAGAGCAGGATTCACACGCGCAAGGTTTTCATGATGCCGCTGGAGGACATGAAGAGGTGGGCGAGCGGCCAGTCCAGTCTGCTGGTGACCCCGGACGCCATTCGCAAGTGGCGGCTGTTCAGGCCGCACAAGTTCCGCCTCGAGCGCGACTACCTCGTCAAGCAGAAGAAAGCCGAGGGTCCGGAGAAGAAGACGAAAGGGAGGGCGCCGCTCGGGTACCGCGGTGGATCCGCGCTGAAAAACACGCTCATGGGCGGCAGGCTGTTCCAGCGAAGGACCGGCAAGGTGGCGAACGGCGCGTAGTTAGTCCCGGCAGTTACATCACAAAGCATCATACAGAAGAGCTAGCCGCGCAAGCTACGCGAGTTGGCGCGGCGACGTAGTAAAAGAATCCTCCAACCCCGACTCGGTCCCCGGCGGTCACGACACGACGCAGCCGCACCCGGGCGCCGAGCCGCCTCCCCCGCCTCCGCCGCCCTTCTCCTTCCCTCCCGCTCCGCCCTTGGACGGCTCGGGTTTGGGCTGCACCAGGAGGTGACACGTCACCAGCGACCCCACCGCGACTTTGCAATCGGCGAGCGTCTTGCCGGGCTCCATGACCTTGCCGTTGTGGATGAGGCGAACTTCGCGCGGGTCGTCGGGCGCGGGCTTGCCCACCTTGTCCGCGGGCCACTCCGCGACGACGAGCTCCTTGACCGTGTTGACCTTGGCGCTGAGCGGGATGTTGAGCGGACCTGTCGAGCGAGCGGACGGGGACGGGATCGAGTCGGGGTCAGGATTTGGCGTTTGAGCGTGTGGAGTTTGGAGCGCGCGTCGAACATCCCGAGGGCGGGGTCGGAGGTTGGGGCGCCGCGCGGTGCGGCGACGTCGGGGCGCGGGATGTCCCTCGGTTCGCCGAGCGGCCCGCGCGGGATCCACGCCGCGCTCGTCGATGCGAGCGCGATGGGAACCCGCGCGCGTATCGCCCGCCGGGCGCACGGCTCGGCGCGCGGGGCGACCCCCTCCTTTGCCAGTGCCCTTCTTCGACGGGGCCACGCTGGCGGACAAACGCGTTCGAAGAGATCTGGCGCGGTCGGGGTTCGAGCGGGGCGCGCACCTATGTCGACGCCCTCGGGCATCCTGAAACGAATCTCCGCCTCGGTCATCGCGTCCTGTTCGTCCTCGCGCTGACCGATCCTCCCGATGCTCCTGTCTCGCCGTGTCCGCCTCTTAGCACTATCTCCCGCTCCACGTCCGAGAAATTGCCGGGAAGCGCTTTCGGGTCGCGCGCGTGCGCGGCTCCGTTATCCACGATCCGGCGACGCGATCCGAGCGCGCGGGTGTATCACGCGACGGACGACACGTCGGGCGTGCGATCGCGAGTCGCTCGACGCTCCGCGCGCGAAGGCGAGTGAGCGCGGGCCTGTCGGTTGAACCGGGTGGGGCGAGCGTCGCGAGTGATGAAGGAGGGCGCCAAAAGACGATGTTGTCCGGCCAGACCGGGCAGGTCGGCTGCAAAAGAACAGTTCGAAACTGGGCCTTCACAGATCTGGCTGGCGGCACAGTCGGAGGCGCGATCGGCGCGACTGGGGCGTTTCGGACGGAACGACCATGGCGGGACCTCTCATGCGGATGCCCAACGGGCAGATGATCGTGAGTTTCGACGCGCGTTCGCCCTAAATCCACCAGAACGCGCCACCGCCGCAACCCGCCAACTCGCGTCCCGCCCTTTTCCAACCAAGATCACGGTTGACCGCCGTCGCTCCCCTTCCTCCTCCACCCCTCCTCCCGCCAACAGCAACCCCAGATCGTGCTCCTGCGCGAGGGTACGGACACGAGCCAGGGTAAGGGCCAGCTCATCTCCAACATCAACGCCTGCATGGCGGTCGTGGATTCCGTCCGCACCACCCTGGTACGTCCCAGATCCGCCTCCCCCGATCGGACTTTGAAAAAAAACCCCCGAACCGCCGCGCATCTTCTCGATCGGAAGCCCGTTCCCGCTCACCGCTGACCGCGATCCCGACTCGTCTCCCCCGCGCGATCAATCCAGGGCCCCCGCGGACTGGATAAGCTCGTGCACGACGACAGGGGCGTCACCACCATCTCCAACGACGGAGCCACCATCATGAAACTCCTCGACATCGTTCACCCGGCGGCTAAGTCGTTGGTGGACATTGCTCGCTCGCAGGACAGCGAGGTGGGCGACGGCACCACCACCGTCGTCATCCTCGCCGGCGAGTTCCTCCGCGAGTGCAAGCCCTTCGTCGAAGACGGCGTGCACCCGCAGAACATCATCAAATACTTCCGCGAGGCTGCGCAGATGGCCATCGCGAGGGTGCGGGAGCTCTCCGTGTCCATCGAGGGCAAAGACGCCGCGGACAAGCGCGAGCTGCTGAAGAAGTGCGCCATGACCACGCTGTCGTCGAAGCTCGTCGGCGGCGAGAAGGACTTCTTCGGGCAGATGTGCGTCGACGCGGTGATGCACCTGGACCAGGATCTGCTGGACCCGAGGATGATTGGCATCAAGAAGGTCATGGGCGGCTCCATGCGAGAGTCGTTTTTGGTGGATGGCGTCGCGTTCAAGAAGACGTTCGCCTACGCGGGTTTCGAGCAGCAGCCCAAGTACTTCGAGAACCCCAAGGTGCTCGCGCTGAACCTGGAGCTGGAGCTCAAGAGCGAGAAGGACAACGCCGAGGTTCGACTCAGCGACCCGGCGAAGTATCAAGAAATCGTGGACGCGGAGTGGAACATCATATACGACAAGCTCGAGAAGTGCGTGGCGTCCGGCGCGAAGATCATCCTGTCCCGCCTCGCCATCGGCGACCTCGCGACGCAGTACTTCGCCGACCGCGGCGTCTTCTGCGCCGGGCGAGTCACGGAGGAGGACTTACTCCGCGTCACCAAAGCCACCGGCGCGAGGACGCAGACGACGGTGAACGACGTCACCCCCGAACAGCTCGGCACGTGCGAGGTGTTCGAGGAGAGGCAGGTTGGTAACGAGCGCTTCAACCTGTTTCGCGGGTGCCCGGGGTCCAAGACGTGCACCATGGTGCTCAGAGGCGGCGCCGAGCAGTTCATCGAGGAGGCTGCCAGATCCCTCAACGACGCCATCGAGATTGTCCGCCGAGCGGTTAAGAACGCGGCCATCGTCCCGGGCGGTGGCGCGATCGACATGGAGCTCTCCCGCCACCTCCGCGATCACGCGCGCGGCATCGCGGGCAAGGGCCAGCTGTTCATCAACGCGTTCGCCAGGGCGCTGGAGGTGATCCCCCGCCAGCTGTGCGACAACAGCGGGTTCGACGCCACCGACGTGCTGAACAAGCTGCGACAGAAGCACGCGCTCGGAGACGGCGAGGGCGCCAACTTCGGCGTCGACGTCAACACCGGAGGCGTCATCGACGCGTACGAGGCTTTCATCTGGGAGCCCGCGCTCGTCAAGATCAACGCCATCGGCGCCGCGTGCGAGGCCACCTGCCTCATCCTGTCCATCGACGAGACTGTGAGGAACCCTCGGAGCGAGGGTGCCGACGGGCAGCCCATCCACGCGCCCGGGGGCCGCGGCGGGCGGGGCGGGCGCGGAGGGCGCGGGCGCGGGCGCGGGATGAGGCGTTGATCGGGCCGCCGGTAAAACGATTAGTGCATTCTTTCCACGTTTAATAATCACGCGCAGCCTTTCGTAAGTTGAGAGCGCTACGAGCCGGTGAGCGTTTGAATCAGAAGGATAACCGGAAATCGACGTCAAACGCCCGGGCCGACACGCCCCACACGCCAAGTGCGTTCGATTGCGCCAACGCGGTCTTTGGAGGGGAAACCGGGCAGTCCTCCGCGAACACCGCGTCTGGATCTGCCGGGAGCGCCGCGGGAGGCCCTTCGTTTCCGGGCTCCAGCCGCGGTATCATAACCCCGAGCTTCTCGTCGCCGGCGCCCGGCCTACCCGTCGCGCCGCCGTTGGATAGGTACGCGGTCCCGGGCTCTTCTCCCGCGCCCGCATCCACCGGGCCGCCTTCCACGATGTCATCATTTTTCAAGTCGTTCGCGCTGGCGGTGAACTCGACGCACGACGCGGGAACCCAGCCGTCTTTCTTGGACCAACACCACGCGGGACCGAAGCTCGCCCTTCGCTCGTCAAACACGCTTCGGCCGTCGCGGCGAAAGTCCTCGACGAACGAGTAAAACCCGCCGAAGACGTCGTCTCGCGGGCGCAACACCCTAAAGGACGCGAGATGCGTCCAACCGGCGTCGCCTTCGGGCCATATCCACGCGCCGAAGCACGCGTGCGTCTCGCCCTCTTCGCGGCGGTGCATCACGCAGAACCTCATCTTCCGGCCGGCGACCCAATTAGCGCCCGAGTGGTCTATGCACTGCGCCCCGGTGCCTTCGCCGCCGAACCTCCGCACGACGACGTGCGCGTTCTCGTAGAGCGTCTGGACGCGATCAGCCTTGGTCGCGTGAGCGTCGTTCTCGGCGTCGGATTGGTCCCACACCGAGAACAGGACTCTCCTCTCTCCCGGGTTTTCGTTGTCGTTGTCCTGGATGCCAAAGTAACCGCCCGAGAACCCGCAGCACATGAAGAAGCTCCCCGGGCTGTGCTTCTGCACGACGCACTCGTTGTAAAACGCCCGCACCGGCGAGTCGTTGCCGGCGAATTCGAAATGCAAGTGCACCGATCTCGCGGTGTTGAACCGCCGGTGCGGCGCGCCGGTGTGAGGAGGGTTCTGAGGGATGCCTTGCGGTTGTGGCATGATCGTCGTCTGTTGCTTCAGCTGGGAGGCGATGCAGCCCATGTCGGAAACGCGCGGGAATTCGCGCCGCGGTGGGCGTGCAAGACGCGGGAAGGGTTATTTATGTCGGGGTCAGAATCGCGCCGCGGCTTGTGTGACTGCGACCAACACCTGTCGACCTCGCAAGCAGCGCCCCGGGGCGTTTTCCTTTGATGATATCATCAGCCCACCCGAGGGATTTCTCGCATTCGACCGGCGGGGCACTTGGACGGGGCGCGGGGGTGGATGCCAGCGATTTGGCGGCCGAACGTGGGTAGGGTGCTCCCGGATGTGGACATCGAGGTTGGGGTGACGGAGGACGCGTCGAGCAAGGGGACGAAGCGGAAGAGAGCCCCTCGCACAAAGGGGCCGTGCGAGCACGGGGTGAAGAGGAGGTCGCAGTGCAAGGTGTGCAGCGCTTGTCCGCACGGGAAGTGGCGCTCTCGGTGCAAGGAGTGCGGCGGGTCTCAAATCTGCGAGCACGGTCGTCGGCGCTCTAGGTGCAAGGAGTGCGGTGGGGGCTCAATCTGCGAGCACGGTCGTCAGCGCTCTACGTGCAAGGAGTGCGGCGGGTCTCAAGTCTGCGAGCACGGTCGTCAGCGCTCTACGTGCAAGGAGTGCGGCGG
>Ga0181571_10002135_pt1 | contig 14576 bp, 5 predicted proteins | sample 101ome_17_FD_132440 | JGI IMG/M metagenome (GOLD analysis project Ga0181571, IMG submission 132440) | Coastal salt marsh microbial communities from the Groves Creek Marsh, Skidaway Island, Georgia - 101407AT metaG (megahit assembly) | ecosystem: Environmental > Aquatic > Marine > Intertidal zone... | reverse complement strand
GCTCGATACGCTCTCATTTGCCAGGCAGAGGGTCTCGTTCCTATTGTCGAGCCCGATATCTCCTTGAAGGGAGACCATGACTTGGAAACCGCCGTCAGAGTGAACGTGAAGGTCCAATCCGAGCTTTTCAAGGCTATGCTCGACCACGGCGTATTCATGGAAGGATCAGTCCTGAAGAGCAACATCGTGAATCCCGGTAAAGCCTGCAAGACAAAATACACGGTAGACGAGATTGCTGTGGCGAACTTGGCTGTGTTCCGACGCTGTTTCCCCACCGCAATCGTCACCGCAAACTTCCTCTCCGGCGGACAGTCGCTCGAGGATGCCTCTGCACGTTTAAACGCGATCAACAAGCACAAGACGGCGAAAGATCCTTGGAACCTTTCCTTCTCTTGGTCTGCAGCGTTGCAAATGCCATTATTTCAGCTCTGTAAAGGCAAAGACGGTTTGCAGCTCGAGGCGATGAGTGAGTTGTATTTGAAAGAGCTAGCCATAGCGAGCGCTGCGGCTCGCGGTGAACACGTCCCAGGAGCGGGCGAGGGCGATCACGCGATAGCGTGAGGTGCGAGTACTGTCTTCGATGAACTACGTGCTCTTATTAAGAATCGTCTGCTTTCTTCACTTTCTTCACCTGCTCCACCCGCTCGTATCTGTAGTAGTCCACGAAGTACCTTCGAGGGTAAAATTTAAGACTCAGTGCGCTCTGGCCAAATTGTACGCCGCCATCGCCACCGACGCGGACACGTGCACGTTCAACGACCGGATCATCCCCTTCTGCGGTATCACCACGCACGCGTCGAGCACGCCGAGGACGTCGGCGTCGATGCCCTCCCGCTCCCGTCCCAGCACCAGAGCCGTCTTTCTCGGAAACCGGTACTCGTTCACGTCCACCGCTCCCCGCGTCTGCTCCAACCCCACCAGCGCGTACCCTTCCCGCCGCAACCTTCGCAGGTACGACACCAAGCCGCGCACGGGCACGTCCCTGATCGGAAGCCAACGCTCGGCGGTGACGCTGACGGCGGTAAAGTCCCTGTGCGAGACGGTCTGCGCGGCATCCGCGATGACGAGCGCCTCGGCGCCGAGCACCTCGCACGTCCTCGCCAGTCCCGCGAGGTTGGGGATCTTATCCACGAGCGACGCGACGACGACGAGGCCGGGGGGTCGTTCGGGCGGGCGTTTATCGAGCGTTTCGTCGACGTCAGCGGCCGTCACCCCGAGGGACGCGTCGGGATCGCCGGTTCGGTCCACGCGATTCGCCATCGCCGCGAGCGCGAGCGCCATCGGATCCGTCGAACCCCCGATAAACCCCGTCGACGTAAACCCCGTCGACTTATCCACCTTCTTCTGCAGCGACAACGCGCTCGTTCCCCCGGCGTTCGAACCTGCAGCCTTTGTTTCCGGCGCATCCAAAGAAGTGAGCGAGAACCCGTCGACGAGATGAGAAACGGATCCGCCGGCGTCGTCGTCGTCGTCGAGCGATACGGCTCCGGTGACTCTCCCGCCGTCGCACCCTCCACCCGAACCGCCCCACGCGATGTCGAGGTTGCACCCCGCCCGCATGGCGTCGCTCCAGAGCCACGCGTCCTCCGCGGCTCGTTGTCGCCTCAGCCCCTCGCGCGACGCTCGCAAAAATTCGTCGACGGAGGCGAGCGCCGACGCCGGCGCGCCCTCGAACCCCGGATCGTCCGGTCCGCTCTCGCAGTCGAGCGCCCCGGCGAGCAGGTCCTTCGGGGCGCACGGGAGCGGGGCGTCGAACACGGGGCCGCACGCGACGCGAACCTTGACCATCTCCGAGTTTGTCGCGAGAAGCGACGCGATGGAGCCCAGAACGGACAGAGACGGAGCCGGAGACGGAGACGGGGACGATGAGTCGGCACCCGGGGACGGAGATGGATCCGATGGATCCGATGGCTGTCCGGCGTCCTTTTCGGTCGTCCCCGTCGAAGGGCCCGCTTCGAACGCGTCGACGCCAAACGCGTCGAGCAGCGCGTGCGTCGCGAGTTGAGCAAAGACTCGCAGCGAGTGATTGTGCGCCAGCGACCACGGCGCCACCGCGGACAGCGTCTCCCTCGCGAGCTCGACGTTCTTCTCGGCATCGCGACGATCCGCCGATGATCCGCGCACCGGGTGGCTCGGACCGGGCGGTTTGGAACCCCGTCCCGATGACCCGTAGGACGTCGGTTCGTTTTTTTTATCGCGGACGACGCGACCCGCCGCGACGAGGATCCACGACGCCGCTTGTAACGGTTTAACGTCCGGTGATCTCAGCGCGGGTATCGCCACGTCCGTCACGACGCACGGGTACGACCTCGCGGCGAGGGTGAAGAACACCTCGGCGTAGTAACGCACGCCGGGGAGGTTGTGCGCGGCCACGGCGGCGGGGGCGGCTTTTTTCAGCGCCGTCTCGATCGACCTAAAAGCGAGTTGGTCGTCGGCGTTGAACTCGTTCAACTCGTTCAACTCGTTCAACTCGTTCGCGGCGGGCAGGAGCTCTGGGCCGAGTCCGAGCTTCTGGACGAAACCGGGGTTCTTGGAGAGCGACTGGAAAATGTGCGATTTTTCCAACAGCCTCCGGACCTTTCCCGCGGTTGAGATCCGGCGAAGGCGGTCGAGCGCCGGCGCGAGCGCGCAGAGCATCTGCCAAGCCCTGACCTTGCGCCTGTGCGTGATTGATCCGCGGCGGTACGTGCCCCGCGCGAGATCCGAATCGCCGCCGGAGACGGCGTCGAGGCCGACGCGAAGCAAAGCCGCCGCGCCCTCCAAGGCGCCGACCCTGTACTCTGTTCCGGATGGAAATTCCTTTCCAGAGACGCCTCTAGCGCCGCCGGGCGACAAGGAGGGAGGCTCGCCGAGGGCGAGGGCGTGCGCCAGGGAGAGCGCGGCGACGCGCGCCGCGACGTGACCCCCAGCCGCACCCCCGCGACCCCCATCCTCCAACCAATCGGCCAGCGCCCCCGCGTCGTCGCCCGCTTTCACTCGATCGATATCGTCGTAATCCGTCGCGCCGTCGGTGAGGTACTTTTCGTTCGTCGCCGCCGCCTCGCGTCCGCGCCAGTGCTCCGCCATCGCCAGCGTCTCCGCGCGCGTGAACCCGCCCTCGCCGCACAGACCCAGCGCCCAGATCTCGTTCGCGTAGTGCTCCGAATGATTCGGCCAACGCAGCAGACGGGCCGCCAACGCGTGGCTGACGACTCGGAGTATCCTCGCGCCGCCGCTCTTAGAGCCGGCGGCGACGGCTTTTCGAACGAACCACCCGCACGCGCCGACGCCCTCGACGCTGGCCGATGAACCGGCGGCTGAAGATGAACCGGCGGCACCATCCGATGCCGCCGCGTGGAGCCGCGAGCTTGATCCGAACAGTCGCGGGTGGAGGACGCACGACACGGCGGCGGCCCAGATTGGCGCGTTTTTCCTGAACCGCGAGCTTCGGACGCTTCGCTCCACCGACGCGGCGACTTTAACCCCCAAACTCGCCTCGGGTTCGCCGGGAAACGCGGGCACCACGCGCTCGAGAAGGGCGGCGATCGCGCGAAGGCCCGCGAGGAGCCGCGACGGTTCATCTCCGGCGGATGAAACCGCCGGTAACCCCTCGAGCGCGTCGTCGAGGAGCCGAACCGCCGCCGCGCTCGCCGACGCGGAGAGGACGACGAGAGGGACGGATAAGAGCGCCGCGGACGCGGTCCATCCCGCGGCTCGAGCGTCCATCAATATCGACGCGGCTCCATCCGTGACTTTTGGCGGATCCGTTACTTTTGGCGTTATATTGGTGGACAATCTCTGGAGAACCTTCTCGAGGTTCACGATGGAACCGGAAACCGCGGCGGCAATTTCGTCGAACGATTTCGCATCCGACGAAACCGCCGCGAGGCCCCGAGCGACGCCCGCCAACGAACTCAGCCTCGCGGTTATCACGTGAACACCATCGATCGGATCACCCACCTCATTAATAGGTTCCCGGCTGAGGCTGACGGCCAGGTTGGATAGGTCGGTCGCCACGAGATTCCACGCGGGCGGCGAGATTCGTGAGCCCCGAGTCCGCGCCTCGGCGGTGCGCCACCTGGCGACGCACTCCAGGCACGTCGACGCGGCGGCGTCCGCATTCGAACCCGAAACCTCAGGAATCGACATCACCGAGGATACCAACGTCACCATCGCGTTCGGGATGACGCGCTCCACCAGCGCCCACCGCAGCGCGCGTTGAAGCCAGTCGCAACTCGAGATCGACGCCAGCGACGACGCGACTCGAAACGTCGCCGCGAGTAAAGTCACGGCGCGCGCCGAAGCCGACTCGTCCGGGTGCGCCGTCCGTTCGACGATGGACGCGAGGTGCGCCGTTACGGCGGCGGTTACGTCGTTGGAAGACGAACCGGCGGCGAGCGTGAACATGAGCGCCAGCTCGAGCGCCTCGTCGTCGGCCGATTTGACCGGGCGCGACGTCGATCCCGCGGATTCCGATCCCGTCGCGAGGAAACTTCGCGTGAACCGTCCCACCGAATCCGCGAATTCGAAATCCGCGAATAACGCGACAAAGCCGGGGCGGACCCCGACGCCGTCCGCGTCGGGAGACGAACCGTCGAGGAGATACACCGGCACGCGCGAAAGCACGGCGCGAACGGCGCCCGGGGTGCACGTAACGGCTCGAGTAACGGCTCGAGCGGCGGCGACGGCGTCGTTTATTTGCGCAGTCTGCGCCTCCGGATCTCCCCGCTTGCGAGCGACGGCTTCGACGACGTCCGCGACGTGCGCGAGGAACGCGTCACCGGCCGTTACGGCCGTTACGTACGTGGAAGACGAACCGGCGTTCGTACCCGTCGTCGCTGAACCGTTGGAAGCCGAACCGAGGGCGGCGCCGGCGGAGGCCAAGATCGCGCACGCGGCGCTCAGACCGGCGACGTTTGACGCGAATGCGTTTTTGGCCGCAGCCGCCGCGAGGCACTTCACCCTACGAAACGCCGCGGATTCGCCTCCCGTTTGGACGGACGATTCCCCACTGGCACCCCCGTCGGCACCCCCGTCGGCACCCCCGTCGGCACCCCCGTCGGCGCCCCCGTCGCCCGCCTCCCTCGTCCACAGCTCGCAGACCTTCGCCACCTCCGCGCGCAGTCCGGGAAACTCCATCGCCGACGGGACCAGCGCCTCCGCGACGAACGACTCCGTGAGCTCCCCGACGAACCTCCCTAAACCGTCGCGGGTTCGAATCCAATCGCGGTCGCAGAACGTTCGCAGGGTACCCGCGCGAACGCTCGGGTTGGCGTGTCGCAAACCGCGAGTCCACACGCTCAGCACGTACTCGTACGGAAGGAGGGTCTCGTTCGGTGTTGTTTTGCCGGCGTCTCCGCGAGCGTCTCCACCCGGCGCATCTCCATCCGGCGCATCTTCCGATGACGTGGACGTTCCAGAAACATCCAGAAACGTTTCCGATGAAGCCGGGTGAAGCGCGTCGACGTGCGCCCTCGCCGCGTCGTTGAGGTGCGCGGCGAAGTCGTCGAACGCGTGGACCATCGCGACCAGCTCCAGCCACGGCGTTTGTCCCGCCGTCTCCGGACCCAACGCGTGCGTCAGCGCCGTCGTCGACGCTTTCCTCGTCCTCGAGTCGTCCGATCGCAAGCCGCGGGCGAGCGCGTCGACCAGGCCGCGATCGTCCCCGGCGACCGCCCCGCGCGCCGCGCCCGCGGGGCCCAACACGAGCTCCGCGTGCGACGCGAGCAGGTAAAACCCGAACGATCGCCGACGATCGTCGTCCGATGTATCGTCGGAGGATCGCTCGGAAGTCGACGACGTCGATCCTTCGCGAAAAGTCGGCGCCAGCGCGCGAAGGATCGAGGCCCGGATCCTCTCGACGAGCGCGTCGGCTCGTGCGACGCCCGGAGCCGCCGCCGCGGCCTTGACGGCGCACGGTATGAGCGCGCGCGCGATGAGAAGGTCGCGAGGGAAGGTCGCCTCGTCGTCATCCGCAGCCACATCAGCGTCCACGTCAGCGTCAGCGTCGGCTTCGGCTTCGGCTTTGGCGTCGCCGCCGCGAAATCCCGGGCGTCGTTCGGGCCGCCGCGTCGTCGTCGTCTTCTTCGTCGTCATCATCCCCAACGCGACGTCCGCGAGGGAGGACAACGTAACGCACGTAACGGCTCGCGCGGACCCCGGGACGATCGTCTCGCCTTTTCGCGTCTCCGCGACGATTTCGGCGAGCGAACAGGCGACCAAGACAGCCGCGCGGGGTTCGAGCGGCGGGTCGTCGGCGCCCGAATCGTCGGCACCCACGTCGGCACCCCCATCGGCACCCCCCGGAGGTGCGACGCTCGTGACGCACAGCCGCGCCAGGCGTCTCGCGGCGTCCCAGTCTCGTCTCCCGGCGACGACGGCGATCATCTCGTCGACGGCCCGGTGCCTCGTCGCGTCGTCGACGTGCGAACACTGACACCGCCGGGCGAGTAAGGAGAGCCACGTCGTCTCGAACAGCCGCTTTTGTTTGGCGCCTCGCGTCGTCTCGTCGAGCTCGGGCGCCCGCGGTACATCGCGAAGCGCGAGAACCTTGCAGGCGGTGTGAAGCAGCGCGAGCTCCCGCACGTCTCGGTCGGTGGCGCGCGCCATCGTCGGTGCCCCGAGCCTGTCCAGCGTCTCGGCGCACGCTTCGAGCACCTCATCCAGCGCACCGGGCCCTCCGGACGCGGGCCCCTCTGGATACGCGAGCTCGCACAGTCCTTCCCTCAGGTCGCCGGACGCCGTCTGCGGAGGGTGGGACGAGAGCGAGGTACCCGGGTGGAGGTGAGTGTGGCGACTCGATGATGGGTGGAGGATGCGAGGGAAGAGATCGTGCAATCTTCGAGGGGAGGGCGCCGCGCGCGAGGGTCATGCCGAGAGACGGGGACGCTCACCAGGTGCGAGGGCGCCTTCGCGAACGCACGTAGCGCTTTGATACCCGCCGGGACCGCATCGGCGGCGTCCCCGCCCATAGCGGAAGCCTCGGCTCGCACCGAGCAATCGGCGCAGGTCGTGAGTGCCGATACTGGTCCTCCGCTCCGATCCACAGGGGGCTGCCAAAAAGCAAAAAGCGCACGGCAAAACCTAAGCTGGGGCCCGCCACTGAACCTCGCGCGACGCGACGCGAACAGACGCCTCATCGGCCCCCGTTTCGCCTCGTGCATCGCGTCAAGACTATGTCCGCGGCGATACAGATCGCGCGCGCGGGGATCGCTCCGACCGCGCGACGTCCGCATCGCCTCTCCTCGCGCCGCCCCCACCAACTTCATCGCGCAGTCTCCAACAATCGGACCAAGAATCGCCTCGCGCTCCGCCCCGCCGCGGTGCTCACCCCGCCGCCGCCGCCCCCTTCCCCCGCGCGCACCGACGCCGAGCGCCGCGCCGAGGAGGCCCTGCTCGCCGGCGACGATTCCGACGGGACCATCGCCGGATTCACAAAGTTGGAGTGGTCGTGCATCCAGACCCCCGCGCGGTATCTCGGCAACGAGGTCGGCGCGGTGCACAAGGACTGGGACTCCGCGCAAGTCAGGTTCACGATGGCGTACCCGGAGATTTACGAGGTGGGCGCCTCCAACCTCGGCCACGTCGTGCTGTACACCATCCTCAACAACCAGCCCGGGATGCTGTGCGATCGCGCGTACCTCCCGGGCGACGACATGCTCCAGCTGCTCAAATCCAAAAATCGCCAACTCTTCGCCGTCGAGTCCAAGCGGCCGCTGAAGCACTTCGACGCGCTCGGGATGTCCCTGGCGTACGAGCTCGGCGCGGTGAACGTGCTGGAGATGATGCACCTGTCGGGGCTCCCTCTGACGTGGGCGGGAAGGGACGACGAACCCGACGAGGTTTGGGACGTGGACCACGGATCGTGGCCGCTCGTCTTCGTCGGGGGACCCACGGCGACGTCCAATCCGGAGCCCATCGCCGATTTCGTCGATTTCGTCGCGCTCGGCGACGGCGAGGACGTCATGGTGGAGATTGGGCAGTGCCTCAAGAAGACAAAGGCGGAGGGGTTGAACCGGCAAGAGACGCTGTTCCGGTTGGCGACGGAGGTTGAGGGAATCTACGTCCCCCGATTCTACGACTCCCCGAAAGGGTGGGGAGGCGCGGTGTTTCCCACGAGGGAGGGGGTCCCGGAGCGGTGCAAGAGGCGCGTCGCGGACCCGGATCCGTTGCTGCAGGTGGGGCTCGTGCCGTACGTCAGCACGGTGCACGACAGGCTGACGGTGGAGATTCGGAGGGGGTGCACGCGGGGATGCCGGTTCTGCCAACCCGGCATGCTCACGAGGCCCGCGAGGGACGTCCCGCCGGAGAAGGTGGTACAGGCGGTGGAGAAGGGGATGAGGGAGACGGGGTACAACGAATTCTCGCTGCTGTCGCTCAGCTGCAGCGATTACCTCGCGTTACCAAGCGTGGGGCTGGAGATTAAAAACCGGCTCAGGGATGAAAACGTGACGCTCTCGCTGCCGTCGCAGAGGATCGACCGATTCGACGATTCCATCGCGGACATACTCGGTGGGGCGGGTAAGGCGGGGCTGACGTTCGCCCCCGAGGCTGGGACCCAGCGACTGCGAGATATCGTCAACAAAGGACTCACGAACGACGAGTTACTCCACGGCGTGCAGACGGCGTACGACAGGGGTTGGAGAAACGTCAAGCTGTACTTTATGATCGGTTTACCGGGCGAGACGGACGCGGACGTGCTCGGCATCGCCGAGACTGTGGATTGGCTCCAGAAGACCGTGGGGGGTAACAAGGCTCGCAAGCGCGACAGGCTGACGCTGACCCTGACCCTCTCCAACTTTACCCCGAAACCACACACCCCGTTCCAGTGGCACTCGGTGTCCACGGAGGAATTCGCCAGGCGGGGCAAGCTCCTGAAGGACGCGCTCGCGAAGGTTCCCAACGTCAAGTCCAACTGGACGTCCATACGGATCAGCGCCATGGAGGATTTCATCGGCAGAGGCGACCGTTCGCTGTGCGACGTCGTTCGCAGGTCGTGGGAGCTCGGCGCGCACAAAGCCACGTGGTGGGACGGCGCCGAGTCATCGTTTAAGTCATTCGACCGGGCCATCGAGGAGGCGGGTCTGACGTGGAAGTACCGGCAGGTGGTGAACGGCGAGTGGGACGTGCTGGAGAAGCTCGGGGACGGGGAGTACCGGGGCCAAGGGGGCGGCGGGAAAGGGAGGGTCGACCGAGGAGCGCTGGCGGATTCCCGCCTGGACGCGCCGCTTCCGTGGGACCACATCGACACCGGCATCGCCAAGTGGTGGCTGAAAGCGGACCTGCAGAAGGCGCTGGAGGGGATCACCGTGCCGGACTGCTCGCACAGCGGCGTGTGCACCGAGTGCGGCGTGTGCGGCGACGAGTTTGGCGAGAACGTGGTCGCGGAGGTGCCGCCCCTCCCGGTGTTTCAGGGACACTACGAACCGGATGGCCGCCGTACCCAGCGCCTGCGATTTCGGTTCACCAAGGACGGCAAGGAATCCTTCATCGGGCACCTCGACACCCTCCGGCTGTTGGAACGCGCGTGCCGCAGGGCGTCGCTGCCCGTGTCCATGACCCGTTCACCGTACAGCTCCAGGCCGAGGATCTCGACCGCGATGGCGCTGCCCCTCGGGGCGAGCTCAGAGGCGGAGATGATGGAAATCGTGAGTTTCTTTTTCTGTTCTCTATCTGTTTGCCCATACAAACTTTGTGTTTATTCAACAGGTGCTGACGGAGCGGATGAACCCCGAGGACGTTCGGGCGAGGCTCGCGGAGGAGCTCCCGGCGGGCATGCGCCTGACGGAGGTTGAGGACATGCCGGTGAAGTACCTCAACGGGCGATACATGGTGCGGCGAGGCTCGCCGCTACTTTTCCATCACGCGAAGCCCTTCGTTTTTGTTTGTTTTTTCCCGGAGCTCGATTTCGCTCGCGATCCGACATCTCTCCTCCCCTCGTTCGGCGCCGCTTCATCACTCGCGTCGGGAATGACTGGCCCTTCGGGCATAATTAGATGTTTGACATCCCGTGATATCACAACTTTCATTTGGCGATGTTTGCTGACCCGCACGGAGGGCGAGGCCGCGGCGAGGGAGGACAGGAGGGAGAGGGACCTTTTTCGTTTCATCTCGCCCACGTTTTGTTTGACGCCCGCACGTTTTGTTTGACGCCCGCGTGTTTTGTTTGACGCTGACCCTCGCGTTTGTTTCGAACACCCCGCTCTCGCAGGAGACCATGAACGAACTGCTCCAATCGGCCGAGTTTTTGGTCCACGTCGCCGTGCCGGGCGCCGCGGCTAAGCCGGCGATTGAATCCATCGGAGGCGACGCTCCCAGCTGGGACGTCGAAGGAGGCGGAGCGTAAGGACCGCATCTTTCTTTTCTCGTCTCTGTTTCGTTTCCCCGCCCTTTGCTTCGACGTTTGTTTTCGCGTCTGTTTGTTCGCCCGTTTGACGGCAATCGCTCCGTCGTGCTTATTTTGTCGCGCCGTCGGTGCCGTCGGCTGAGGATTAATTCCATTAAAAAACACCATCTTTCGGATCAGAAGTAACATTGCTGATAGCAACAATGTCGAATGAGGCCGATGAGACACCGACGGAGGCGGGCGGGGGGAGGGGGGCGACCGTGACACCCCGACACGCGCGGACACCGACTCCCGTCGAACAACACCCTCGCTCGACCCGATTCTGAACGACTGACTCCAAACTTAACTCATCGCCCCCGTTTGCGACCCTTGACGAAGTTTCTTTGACGCGGGCAAGAACGGCGACGGCATCCCGGATGCGTCCGCCGACGAGGACGACGCCGACGCCGCCGCGGAGGCTGCGGCTGAGGCTGAGATTGCCGCGGCGGTGGCTGAGTTTGCGAAAGCCGTCACCCCGGCGGATTGGAAACATTGGGTCGCCTCCGCGATGGCGCTGGAAAAGTTTGAGATATCCAAGACGTCCAAGAAGGGAAACGTCCGCGTGGTGAACCTCCGCCCGCAGCTGCTCGGCCTGGAGCACATGGACCAACCCGAGATTGACGATTCGCTGAAGGGCAGGCACGTGCCGATGCCCGCGGTGTGCCCTCCCGGGACGGCTATACTTCGCTTCAAGGGGGAGTACACCGGAGCCGGCGGGCTGAGCGTCGAGGGGATGTGCCAGATGCTCTCCCACGTGTCGAACGTGGCCATCACGCCGCTTCACTCGCACCGCGTGCGCATCGACCTCGGTGAGCCGACCCCGCCCGTCGTGGACAAGCTGTGGCTGGATAACATCGTCAGGGCCGAGGCGTTCATGGCGCTGGAGCGGCGTTGGGACCCGGCGGCCGGCGTGAACAACCGGGGACACATGGGCGGCGGCAACAAGGAGGGCGATCGCATCGACAATCACAGGAGCTACCGGGTCGAGGAACCGCCGGAGAAGACGTCGAAGAAGAAGAACAAGAAGTAACCTCATGACCTCGTCAGTTAAGTGATGTGAAACCTGTGCACGTAGTCTCGAGGAAAAACTCAAATTTTTGACCAAGGCACTGCTCGCCCACCAAAAACGCGGCAAGATGGAGCGATCGCCCCCTCCGCCCGGCGTCAGTTCCCCCGCCGCATGGCGTGCGTCGGATCACGTATCACCGTCCTCGCATCTCGCCTCGCCTTTCGCGGCGCGTGTTCATCCCCCTCCCTCACCCGCGCGCTCACCTCCTCCATCGCGATGCCCCCCAAGGCGTCCGCGGCCGGCAAGACGACGCAGCAGGGCCTGGGCGCGTTTCTTCAGAAGGGGATCAAGATGGTGGAGCACATCAAGGTCGACGTGCCCAAGGCTTCCGCGGAGAACGGCGATAAGAGCGCGGCCGGCACCCGGACCTCGGGGCGTAAGCGCACGACCAAGGCGGAGGCGGACGCCAAGGCCGCCGCCAAGGCTGCCAAGAAGCCCAAGAAGGCGGGCCCTTCCCGCGACGCCGAGCGTCGATGCTGGAGCGCGGGTAAAAAGATCGTCTGCGGGGTTGACGAGGCGGGGCGCGGGCCGCTCGCGGGTCCCGTCGTCGCCGCCGCGTGCGTGTTCCCGGAGGACCTGGTCATCGACGCCATCAACGACAGCAAGCAGATGACCGAGGAGGAACGCGAGGAGGTTTACGAGGAGCTCATGGCGAACGATCAGGTCATCAAGTCCGTCTGCGTCATCGACCACGAACGCATCGACGAGATCAACATCCTGGAGGCGACCATGGAGGCGATGGCCAAATCGGTGGAGGGCCTGTCCACGCGCGCCGACTGGGTCCTCATCGACGGTAACCGAGTTCCCCCGCCCTTGCTCGATCGAGCGGAGGCCATCGTCAAGGGCGACGCCAAGAGCGTGTGCATCGCCGCGGCGTCCGTGTTGGCCAAGGTGACGCGCGATCGGATGATGACGACAATTCACGACGAGTTCCCCGCGTACGGCTTCGACCAACACAAGGGATACGGGGTCAAGGCGCACATGGACGCGATCCACAAGCACGGGCCGTGTCCCTATCACAGGAAGACGTTCGCGCCCATGAAGTACATGCCGGGAGGCAGCGCCTACGACGGCGCCTGACACCCGGTAGCCGCTACGTTTAGTCCGTCATTTGGAAACTTTCACCTCGCGCTGCTGCTGCTGCTGCTGCTGAGCTGTCCCGCGTGAGTTTCAAATCAATCGTCAACCTCCGTATCCCTCCCTCGTCGCGCCCAGACCGGGACCGCGGCGGGGAGGGGGACCAGTTCGGATCATGCGCCTCGCGGAGTACGAGTCCATCCGCGCGCACTTACTGTCGCTCCCGTGCGCGCGATACCCCGACATGGACGCGCTGAAGGCGGCGCACCCCGGCGTCTCCCTCGACACCCTCGTCTCCATCTGCGCGCAGGAGAGCTCGAGGCGGATCAAGGCGACGCACGGGCGGCACGCGCGTGCCATCTCGGATCACGCGCGGCGGTACCTCGCCGGCGAGGACATCTTCGACGTCGCGCACGACGCGGACTTCCCGCCGTGTCAGCTCATGCGGCTGCTCGTCGAACACCTCCTCGGCGTGGGGCACAAGGCGGCGGGCGCGCTGATTCGAGATCCGCGCGGCAGGGTTCCCGTTCACCCACCGCCGGAATCCCCAGCGGGCGCGCATCACGCGGGAGACCTCGCGGCCGGTGCCGCGCTGTGCGAGCGGATCCGGTTCGACGTCGAGCGATGCGTGGCGTGGGACCACGTCGCGTCGCCCGCCGTCGACGCGTCGAGGCATTCCGCGGGTCGCGAGTACGAAGATCTGCTCGAGGAAAAACTTCGTTCGCTTGGGGTGCCGTTCGTGTCGGAGGGTTCGCTGCGCGCCGAGGGCCACGCCAAGACCCCGGACGTCAAGCTGGAGCTCCCCATCGCCGTGCGCGGCAGGGTGGTGAACTGGATCGACTCCAAGGCGTCGTTCTGCGACCCCATCGTCCATTACGAGCGGGGCGCGGAGCAGTTTCAGGGATACGTCGACAGGTTCGGGCCCGGGATGGTGGTGTACTGGCTCGGGGTGGTGGACGAGATCGCGGAGGAGAGCGAGTCACGAGGGGACGTGCTCGTGGTGGACGATTTCCCGGACGAATCGCAGGTGACCAAACTCAAGCTGACGCCGAGAGGATGATAGACTACCGTGGGCGGGGATGATTGGTCGGCGAGGAGGGCGCCGGCGTAGCGTTAGTTCGAGCCTCTAAGTGTTAGCTAGCTAGAGTTCGAAGAGTGTAGTTCGAGTGTAGCCAGTAGCCGATCTCACTTACTCGGTGGGTCCGTCGCGAGAATACGACGGTTGAAGAGTGGGTCACGAGAAGAATTCGCTCGTCCGACAAAGACAAAAAATCAAGTCACTCGTCCGTCACTAAGAGTTACTCGTCGTCATCCGTCGACGCCAGCATCGAGCGCAGCAAACGCGTAAACTCCTCCGGCGACCGTTTAACGTACTTCTCCGGGTGCCTCCGCGTGAACCCGCTCTGCGCATACCTCGCGTGAAAATCGTCGTACGCGCGTCCGACGATACCAACCGACGCCTCGCGGAGGACACGAACCGTCGCCGACGGCACCCGCCAGGCCAAACCCGCCCTCGCCGCCGACTCCGCCGCGTCCGCGCGGTCGTTCACCACGCTCCACAGGTCCTTCACCCGCCGCCGCTGCTTATCCGTCATCCCAGTCGAAGGGTCCGGGCCCGCGTCCGGAGCCATCGCGAGCAAAGGGGCCCCCCAAGCGAGCCGCACCGCGGCCTCGCCGTATGAACGCACGCGCTGACTCGCGTCGGCGGGCCAACGCCGGTCCAGGGCAGCGAGTAAACCCTCGTTTCGGGGGTTCATCACGCCAGCCGTCGTCACCGTCGCGGCGACGGCGCATCGAACCGCGCCCAGCGCCGGGCGAAACGTCCGAAGAACGTGTTGAACGTGTTGAACGGTCGTCGTAACGGTCGTCGTAACGGTCTTCTTCCTCGCGCTGCTCGCGGCTCTCTTCCCCGACGCCGCCATCGCTCCCGACACCTTGGCCAACATCGTGTTTTGGCCCGAGATTTTCGCGACGGCGTCTTCCAGATTTTCTTTTTGAACCGCCCGAACGTTCGCTCGTACGTCGTCGTCCTCCAGGGACGAGGCAACCGCGTCGAGGGCGCGGGCG
>Ga0181571_10002131_pt1 | contig 14582 bp, 7 predicted proteins | sample 101ome_17_FD_132440 | JGI IMG/M metagenome (GOLD analysis project Ga0181571, IMG submission 132440) | Coastal salt marsh microbial communities from the Groves Creek Marsh, Skidaway Island, Georgia - 101407AT metaG (megahit assembly) | ecosystem: Environmental > Aquatic > Marine > Intertidal zone... | reverse complement strand
TGAGTATCAGGGGAGATGCTTGTCAGCAGCATGGGATATCCCGCAGGGCGACTCAAACAGGGTCGACATCAAGAAAAAGGGCCGGGAGAGAGTTGATCTGCTCCCGGCCCAGGAAGGCCGCCACTTCCTCTGCTTTGCCAAGCAATGAGTCACCAGACTGGAAACTCCTACTTGACCTAGCAGCGAGGCAGTTTTTTAGCTTTTGGTTCGGGTGCGAGCCCCCGGCTTGGTCACCTTTTTACGGGTAGCTTTGGCCTTGGTAGGGGTGGTTCCCACCGCTTTGCTGGTTGTTTTTCCAGCTGCTGTTTTCTTCTTGGCTGCCCCTGCCTTGCCTGTCGCCTTCGTGGCGGAGGCAGGCTGCTTGGTTGCGGCCCGTGTTCGCGAGCGACTTGAGGTGGGTCGGACAGTGGCCGCCACTTTTTTGGCGACTGCGTTCTTCTCCTCCTCATCCCGCCATTGCTTGGCTGCCAGACGTTCCCCAAGGATGCGTTCGGCTTCGAACCAGAATGCGTCCTCTTCTCCCCATGGACGTCCTTGTTTTTCCCAGAGGAAATAGGCCTGCATGGCTGTTTCCTGATAGGATGGTCTTTGGGTGGTTTTTGCTGTAGCGATCATGACGCGACAATGCCTTTCATGGCCTTAATGTTCAGAACTATGAGTTCAAAAAAAAACACCAGTGGTTCATGGAATCCATGAACTACTAGTGTTCGTCCAACTGCTGAGGTGCGACCTGATCTACCCTGATAGCCCCTGATCTGATCTCAAAATCAGCGTCACTCTTATAAAACCAAGGAGCAGCGTAAGTCAAGTTGACAATGCCTCGGGCATGGGGATTCAGCTCAGCAGAGGCTGCATGACCCGGCCTTTAATATCTGTCAGTCGATAACGTCTACCCTGATAGCGGAAAGTGAGTTGTTCGTGATGGATGCCTAATTGATGCAGCATGGTAGCGTGTAAATCGTGCACATCGACTGGATTTTCCGCCACATTGTAGCCGAATGGGTCGGTACTGCCATAGGTGATGCCACCTTTGAATCCTCCTCCAGCCACCCACTGAGTGAAACAGCGGGGATGGTGGTCACGGCCGTAGTTGTCGGCACTCAGCTTGCCTTGAGAGTAGTTGGTGCGCCCGAACTCTCCACCCCAGATAACCAAGGTATCTTCCAGCAGGCCCCGCTGCTTGAGGTCCGTGATCAGGGCTGCCGAAGGCTGGTCTGTTTCCTTGCACTGTTGTCGGATCCCTCCTGGGAGCCCGCCGTGCTGATCCCAACCTTGATGAAAAAGCTGAATGAAGCGCACCCCGCGCTCGGCCAGTCTTCTAGCCAATAGACAGTTGGCAGCAAAGGTTCCCGGTTTCCTGGCATCTTCTCCATACAGATCCAAGGTGGCCTCACTCTCGCCGCTCAGATCCATGACTTCCGGGACTGAGCTTTGCATGCGATAGGCCATTTCGTATTGAGCGATGCGGGTGGCAATCTCAGGGTCGGTCTCGCGTGCCATCTGCCACTGGTTCCATTCTCTCAGGTTGTCGAGCATCTGGCGTCGTTCCTGGCGACTGATTCCTTGTGGGTTATCCAGGTAAAGCACTGGGTCGGCCCCGGCCCGAAAGGGGACCCCTTGATGGACCGAGGGCAGGAATCCATTACCCCATAGTCTTGAGTAGAGCGGCTGGCCACCTTTGTTGCGGGTGATCAACACGCAGAAGGCTGGGAGGTTCGCATTTTCCGATCCCAGTCCGTAGCTCAACCAGGATCCCATCGAAGGCCTGCCGGCAATTTGTGAACCGGTTTGAAAAAAAGTGATGGCCGGATCGTGATTGATCGCATCGGTATGGAGTGATCGGATCAGACACAGTTCGTCGGCAACCTTGGAGGTGTAAGGAAGCAATTCGCTGATTTCATTGCCTCCCTGGCCGTGCCTGGCGAACTTGAAGATGGATCCGGCAAGCGGCAAGCTTGACTGATTGGCTGACATGCCTGTCAGGCGCTGGCCCTGCCTCACGGAGTCCGGCAACTCTTGCCCGTGCATGGTCCTCAGCAAAGGTTTGTTGTCGAACAAGTCCAGCTGCGAAGGCCCACCACTCATGAACAGATAAATAACCCGCTTGGCTTTGGCTCTGTGATGTTGTCCCTTGCGCTGCACTAAGGGGGTGTCTTGTGTGGACTGGCCCTGCAGGAGATCCTGCAAAGCCAGCGCCCCAAGCCCCATGCCTGAGCGGGCCAGGAATGAGCGCCGCGAGGCAGGGCAGTGGTGGAGAGATGGTGTCATGGTGATAGGTTCAGGGATGCTGACTGGGGGGTGATTATCTTCGAACGATGGCTTCGTCAAAATTGAGGATGGCCAGTGAGACCGCGGTGAGGGCTCGCAGAACATCGAGTTCCAGCCCATCCTTCCAAGCCAGGGTGCCAGCTGCTTCAACTCCTTGTCCCGGTTCGGTGGCTCCCGAGGAATGCAGGCGCTTCTGATAGATGCGCTCGAGCCAGACAAATTCTTCAGGGTGTGGGTGGCGACTTAGCACGCACTGCATCCCAAAATCAATCTGCGCCTTGGAATCCCCTGGGTGGGATTCGAGCATACGCTGGGCAAGCATGCGTGCCGCCTCCACAAACTGTGGGTCATTGAGTAGCACCAGCGCCTGCAAGGGCGTGTTGGTGGCACTCCTTCGCGCCACACAGTCTTCCCGGGTGGTGGCATCAAAAGTCAGCATGGCGGGTGGTGGGGCCGTTCGTTTCCAATAAGTGTAGAGGCTGCGACGATGGCGTCCTTCAGCCTTGTCAGCCTGATAGGTCGAACCTGAGACTTCCTTCCAAACCCCAGCAGGTTGATAGGGTTTGACACTGGGGCCACCTAGTTTGGGTGACAAAATGCCCGCGGCACTCAATGCCTGATCGCGTATCATTTCGGCCATCAGCCTCAGCCTGGGTCCCCGGGCCAGCCAGGTGTTGTGGGGATCCATCTCGAGGGCTTCTGCCGTGGGGCTAGAATCCCTACGGTAGGCTTCTGAGGTGACAATGAGCTTCATCAGTCGTTTGACGTCCCACCCCTGTTCGATAAACCAAGCGGCCAGCCAATCGAGAAGCTCGGGATGGCTGGGCTGGGCCCCCTGACTGCCGAAATCCTCAGGCGTGACCACTAGGCCCTGACCAAAGCACATCTGCCAGAAACGATTCACGACCACTCGGGCGGTGAGAGGATGCTCGGGATCAATCAGCCAACGCGCCAACCCCAGGCGGTTGGGTGGTAGGTGTTCGGGGAAGGGAAGGATGCTCTTGGGGGTGCCAGCACTGACCTGCTGCCCGGGTTGGTCATACTGACCGCGAATCAGGACATGGGTGGGGCGACCTCCTGGGATTTCCCCCATCACCATGATCTCGCGCAAACTCTCGACCTGATGACTTTCAGCCTCGCGTGCTTGCTGGAGTCGCTGCTGCCAGGCTTCATGGGGTGGATGATGGTGGGTGAGCCAGTAGTCGAACCATCCTTCGGAAGGTTCCGAATCGGGCTCTGGTCCGGTCAAGGTTTGCCCTCGGGTCAGGGCCATCATTTCGGGAGCACTCAGGCATCGGTCATAAATGGTGAGTTGTTCGATGGCCCCGCCGCGAAAGCCTCTTCCCCTGAATCGTGCAGCCAGTTGAAGGGGGGTCCCATCACCATAGGTGATGTCCCGGAAAAGGTTATCGCGCATCACCTCTACCTCGAGGGGTTGGCCATCCAGGTAGAAGGCAATGCCCTCAGCTTGGCTGGATCCATCGTAACTCCAGCCCAGGTGCAGCCATTGTTGTGTGGGTAGGGTAGCGAGGGTCCTGACTTTGATTGCATTGCCCGGCCAGAAATGAATCAGGGCAAAAGAGGCATGACCTTCTTCTAGCAAGAGTTCGTAGCCCCGGCTCCCAGCATCAGAACCAGCCTTGGAGTGGTGCAGCACGATTAGCCGATCACGCATTTCAGGGATCATCAAAGAAAGGCTCATCGAAAAGGGCTGGCTGCGATTGAAATCAGCCACCTTGGTGATGGACACTGAATTTTCTCCATCAAATCGAAGAGCCTTCCCTCCTGGGCTTTCAATGACCTCAGGTTGATCCCCGAGGGTGGCGTGGTGATCGGCTAGCGCCAGATTGGGGTAGCCCTTTTCTTCTCGGTTTTCGAAGTCAAATTGCCCGACAGGGGAAGGCATCGCCATGTTCAGAGAGACCTCAGAGGCTTGCCACCAAGCTTGGAATGCTTCCCTGGCATCCCTGCGAAGGGTGACACCTTCCTCCACCAAAGCCGCCACCTTCTGGCGTGCTCCACGGTGGTTTTGTTCTTCCTTCATGCTCTGGTAAAGGAAGTGTGTGGGGGAGGGAATGGCATCGGTAAAGTGGGAATAAAGCCCGGACTCGTCCGTATTGTTGAAGAAGGCAAAAAGGCGGTAGTAATCCTGTTGCGAGATGGGGTCATACTTGTGATCGTGGCACCGGGCACACTCGATGGTCAGGCCCATGAAGGCCAGAGCAGTGGTCTTGAGTCGGTCGGCGTTGTATTCGACTCGAAATTCCTCATCGACACTTCCCCCTTCGTTGGTCTGGCGGTGGTTGCGGTGGAAGGCGGTGGCCAGAATGCTGTCTTGAGTGGGCGTCTCGATGAGGTCTCCCGCCATCTGGTGCAGGATGAAGGTGTCATAAGGCAGATTCTGGTTGAAGGCCTTGATGACCCAGTCACGCCAGGGCCAGAGATGGTTGAAGCGATCGGACTGATAACCGTAAGTGTCAGCGTAACGGGACACATCCAGCCATTCCATGGCCATGCGCTCTCCGTAATGCTCAGAAGCCAGGAGCTCGTCCACTAATTGTTCGTAGGCCATTGGGTTGGTGCTGGAGAGGAACCGATCCTGCATGTCGGGTGAGGGGGGCAGGCCGGTCAAATCGAGGTGCACCCTTCGCAGGAGTCTTGCTTTGGTGGCCTCTTGAGTTTTAGGGATGCCTTGTTGCTCAAGGCTGGTATCAATGAAGGCATCAATAGGGTGTGTCGATTGAGGATGGGTTACCACCGGGATGGCTGGTTTGTGAATTTTCTCAAATGCCCAGTGTTTTCCCCAGGTTGCCCCGCTATCAACCCAGGCCTGGAGTCGTTGCTTTTCTTGGGTGCTGAGGTGCAGGAAGGAGCTTGGAGGGGGCATCTGATCGTCTGGATCCTCTGAGAGGATGCGCTGGATCAGCAGGCTGGTAAGCGCATTGCCTGGTGTGATGAGTCGGTCTCCATCGCTTGAGAGTTCGTTAAGAAAGGCCTCTTGATCTAGCCTGAGATCTGCCTTGCGAGCCTCCGCATCAGGTCCGTGGCAGGCGAAGCAACGGTCTGACAGGATAGGGTAGATGTCGCGGCTAAAATCGACTGTAGCGGCCTGGGGCTCCGGCCACAGAGGCAGCAGGCATGAGATGGCTAGGATGAGTTTGCCTATGACGGAGTGGTTTGCAGTCATCATGAGCGTGCAGTATTTTCCTCGTTTGGGAAACCAATGATGCTTGATTAGCTAGCCAAGGAGGACCTTTTTCAGACCATAACTCGTTTGTTCCTGGATTAAAGCGCAAATAGCAGCTTGCGCAATGTTTCCGCTTTGGCAACTTTGTGATCATGTTTACTGGGATCGTAGCCGAAACGGGGCGGGTGGCCGATGTCTCCCGCACCCATCAGGGCATCCACCTGGTGATCCATGCCGCGAACACGGCTGCTGATCTTAAAATGGGTGACAGCCTGGCTGTCAACGGATGCTGCCTGACTGCGGTGAGTATCGGGTCTGCCGATGCCGAGGGCAGGCAGGCCATCGGTTTCGATTTACTGGAGCAAACCTGGAAGCTTACCAACTTGCATCGAGTGGTCCAGGGAACCCGCGTCAATCTTGAGCGTCCACTGAGCTTTCAGGGCGGGCTTGATGGTCATTTTGTTTCAGGTCACGTCGATGGTGTGGCCATCATCCGTCAATGGGAGCCTAGGGGTGCCGATTGGTATCTGGAAGTGGAGCCGCCAGCCGAGATGATGCCCTTGCTCGTCCACAAAGGGTCCGTTGCTTTGGACGGTATCAGCCTGACCGTGGCGTCGGTTCAGGAGAAGACCTTCAGTGTCTGGGTCATTCCCCATACTCGCGAGGTCACCCAGCTGGGGGATCGTGGAGTGGACGATTTACTCAACATTGAAACCGATCTGCTCGGCAAGTATGTGGACCGACTCCTCAAGGCCCGAGGCCTTTAGTCGGATCTGCTACTCTCCATCCTTTTCCAAGTCTGGGGTTTGCCTCTTCTCAAAGTAATGCCCTTGGCCTAGTATGAGGGCATGCACATTTTGAAGCGTCCCTCCATGAGCGCTGGCCCTGTCGCTCTGGCTTTTTTGCTCCTGCTTGGTTTGAGACCATGGGGATTGGCCCAGGAACTGGATCCATCCCTGCCTTCGGTGCGAGCTCTTATAGAAGCCTACCAGGAGGACCGTGCGGCCCTCGGCCGTTTTTTTCCATGGAAGATGTCCAAGCAGGGTTCGAAACGACTCTTAGCCCTGATCGATACCTTCTCAGCTCGGCTTCACGAGTTGGACTTTGACCAGCTAAATCAGGAGGAGCGCATCGATTATTGCCTGCTGGAAAACCAACTTCGTTTCGAACAACGAGCGCAGCATCAGGAACAGGAGCGACTCGAGGCCATTGAGCCTTGGCTTGGTTTTGGTGACTCGATCATGGCCCTTGCCGAAGCTCGCCAGCGGGTTGATCCGATTGATCCACCCGCACTGGCTGATCAGCTTCATGCCTTGGCTGAAGCGATTGCCACGCAGCAGAAGCGTTTAAGTGAGCCCGAACGACTGCCTCCTTCACCCGTGCTGGCAGTGCGTTTGGCTGAAACCATCGATCTTCATGCTCGCGCGTTGAGGGAATGGTTTGAATTTTACCAAGGTTACCACCCCTCCTTCTCCTGGTGGGCCAGGCTTCCGCACGAGAAGGTCATGCAGGCACTCGAAGCCTATGCCAAGTGGGTTCGAAAAGAGCATGCCGGTTTCATTGAGGGTGAGGATCCGCCCGTGATTGGGGATCCCATCGGCAGGGAGGCCCTGCTTGAGGCATTGGATCATGAAATGATTGATTACACGCCGGAGGAACTGCTTGCCATTGCCAAAAAAGAATTTGAGTGGTGCGATCGGGAAAGAAAGAAGGCTGCCGATGAAATGGGTTTTGGTGAGGATTGGCGAGCTGCCTACGATCATGTCAAATCCAAGTATGTCGCCCCCGGCCAACAGCCTCAACTCATCAAGCAACTGGCCCAAGAGGCCATTGATTTTCTGGAAACGCGCTCGTTGCTCACCATCCCACCACTAGCTAAGGAAATCTGGAGGATGCGCATGATGAGCCCCGAGCGACAGAAGGTGAATCCTTATTTTACCGGTGGAGAGGTGATATCGGTTTCATTTCCTACCGATGGCATGGCCCACGAGGACAAGCTGATGAGCTTGCGCGGCAACAATATTCATTTCTCTCGGGCCACTGTGCATCACGAACTGATACCAGGGCACCACCTGCAGCTGTTTATGGCAGAGCGTTATCGTACGCATCGGAAACTTTTTCGGACCCCCTTTTTGGTCGAGGGCTGGGCTCTCTACTGGGAGATGTTGCTCTGGGACTTAAATTTCCAGGGCTCACCAGAAGATCGTATCGGCATGTTGTTCTGGAGGTCCCATCGCTGTGCTCGCATCCTATTCTCCTTGGGCTTTCACCTAGGAACCATGAGCGCCCAAGAGGCCATCGAGTTCCTTGTTCGAGAAGTGGGCCATGAGCCTCGCAACGCCACGGCTGAGGTCAGGCGTTCGGTTCAGGGTGGCTACAGCCCTCTCTATCAGGCTGCCTACATGCTTGGAGGACTTCAGCTCAGGGCCCTGAGTAGGGAGCTGGTTGACTCTGGTAAGATGACCCATCGCGCTTTTCACGATGCGATTTTGAAGGAAAATGCCATCCCGGTAGCCATGATTCGGGCTAGTCTCAAGGCATCGGAGCTGAGACCGGACCATCGAGATAAGTGGCATTTTTACCCTGAGCAGGATTTGGAAACAGGTTCACGGAGCGAAGCACGGGTTGAGCCTGTCTCGGAGGCAAAAATTAACGCACCAAGTGCCGAACTGGAGCCACGCCGTATCCTGGAAGGCATGCTTTCGAATGATCGGGTGGAAGCCCAATGGTTCGATGATGGCAATCAGTTCTGGTATAAGCGCAATCTGGGTGATGGGCGGATCGAGTTTCGTCACGTGCATGCGGGCGAGGGCACTCAGCAAGCTGCTCTGGATCACGCGCTGCTTGCGGCATGTTTGAGTACCTTCACCGGGATTGAGGTAGATCCCTATCGACTGCCAATCAAGTCACTGGAGCTGTATCCCGCCGCACCGATTATGCGACTCATCGGTGAGGACCATGACTGGCTTTGGATGCCCGATATGGGCCGACTGACTCGGGTGGCACGGCGTGAGCAGGGGGCCAATTCAGCTGGTCAAGCTCAGGAAGAAGAGGTCAAGCCCAGGCGACCTCGCCCCAATCGATCGGCAAGTCAGGCTGGCCTGTCACCTGATGGGCAATGGCGTCTGGTGGTGCGCGATCATAACTTGTGGGTTGAAGGTGTGGGATCCAAAGATCGCCAAGCGCTGAGTTTTGATGGCAATCCTGGGGCTTCCTTCCAACCCAATGCCATGAGGGATCGCCTGGTGGGGATGCGCTATGATCAGGAGGATCCTCCCGAGGGCATTCCTGAGGTTTTCTGGTCACCTGATAGCCAATGGGTGGTGGCCCTTTGCCACCAGCCCGGTGCCGAACGCGAGGTTTACATGGTCGAGTCCTCTCCCCGAGATCAGTTGCAGCCCAAGCTCCACAGCTACCCCTACCTCAAGCCAGGAGACAGCCTGCCGATGAGCAAGCCTCGCCTCTTTCACCTTCCCACTCGTCGAGAGATACCTTTGGATGATCATCTTTTTGCCAACCCATGGTCCATCAGTCGTTTCCGATGGGACGCATCAAGCGATCGCTTTACCTTCCTCTACAATCAGAGAGGGCATCAGGTGCTCAGGCTCCTGGCCGTTACGGTTGAGGATGGCTCGGTCAGGCCGCTGATCGAAGAAACAAGTCCGACTTTCATCGATTATGCCTACAAGTTTCATTGTACTTTTCTCGATGCGTCCAAGGAGATTCTGTGGATGTCCGAGCGTGATGGCTGGAATCATCTTTACCTTCACGACGCGCTCACCGGGGAAGTTAAGCAGCAGGTGACCCATGGGCCATGGGTGGTCAGACGGGTTGACCGCGTCGATGCTGAATTGGGACAGATCTGGTTCGAAGCCAGTGGCCTGGACCCAGAACAAGACCCTTATTACGTGCATCACTGTCGTGTGGATCTTAATGGAGGTTCGATGGTTCGACTCACCACCGATGAGGGGCATCATGAGGTCACGTATTCTCCTGACCGTCGCTTTCTGATCGATCGATGGTCCAGAGTGGATCACGCTCCTGTGATGGCTTTACGAGATGCTCAGCAGGGTCAATGGATCATGGAATTGGAACGATCTGATCTGCACGCTCTGGAGGCATCTGGTTGGCAACGCCCGGAACGCTTTGTGACCAAAGGCCGAGATGGCATGACCGATATCTACGGGGTGATTTTCAGACCCACTGAGTTTGATCCGAAAAAGACCTACCCCGTCATCGAAAAAATCTACGCTGGCCCACACGGTTCTTTCGTGCCCAAGGCCTTTGGCGTGCGCCATTCAGCCCAGACCATGGCTGACAACGGATTCGTCGTCGTGCAAATCGACGGCATGGGTACCTCGAATCGTAGTAAGGCGTTTCATGACGTTTGTTTTCAGAACATCGGGGATGCTGGTTTTCCGGATCGAAAGATCTGGATCCAGCAAGCATCTCGAAGCAGGCCTTTCATGGATCTCAACCGAGTGGGAATCTACGGAGGCTCAGCCGGGGGACAGAATACCCTGCGGGGCTTGTTGGCGCATGGTGATTTCTACAAAGTAGGCGTCGCTGACTGCGGCTGCCACGACAACCGCATGGACAAAATCTGGTGGAATGAACTGTGGATGGGATGGCCTCCTGGGCCTCACTATGCGGAGCAGTCCAACGTCACCCAGGCCCATCGCCTGGAAGGCAAGTTGTTGCTCATGGTGGGTGAGCTCGATCGCAATGTGGATCCCGCCTCCACCATGCAGGTGGTTGATGCCCTCATCAAGGCCGACAAGCCTTTCGATATGCTGGTTCTCCCTGGGGTTGGCCACGGTGCCGCAGGCACGCCCTACGGGCGCAAGCGCATGATTGCGTTCTTCAAGGAGCATTTGCTTGAAGAGGATATCTGGTAGGAACGCGCAGGGATTACATCGGCGCTAATGCTCTTTGAGTCAGGTGAGTTTCACCGCCGTGGTGAGCTTTTCTTGCCATCTGCCTTCTTGGCCTGAGGGTAGTGTCCCCCAGACTCGGAAAGGCTCAGCATCAGGCCCAGCCCGATAAACACCGTGACCAGGTTGCTGCCTCCGTGGCTAACCAGGGGTAGCGGGATGCCGGTCATGGGAATCGCCTTGGTAACCCCTCCCAGATTGAGCAGGGTTTGGCATGCCCAGATGGAGGCAAGTCCTGCAGCCAGGATGGATCCAAACAGGTCTTTGCAGTGGAAGGCGATTCGATAACTCTGATGAAAGAAGATCAGATAAAAAGTGACCAGCACCAGGCAACCGGCAAAGCCTAGTTCTTCACCAATCACCGCATAGATGAAATCCGACTCAGCAATGGGGATGCGTTCGGGATTTCCCATCCCAAAACCTGCCCCCAGCATGCCGCCGGCGAACATCCCCGATAAGCCCTGCAGGATTTGCCATCCGGCACCGGTTGGGTCTTCGAAGGGGTCGAGCCAGGTCTGGATACGAATGCGGGCATGCGTGAGCCATTGGCCTGCGAGCCACCCGGCAGTGATCAGGCCGCACAGAGAAACCATCACATAGCGCCACTGGCCGGTGACGAAAAACAGGACCAGGCAAAGCATCATGGCAAGGAGCATCATCATGCCCAGATCTCTCTGCAGGATCAGTAGCCCCATGAGAAGCCCAAATACCAGGTAGACAGGGAACATCATGAGGGTTATGGATGTCCCGCCTCCTCCCTCCAGAGTTTTGCGGATGTTTTTCTCTCGACCGGCCATGTAACTGGCGACAAAGAGCACCATCAGCAACTTGAGGATTTCGGTGGGGGTAATCTGCCCCGAGGCATAATAGGCACCCCGATAACGCGTGCCGGTCAGTAGTAATCCGACTAGCGTGAGTAGAGACAGTAGGCCTGCCAGCCACCCCAAATGCTTGAGGGCCTTGATTCGGGATCCTCGGAATAGGATCGAAGTGACCAGCATCAGGACGATCCCAATAGGGTAGGCAAAGTGTCCCAGTCGCCATGGGTGTTCCAAATCGAACAATCCCATTCTGTGCTGGGCCAGGATGCCGAAACCTCCCAGGAAAACCACTGTGCCCAAAAAGGTGGGGTCTGCCTTGACGCGAAAGAGCACCAACCACACATGGATGAGCAACAAGCTGATGCCAAACACCAACAAGGGTAGAAAATCCCGATCCCCCCATGTATCCTGTTGGCGGATATCATTGAGAAAAAGCCCGATATAACCCAATGCGATGGTCAGGAAGCAGGCGGTGAAGAGCTTACGCTCCATCAGGCGAAACCGCCAGCTATCGGCAATGGTATCAGCTTTCTTCAAGAGCGATTAGCTTGGCTGAGACAACGGCGCTTAGTGCAGCACTTTGGGAAGGGAACGCAGCCAGGTATCGCGATCCACTTTCTCGACTTGGTGTCGGTGAACGAAAGTGCCCTTTTTGTTGCCAACCACGATTTCGGGGAAGCCATCTGCGTTGATGTCGTGCGCCATGACCTGGGTTCCAATGCCTGAATCTTCATCGACCAGATGTGGGATAAAGTCCACACCATCCTTCGAGCGATTCAACTCAAACCAGTAAAGTACCGCCGGGGCGTTGGGCTCCGCATCACCATTGGGGCCGTGAGCCCAGAAGCGCTTACCTGTGACAATGTCCTTGAGGCCGTCCCCATTCATGTCAATCAGATCGATGGCATGCAGCTGAGAAAAATGAACACCGTAGCGGTTTTCCTTGGCTTCCTTGTTCATGAAGGTGTGGGCCTTGAAGGTGATGCCCTCAGGGGTAGGGATGTGTTCATACCAGGCCAATCCGTAGCCATGGGCTGCCAGGCTGGTGATGACGTCGTTGTCTCCGTCCCCATCCACATCGTAGGCATGCATTTGAGCTCCACCTCCAGGGCTGAAGGCAACTGGATGAAAGAGCCATTCGGGGTCCCCCCCCAAGGAGGCAGGTTGTTCCCACCAGCCTTCTTTGGCCATGAGGTCCATGCGCCCATCTCCGTTGACATCCCCAACGCCCATCCCGTGGGTGAAGCGTTGCCAGGGACCCTTGGCCGTGACTGGATGGAAGGCCCAGGGCTTTTCGGGGTGATCCCAGTCAGGTGAGGCGTAACCGTAGTATCCCCCCGAGCTGCACACGATCTCTGGTTTCCCATCTCCCGTCAGATCGGTGAAGGTAGGGGATTCGTTGTCGGTCACATCCAGGATCACATGCCGCTGCCAATGACCCTCTCCGCCCTTTGGATTTTCATACCATGAGGACTCCGCCCCAGGAAAACCCAGGACAAGGATGTCGTCCCAACCATCGCCATTGAAATCATCCGAGAAGGCAAAGAAATTGTCAGAGTAAGTATTCTTGGTTCCTAGGGCTCCTTCATAGCCGGCAATGGTCTGGGTGCTGCCATCGGGTTGCTTCTGTTGCCAGCCCCGATTGTCAGGGTAGAAGGTATGGCGTGTGCTGTAGTCAGGGCCTTCCCACCAGTAGGGGCCGGAGGCGACATCGGCTTTACCATCGTGATTGAAGTCCCCGAAGGTGGCCCCTTCACTCCAGAAGCGATCGGTCAGTTGGATCTTTTCAAAATGGTGCAGGGTATGATCCTGAGCGCTCGCGGCCTGTGTCAGGATGACACCGCCCAGGCAAAGAGAGGGGAGGGCTTTCATGATGGCACACCATCCCAAGGAAAACCCTTGTGGTCAAGCCAGGAGCCAGTCTGGAGGCACCTTCTTGCGCCATATTTAATGCCCGCCTACTTGATGCCCTAGCCTTTCCAAGACACACATCGCGGCGTTGTGACCAGGGATGCCGCTGACTGCTCCGCCTCGCTGGGCCGAAGACCCACAAAGATGAATGCGCGGATGCTCTGTCTCCACGCCCCATTTTCCTACCTGTTCTTCCTGGTCGGTGAATGGCCATGAAAGGTCTCCATGAAACAGGTGTCCCTTGGGTAGCCTTAGATGATTTTCCAGATCCAGTGCGCTCATCGCATGCAGGCAGGGCTGACCCTGGCTGTCGATAGCAAGGCATTCTTGGATGGGTGTGGCCAGGTGTTGGTTGATGGCAGCAAGGCAGCGCTCAGCGGCCAGATTGCGCTGAGCCACCGGATCATCGACAAATAGTCGATAAGGCAGATCCAGACCGAACAAGGTCAGGGTGTGGAACCCCTTGGTTTGAAGCTCAGCTGACAAGATAGAGGGGTCGCTGAGGCTGTGGCAGTAAATCTCGCAGGGAGGTTTCTTTGGGAGCTTCCTCTCCACGCTTTCGCGGTAACTGGTCTCCATTGCCTGGTAGCCCTCATCCAGATGCACCGTGCCAGCAAAAACCTCCTCTGGCCTGGCCTGGCTTTCTTTGAGCTGGGGTAGCTTCTTGAGCAACATATTCATCTTGAAGGCAGCGCCTTCTTGCTCGGATACAGGCAAGCCAATAGGCTCTCCCTGTATGACCTCGGGGGGAAGGCAGGCGTTGAGCAGCAGGTGATGGGCCTGGACCCAGTGGGGGCCGCTCTCCGATTCCAGGCAAAGGGCGACTTTGTCTTGATGCGGCTCGATGGAGGTGACCTCGCAAGAGGTGCGTAAGGTCACCTTACCTGTCTGGAGGTTGACCCGTTCCAGCTCATGAATCAGGGTGCCCATACCCCCAACAGGAACCAGCCATTCTCCAGTGCCCTGGCCTAGGATGTGGTAGAGAAAACATCGATTCTGCAGGAGGGTGGGATCATGGCCATGGGTAGAAACCCCGATCTTGGCATCGGTAAAGAGCGCGCCGCGCAGGGCATCGTCCTGGATCAACGACTCGAGGCATGCGCCCAGGGGTTCTTCGATCAAGGCCTGCCATGCCTGGAGGGCTGATCCATCGAGTCGCTCTCGTATCGACTGTCGAGATTGCAGCGGTTTCCAAAGACTTGGCCAGAGGATGGATTGAATCGCTGCCTCCATTTGCAACCACTTTTCGTAGCCGCGGCCATCGGGTTTGCCTTCGGTGAACTGAGCAATGGCCTTTTGGGTTCCCTCAGGGTTACGGGAAGGCAGGATCAATTCCCTGAACCCGTTCACTGAGTTAACCGGCGTCCAGGAGGCCGTGTGGCGGCCAATGAGTTCAAGACGTAACCCCAGCTCACGGATGATCTTGGCAGGCAATAGGCTGATCAGGTAGGCAAAGACCGA
>Ga0181571_10002121_pt1 | contig 14611 bp, 10 predicted proteins | sample 101ome_17_FD_132440 | JGI IMG/M metagenome (GOLD analysis project Ga0181571, IMG submission 132440) | Coastal salt marsh microbial communities from the Groves Creek Marsh, Skidaway Island, Georgia - 101407AT metaG (megahit assembly) | ecosystem: Environmental > Aquatic > Marine > Intertidal... | reverse complement strand
CTAAATCGAACAACAAGGCACGCACAGGAATCGGGTTAGAAATCGGGCTAGAAATGGAGCTAGGAGATGAGTGAGACACAAGGCGCCATGAGTAATCAACAGAGCCATTAGTTATACGTGCTCATGTAATGTAAGGCAAGCTAGCCGCGCGGTGTCTAGTCCATACTCAATTTAAATCTCAGTGATTAATGGGTTTCTATAGGGATGCTCTTGACTGTATCGACTGGCAACTCTTTTCTCGGTAGCGTCAACGTCAACACACCATTTTTAAACTTGGCTTGAATATCATCTTACACTACATCATCAGGTAAAGATAAGGTGCGCTGAAAAAAGCCATAACTGCGTTCGCGATGAGTTAGATTATTATCATCTTTATCGTCACACTCTGTCTTCTTCTCACCACTGATAGTTAACACACCATCTTTCACCTCTATCTGCACATCCTCTTTATCGACGCCCGGGATTTCGACATTAATGGTATGCGCCTTATCTTCACTGACCACATCAATAGTGGGATGAAGCAAAGCAGTGTGATGGCGTGAGGCCAGCGCAGGAAAATCAAAAAAACTCGCAGGTAAACCAAACCCTCTAAACATATCATCAAACACGCGATCTAGTTCATCATGTAACTGCATCAGGGGACTGGAATCAATCGCTGAGCGACGAGGTTGCGCAGTGACAGGAAGCGCATCCGCCTCCTTTTTACACCAGTTCCATGGGATAGATTTCTTAATATCCATCATATTTCTCATATGAAAATAGTTAACAGAATCTTAAGGGGAAATTGAATTGACTCCTCATAAAATAGATAATGACAGATATAAATAATTCAAGGGTGGAATGAAAATTTTTTTGGTGAACATTGTTGAAACGGGTTCATAATATTTATTCCAGTCACTGCTATGCAGGCAGCTTAGCTGTGATTTGAAGAGAATCTTTGTTTAGTTGCACCAGATATCAAGGTTGTTCCTTTGATATTAAAAATGAAATTGTTATGGAGTGACGATCGGAGCTTGTTTAATTGATAATTGTGAATTATTATCATAGTCGTGTAACTAAACAACGGTTCTTTTCTTACCACAGTAAGACGGACACCGTCGCAGGCTCTGGCACATGTGCCAACCTTTTCGCCCGAGGGCAATTTAAATAAAAAACCCCAGCTTGATCACTGGGGTTTTTTATGGGTGGTAATTTTTTTGGCTAGTCTTTTTGCGTGTGCATCATGTAGTTGACACTGACATCTTGGCCTAGCCAATATTTTTTGGTGAGCGGGTTGTAACTCATGCCGATGAGTTCTTTGCTGTTGAGTTGTGCTTCACGTATCCATTGGCTGAGTTCTGAGGGTTTGATGAGTTTGTTGTAGTCGTGAGTGCCTTTGGGCAGTAGCTTTAATACATATTCAGCACCGATGATGGCGAATAGGTAGGACTTGGGGTTACGGTTGATGGTGGAGAAGAAGATGTGGCCGCCGGGTTTTGCCAGTTGCGCGCAGGCGCGGATGATTTTACTTGGGTCGGGGACGTGTTCGAGCATTTCTAAACAGGTGACCACATCGTATTGTTGAGGTTCACGTTCGGCGATGGCTTCCGCTGAAATCATTTCATAGTCGATATCCAGTCCGCTTTCTTTGCTGTGTAGTTTGGCAACAGAGAGCGGGGCTTTACCCAGATCTATGCCTTTTACGGTGGCGCCTTTTTGCGCCATGCTCTCAGATAAGATGCCGCCGCCACAGCCGATGTCGATGACTTTTTTACCGGCCAATGGAATGCGCTCGTTGATAAAGTTTAAGCGTAAGGGGTTGATGTCATGCAGGGGTTTGAATTCGCTATCGCGATCCCACCAGCGAAACGCTAAGGATTCAAATTTAGCGAGTTCGTCTTGATCAAAATTGTCGTTGGTTGAGTTGTCTGCTTGAGTCATAGAGTGTCAGTGTTCGTAAGTGGCCAGTTGTGCGTTAGGTGCCCGCCGATGCGTTAAAGGCATTGATGGTGGCTTGCCATTGTTTGCTTTTGATGATGATGTCATCTTCGCTGGCCGTGGTTAAGGTTCGGTCTTTGAGTAATTGTCGTCCAGCGACGAATACATCGCAAACGCGCTGACGATCTGTACTGTAGACCAAGTGACCAAACACATCATAGTGTGGGTAGCTTTCGATATTATCGCAGCGTATGGCAATGATATCGGCCGATTTGTGTTTTTCGATAGAGCCAGTTTCATCGCCTAGTCCTAGGGCGCGCGCGGCATCGATGGTGGCAGCACGCAGTGTTTGTTGAGCATTGAAGGCGGTGGCGTCTTGGCTGACGCCTTTAGCTAGCAATGCGGCAGTACGCATTTCAGAAAACATATCGAGATCATCATTACTAGCGTGACTGTCCGTGCCGATGATGACGCGTGCTTTGGCTTGTTTTAGCGCGTGCACGGGGCACATACCGCTGGCTAGCTTGAGATTGGATTCGGGGCAATGCAACACGGTGGCACCGGCATTGGCGATTTGGGTGATTTCTTCTGCGGTTAATTGCGTCATATGTACGGCGAGGAGATTGGGGTTCAATAAACCTAATTGGTCGAGACGATCGAGTGGGCGTATGCCATGTTGTTCTAGGCTGTCTTCAATTTCTTGGGCAGTTTCATGCACGTGCATATGCACAGGTAAATCCAGTTCGTTGGAGATGCGGCTGATTTTAGTGAGGGTGTCGTCGCTCAATGTATAAGGCGCATGTGGGGCAAAGATTGTGGTCACCAGCGGATCATTTTTATAGGTATCGAAGAGCGCTAAGCCTTTTGATAAGTATTCATCAGCATGAGTTGCATAACGCGTAGGGAATTCGATGACGATCATACCGACTACAGCACGCATACCCATGTGTGAGGCCACACGGGCCGTGACTTCAGGAAAGAAGTACATATCGTTAAAGCAGGTGGTGCCGCCTCTGAGCATCTCTGCAATGGCCAGTTGAGTACCATCATGCACAAATTGTTCGTCAGCAAAGGTTTTTTCGAGTGGCCAAATGTGATGATGCAGCCAATCCATTAAGGGGACGTCACTGGCCACGCCACGTAGGAGTGACATAGCAGCATGAGTGTGTGCATTAATCAGTCCGGGCATGAGGATATGGTCGTTATAATCAATATGTGATTTGGCTGCATATTTTTTTAATGCCCGTTGTGTGGGAAGCACATCTATAATCATGCCATTGTCGATTGCGATAGCATGATCAGTGAGCACACGATCCACCGGTTCAATGGGTACAATGAGACGACTGCTCAATAGCGTTTGTATGGCGATTTTTTTGGCTGACATAGCAACAACTTACCTGATTAATGCATGGTGGACAAATTTGCTCTAGATTCAGTCAATCAAATTATGGCATGTCGTCACATGTGGCGCTGTTAATGGGTTTTTCGCCTGGTTTGTCAGTCAACAACCTGAAGCTAAGGTTTGCATTATGGTTGATGCAAATGCATACGCAAATATGGCTTTTTTGAGCATATTTTTAGGCTGTAAAAAAAGCGCTATTTTCACTCATTTTTAGACAGATTCTTTGACCAATACAGAAGCAAAGTGTGTTACAATTTGCACACATAATTAGAATAAAGAATCTCTCCTCAATGGCCTCTATCGCTAAAGAAATCGTATCCGTAAATTTAGAAGATGAAATGCGCAAATCCTATTTGGATTATGCCATGAGTGTGATTGTTGGACGTGCGTTACCCGATGTGCGAGATGGTCTAAAGCCCGTGCATAGACGCACGCTATTTGCCATGAATGAGCTTGGCAATGAGTGGAACAAACCCTATAAAAAGTCGGCGCGTGTAGTCGGTGATGTGATCGGTAAATATCATCCACATGGTGATACCGCGGTTTACGACACGATTGTACGTATGGCGCAAGATTTTTCTATGCGTTACACCTTGGTCGATGGTCAAGGTAACTTTGGTTCTGTCGATGGCGATGCACCCGCAGCGATGCGTTACACCGAAGTGCGCATGTCGAAAATTGCGCACGAAGTGCTGGCGGATTTAGATAAAGAAACCGTAGATTTCATTCCTAACTACGACGAGAACGAGCTAGAGCCTTCTGTGCTGCCATCGCGCGTACCGAATTTATTGGTCAATGGTTCATCTGGTATTGCCGTCGGTATGGCGACCAACATTCCTCCTCATAATTTATCTGAAGTGGTCAATGCGTGTATCGCCATGATCGAACGTCCAGAGATGGATGTGATGGAGATCCTAGAATATATCCCCGGGCCAGACTTCCCGACAGCAGCGATTATCAATGGTAAGAAAGGCATAGTGGATGCCTATCAAACTGGGCGCGGCAAGATTTACATGCGGGCGCGCAGCCATATTGAAACGGATGACAAAAATGGGCGTGAGACCATTGTCGTGACCGAATTGCCTTATCAGGTCAACAAGGCCCGTTTAATAGAAAAGATCGCCGAACTGGTGAAGGAAAAGCGTCTTGAGGGCATTGCTGCCGGAGGTTTGCGCGATGAGTCCGATAAGGACGGTATGCGTATCGTGATCGAGCTCCGACGCGGTGAGGTTAGTGAGGTTATTTTGAATAATCTCTACAAACACACACAGATGCAGAATGTATTTGGCATCAATATGGTGGCCTTGGTCGATGGCCAACCGCGCTGTCTCAACCTTAAGCAAATCCTGCAAGCCTTTTTACGTCATCGCCGCGAAGTGGTTACACGACGGACTGTATTTGAGTTGCGCAAAGCTCGTGAGAAAGCCCATGTGTTGGAAGGGCAAGCGGTGGCACTGGCGAATATTGATGAAGTGATTGCTTTGATCAAAGCCTCTGGTACCCCGAATGAAGCTAAAGCTGCACTACTAGCGACTTCATGGGCGCCGGGTGCGGTGATTGATATGTTGGAGAAAACCGGTGCAGATTCCTCGCGCCCAGATAATCTCGATGCCGCCTTTGGGTTGCGTGAGGGGCAATATTATTTATCTGATGTGCAGGCACAGGCGATTTTGGATTTACGTTTGCATCGTTTAACTGGTCTTGAACAAGATAAGATCGTTAAAGACTACAGTGAATTATTAGCACTCATCGCCAGCTTGTTGGAAATCTTGGAGAGTCCTGAGCGCTTGATGGCGGTGATTCATGAAGAACTCGAAGAGATTAAAGAAAAATTTGGTGATGAGCGTAAAACTGAAATTACCGCCGCTGCGGTAGATTTGGGCATAGAAGATCTTATTCAAGAAGAAGATGTGGTGGTGACCTTATCCCATGCCGGCTATGCCAAGTCTCAACCTCTGGATGTTTATCAAGCTCAACGTCGAGGTGGGCGAGGTAAAGCGGCCACTTCTGTTAAAGAAGAAGACTTTGTTGATAATTTATTTGTCGCTAGCACTCACGATATGATTTTGTGTTTCTCTAGCTTAGGCAAGGTCTACTGGTTGAAAGTCTATGAACTGCCACAAGCGGGACGGACATCACGTGGAAAGCCGATTGTGAATTTGCTACCACTACAAGAAAATGAGCGTATCAATGCCATTTTACCTGTGAAAGATTTTGATCAAGATGCGTTTGTGTTTATGGCGACCAGTCGCGGCACAGTTAAGAAAACAGCATTAAAAGAGTTTTCTCGGCCACGGGCGAATGGCATCATTGCTCTAGATTTGCGTGATAATGATCACCTCATCGGCGTTGAGATCACCGGTCAGCAACATGCCATCATCATGGTGGCGAGCACGGGTAAAGCGATAACATTCCATGAAGATGATGTGCGTCCTATGGGTCGAACGGCCACGGGCGTGCGTGGTATTAAGATTGATGACAGCACAGAAGTAATTTCTCTGATTGCCGTCAGTCCACGAGAACCTGCTCAGCATGTTTTACTAGGCACTGCCAATGGTTTTGGAAAGCGCACGCCTGTTAGTGACTTCCCGATTCAAAAGCGCGGGGGACAAGGTGTGATTGCAATTCAAACCACTGAGCGTAATGGGGCAGTGGTGGGTGCAGTGTTGGTTTCCGAAGAAGATGAAACCATGTTGATTACTAATGGTGGGACACTGGTACGCACGCAAGTCAAAGATATTTCATCCATGGGAAGAAATACTCAAGGGGTGACATTAATTCGTTTGGATGAAGGTGAAAGTCTCACTGAAATCGAAGCGGTGCAATCTTTATCCGGTGATGATGAAGAGGCTGACGATGCTGCTGACAATTCAACATCCACACAAGATGATGCGCCACCATCTGATTAGGCGCTATTCATACTGATGGGACATCAAGGGCATTATTTTGCAGCCGGCCCTGCCGCTTTGCCGGCTCAGGTTAAGCAGCAAATTCAAGACGATATACTTCATTATCAAGATACCTCTATTTCAATTTTAGAGCTTGGTCATCGCAGTGAGGCGTTTACCAATATTCTCGATCAAGCGCGTCTTGCTATGCGCACCTTATATGCCATCCCAGAAAATTATCAAATTCTTTTTGTGCAAGGCGGCGCCACATTACATTTTGATGCCGTGCCATTAAATTTGCTGGGTGCGCGCACATGTGCAACCTATATCGATACGGGGCTATGGTCAGCCAAAGCGGCGCGGTGCGCACAAAAATACATGCGCGTTGAAAGCTTTAATGGAACGCATACACAAGCCGGCCGACATGGTTGCTTAGATCCTAGCGAGTGGGTGATTCATCCAGATTCTGCTTATGTTCATTTCACCCCAAATGAGACCGTTGATGGTATCGATTGCCCTGATCCCACCAGCAGCCCAGTGCCGGTGGTAGCGGATATGACTTCATGTTTGTTAATGCGTGAATTCAATGTGGCAGATTTTGGTTTAATTTACAGTGGCGCTCAAAAAACCCTAGGGATTGCTGGCTTGAGTGTGGTGATTGTACGTGACGACTTACTCGATAGAGCGCACCCTAGCACACCAGAATTATGTCGTTATGATGTGCATGCGCAACATCAGTCCATAGTGAATACCTCTCCTGTATTTGCCTGTTATGTCATGCAACTGATGCTGCAATGGGTGAGTGAGCAAGGTGGGGTGAGCGCGATGGTCGCCGCCAGCCGCGAACGCGCTAAAATTATTTATGAGGCGATAGATGCTAATGCGTGTTGGTCTAATACGATTGCGCCAGAGCATCGGTCTATTATCAATGCGGTATTCCAAGGTCAGTCACAAGCGCATGTCGATAAGTTATTGGCTCAAGCTGAATCCTGTGGTTTAACGGGGCTGCAAGGGCATCGCAAAGTGGGTGGTGTGCGCGTCAGTATGTATAACGGCACGCCATTATGTGCGGTAGAAAAACTGGCTGATATGATCAGTAGCATTAAACTCTAGCGAAATTTACCACGCTGACATTGAGTTGAGCTGCTCGTCCGATTATTTTTAATGCCGCGTGGAATAAGTGCTTAGACCAGATATTGCAATGGTTTTGGATGACTTAAAAAATCCAGAGGACTGCTGCTGTAGCCATAAGCGCCAGACTGAAACATCACAAAATAATCACCAATCTCTGCTTTTGGCAACTCGGACTCATACGCTAACACATCAAGTGGGGTGCACAGTGGGCCAACCACACTGGCCGGTTCTGTTTGTGTGCCAATTTTGTTGGCGATGGAAGCGGGGTAATTATTTTTCTGACCGATTCTGAAGTTATCTGCGGCTGAGCGTAGATTATGATTCAGACCACCACTGGTGATGATAAAGGTTTTGCCGCGTGACACTTTTTTGTCGACGATACGAGCAATATAGACACCGCATTCACCCACGATATAACGCCCAAGTTCAGTGATAAATTGCGTGTTGGCATAGTGTTGATGATAGTCCTCAATGAGGGCGGATAAATTATTGCCTATGGCTTGTAGGTCTAATGCTTCATCGTTTGGGTAGTAGGGGATACCAAAGCCACCACCAATATTGATTTGTTCAAACACCGTTTGTGTGGATTCTGCGAGTTGTTTAACTAACTCGAAAGTCTTGTGTTGAGCCTCGATAATGGCTTGTGCATTTAGATTTTGTGAGCCGGTGTATATATGCAGACCTAAAAACTTCACATCGCTGTTACAGGCTTTATGTATGACTTGGTCTGCGATTTCCGCATCGATGCCAAATTGAGTGGGGCCTCCTGACATGTTGATTGCTGAGTTGCGGCAGTCAAAGTCGGGATTGATGCGCAGTGCGATGCGTGCTCGTTGCCCTAGAGTTTGCCCAATTTTAATTATACGATCGAGTTCATTTTCTGATTCAACATTGATAGTCACTTGGTGTTGAATAGCCAGCGCTAGTTCATCATCAGATTTGCCCGGTCCGGCAAAGCTAATGTGATCGGGTGACATGCCAGAATTAATAGCAATTAATAGTTCAGCGCCAGAGGCAACATCTAAACCATCCACATGTTGCTGCATAAAATTGACCAGTTCCTGCATCGGATTGGATTTAATAGCAAAGTTGACATTCAATGATGCCGGCAGGGCAGCGCGTAATGCAGTGATCTTTTTTTTGATCACTTGTTTGCTGTAGATAAAAGAGGGGCGGTTAGGTGCTTCTTTTATAATGTCACTGAATTTTTGATCACCAATGACCAGATGATGGTCATCAGTATCGAAGAATTCTGAGAGTATAGAATTTAACAAGCTGTCCATAGATTTATAAGGTTGTCCGTTCTGGAGTATTCCTAGCGTTATGTTTATTCATAACCCGTTCACTATTCGCTCATGACGAGCGGTTGATGCATCGAAAAAGTTAAGTTAATGAATAGTCTTTTGGTTTGCACCCTGTATGCAACCGGCTTAATGGGTGGAATTCAGTCACTACTTTAACAGACGCTGTGTTTCATGCCTGAAATAAAATCCCTATTGACTATTAATGCAAGCTCGTCCCATGTGAGTGGATGGCTATATTAACCTGATTCTGACTTGTTTAGGATCTTACTGTTGGGATGGATGAGTGGGATGTTGCTGTAGCGATCAGGAGAGAGCTAGTGTAGTAGGCTGAGGGCTAATGAGTTTGCATGATGCACACTGAACGGGCTTGAGGTTGACTTGAATGTGTGTAATTTCAAGGTCTTACTAGCTTGCAGTTAGGCTCACATGCTAATATTCGCGCATTCTAGTGATGTTATCCGGCGTGTTCGAGGCCTGATCGAGCGTTTAACATTGGACTAATAAATTCGACTCATTAAAACACTGAAAAAACCGACTCAGTACCCTGACCAGAGAAGACGATACAACCATCATGGCAAAAACACTCGCACAATTACGCACTGAAATAGATGCGCTAGATCAACAACTGCTGGAGCTAATTTCGGCTCGGGCCAAATGTGCGGCTGAAGTCGGTGCATACAAAAAGAATCATGCCGATGAAAACACGCAATTTTATCGCCCTGAGCGTGAAGCGGAAGTGTTACGTCGAGTGGCTGAACGCAATCAAGGACCACTGGCTGATGAGGAAGTCTCAAGGCTTTTTCGTGAGATTATGTCTGCCTGTTTAGCCTTGGAGAAACCCATGAATATTGCTTTTCTGGGTCCGGCTGGGACATTCACGGAAGAGGCCGCGTTAAAACACTTTGGCCACTCGGTGAAGACCAGTGCGATGCAGTCCATCGATGAAGTGTTCAGAGAAGTCGAGTCGGGCAGTTGTCATTATGGTGAGGTGCCCATAGAAAACTCTACTGAAGGTGTCATCACACACACGCTAGATAATTTCTTGCGCTCGCCATTAAAAATCGTCGGTGAGGTGGAGCTGCGCATACATCATCATCTGCTCTCACAAGGCACGGCGATGGAAGATGTGAAAACAATCTATTCACACCAACAATCACTCGCGCAATGTCGCCAATGGCTAGACGCGAATATTGCCGGAGCAGACCGCGAAGCGGTGGTGAGTAATGCTTATGGGGCTAAGTGTGTGCAAGGTAAAGCCGGTGTGGCGGCGATTGCCAGCAGTTCTGCGGCTGAAAAATATGGTTTAGATGTATTGGCTAGTAACATAGAAGATCGTCCAGACAACACCACGCGTTTTTTAGTCATTGGTCACAACCACGTGGCACCTTCTGGATGTGATAAGACCAGTCTATTGGTGAGCGCTCCCAATCAAGCCGGCGCGTTGCATCAATTACTGGCGCCTTTTGCGCGTCATGATGTCAGCTTAACACGCATAGAATCGCGGCCCTCGCACAGCGCTAATTGGGAATATGTGTTTTTCCTCGATCTGGAAGCGCATGCTGATGAGGGACCGCTAAAAACGGCGTTAGAAGAATTAGCATCCGTTTCAGATATGATTAAAATTTTAGGCTCATACCCACAAGGCGCTGTATGAAGGGGTTGGCACTGAGTGCCGGCCAGCACTCACATGATGCGCATAATTGGTCACTACGCATAACACGAACCTGATCACATGATTAAAAGTATTGCGATAATTGGAATAGGCATGATCGGTGGATCGATCGCGCACTCTCTGCGGGACAAAAACGTCTGTGAAAAACTCATTGGCATTGATGCCTGTGCTGATACTCTGGCGATCGCACTCAATGAACAGCTGGTCGATGAGGCCTATGCTTGTGTAGAAGACTGCCCGCAGGCGCCCAATGTGGTCATTGTTTGTGTGCCAGTGTCACGGATGAGTGAGGTGTTTGCCCAATGTCGAGATTGGTTTGCACAATGTGAGGCCATCACCGATGTGGCGAGCACTAAGCAAAGTGTGATTGATGACTTACAGACAGTGATGACCGACTTGCCCACTAACTTTGTCCCAGCTCATCCCATTGCTGGCCGCGAGTTGAGTGGTGTGCAAGCCGCTGTATCGGGTTTGTTTGATGATAAAAAAGTGATCCTGACGCCCACACTCAATACGGCGCCTGCTAGTTTGATGTGTGTGACGCAGATGTGGCAGGAGATCGGTGCGCAAGTCGAATACATGAATGCGGATAGCCATGATCAGATCTTGGCAGCCACCAGTCATTTGCCGCATGTGTTGGCATATGCTTTGGTGCATTGCTTGGCGAATCAAACACAAACGCCTGAGATTTTTCGCTATGCAGCCGGTGGGTTTGCAGATTTTACCCGTATTGCTTCCAGTGATCCGGCCTTATGGCGAGACATTTGTATGGCCAATCAGACACCTTTAGTGGAGGCGATTGTAGGATTTGAAATCACCCTTAAACAATTGCGTGAAGACATTCAAAATCAGCAGGGTGATGCACTACAAGCCATGTTTGAACAGGCCAAAACCGCACGAGATACATTTACACAATAAGCTGTGTCTTCATAAACTTAGACATGGACAGGCAGTAGCGTTAATGGCGATAGCTCGCCATGACTGACATAAAACCAATTGCATAAAACACATTAGATTAGATCGGCTATATAAAACTAACTCAGCTTGAAGTGATTATCCTTGAAATATAACGTCCAACCTAGCACTCGCGTCACCGGCGACATTACCGTCCCTGGAGATAAATCGATTTCTCACCGCGCCATTATGTTGGCCTCATTGGCTGAGGGTGACACCCATGTGAAAGGATTTTTACAAGGTGAGGATTGTCTCGCCACACTGCATGCTTTCCAACAGATGGGGGTGCAGATTGACTACCAGTCACAGGGTGAGGTGATTATTCATGGTGTCGGGCGCGAGGGTCTACAAGCGCCGTTGCAAGCCCTAGATTGTGGCAATTCGGGCACTTCTATGCGTCTACTCACCGGCTTGTTGGCCGGTCAAGGAATCGATACCACTTTGGTGGGTGATGGATCTTTGATGAAACGTCCTATGCGGCGGGTATGTGATCCGGTCAATAGCATGGGTGCGAATATTGAAACGGCGACATCAGGCGTCCCGCCGATCATCATTCATGGTGTGCCAACCTTGAAAGCGATTCGTTATGCCTTGCCGGTCGCTAGTGCGCAGGTTAAGTCGGCGGTGTTGCTAGCTGGCTTATTTGCTGAGGGTGTGACTGAAGTGATCGAGCCCAAGGCGACGCGTGATCATACTGAACGTATGTTGCAATCATTTGCTTACCCCATTGAGGTGACTGAGCAGGCTGCGGGCGCCAGTATTCGTGTTGAGGGTGGGCATACGCTCAAGGGGACGTCTATCCATGTGCCTGCAGACATTTCATCGGCAGCATTCTTTATTGTGGCTGCTTGTATTGCCCCTGAGGGTGAAGTGACATTACATAATGTCGGCATGAATCCCACTCGCACCGGTGTGTTGGACATCTTGAAAGCCATGAATGCGTGCATCGAAATTCATAATGAGGCTATGCAAGGGGGTGAGCCTACTGCATCGATTACAGTAAAAAGCAGTCAATTACGTGGCATAGATGTGCCTCCTGAATTAGTGCCTTCGGCCATTGATGAGTTTCCAGTGTTGTGTGTGGCCGCGGCGTGTGCGCAGGGCACCACGCGGGTGACTCAGGCTGAGGAGCTGAGGGTGAAAGAAAGTGATCGCATCGCATTGGTGGCTGAAGGTTTGACGACACTGGGCATCAAAGTACAAGAATATCCTGATGGCTTGACCATCGAAGGCGGCGCGATGGGAGGCGGTATGATTCGCAGTGGTCATGATCATCGCATTGCTATGGCATTCACTATCGCTTCTCTGCGTGCCAAGGATGCTATTGTTATTGATGACTGCGCAAATGTGGCGACTTCATTTCCGGGGTTTGTGGAAATGGCACATGGCGTCGGTTTGAGTATTTTAGTCGATGACTGATCGTCTTGAGTCCACAGTGGACAGAGATATTCCCGTTATTACCGTGGATGGTCCGGCAGGGGTTGGTAAAGGTACTTTGGCTAAATATTTAGCGACAAAATACACTTTTAATTACTTAGATTCCGGGGCTATTTATCGTATCGTGGCATTAGCTGCGCTTCAGCAGGGATTCGATAGCGCACAAATCGACGACATCGTTAAATGTGCGTCAAATTTACATATTAGCTTTCCGGCCGACAAAAATTATTCGGCGCATAGTAATAATATCGATATCGATAGTGAAATTCGCTCCGAGGCATGTTCCGCGATGGCTTCAAAAATCGCTGCCGAGCCGATCATACGCGCACAATTATTGATGCTACAGAAGAGTTTCCAGCGTCCACCTGGGCTGGTCTGTGATGGACGAGACATGGGAACTGTGGTGTTTCCAGAGGCTAAGGTGAAGATTTTTCTTGATGCGAGTGTACAACAACGGGCCGAAAGGCGATATAAACAGTTGATTGAACAAGGTATTAGTGCTAATTTTGCTCACCTTTTCGACAGTATCTCCGCGCGTGATGAACGTGATCGTTCACGAGCGTCCTCACCGTTGGTGGCTGCCGAAGATGCATGGGTGATTGATACCACCGAAATGACTATCGAAAAAGTGATTGGTGCCGCAACTGATTACATCGACAAGTCTATATAAGTAAGCGGTTTCAATCGAACTTTAACTAACTAAAATATATAAAAGATATTATCTTATGAGCGAAAGTTTTGCTGAATTACTAGAAGAAAGTTTTTCTAAATTAAATATGAAAGCCGGTTCCATTGTTGAAGGCACCGTTGTTGATGTTAGAAATGATGTGGTCGTGGTCAATGCTGGCCTTAAATCAGAAGGCGTTATTTCCATAGACCAATTTAAATCCGAACGTGGTGAAGTCAATGTAGCTGTTGGCGATGTCGTGGAAGTGGCACTGGATGCTATTGAAGATGGTTATGGTGAGACGCGCCTCTCACGTGAAAAAGCTCGTCGTGCTAAGGCATGGAACGAGTTGGAGCGCATCAGTGAATCCGGCGAAACTATCATCGGTATTATTACCGGCAAAGTGAAAGGTGGTTTCACGGTAGAACTCCCCGATATTCGCGCATTCCTGCCGGGTTCTCTAGTCGATGTGCGTCCGGTGCGAGATACATCTTATTTAGAAGGTAAAGAGTTAGAATTCAAAGTTATTAAGTTAGATCAACGTCGCAACAATGTGGTGGTATCTCGTCGTGCGGTGGTTGAGACTGAGTTCAGCGCAGAGCGTGAGACGCTCCTCGAAACTTTACAAGACGGTAGCGTAGTTAAAGGTATCGTTAAGAATCTTACCGATTATGGTGCATTCCTAGATTTAGGCGGTGTGGATGGATTGCTACACATTACAGATATGGCTTGGAAGCGCGTTAAGCATCCATCTGAGGTTGTGGCCATTGGTGATGAGATTGAAGTTAAAGTACTTAAGTTCGATAAAGAGAAGACTCGTGTCTCCCTAGGCCTTAAGCAATTAGGTTCTGATCCATGGGCCGACTTAATGCGTCGTTTCCCTGAGGGATCACGTACCTTTGGTAAAGTCACAAATATTGCTGATTACGGTTGTTTTGTTGAAATCGAAGACGGTGTGGAAGGATTAGTGCACGTGTCTGAGATGGACTGGACCAGTAAAAACGTTAACCCTGCCAAGATCGTGGCGTTGGGTGATGAAGTCGAAGTCATGGTATTGGATATCGATGAGGAGCGTCGTCGAATTTCATTAGGTATCAAGCAATGTCAATCTAATCCTTGGGATGAATTTGCAGCAACCCATGACAAGGGCGGCAAGGTGAGCGGACAAATCAAATCGATCACAGATTTCGGTATCTTTATCGGTCTGGATGGTGGCATTGATGGTTTGGTTCACTT
>Ga0181571_10002112_pt1 | contig 14637 bp, 4 predicted proteins | sample 101ome_17_FD_132440 | JGI IMG/M metagenome (GOLD analysis project Ga0181571, IMG submission 132440) | Coastal salt marsh microbial communities from the Groves Creek Marsh, Skidaway Island, Georgia - 101407AT metaG (megahit assembly) | ecosystem: Environmental > Aquatic > Marine > Intertidal zone... | reverse complement strand
CGAGACCACCGGCCGCCATGGATCTCGCGAGCGCGCACGAAAACTACGTCACACGCATGCTCGACGCCGCCAAGGGCGGGATGAAAGCCCTCGTGTGCGATCCCGCGACGGTACGAATCGAAACGCGCGCGCATCGACACGTGTTCGATTACGCGCGCGCCCATCGCGCGCGTACGCTCGACGCGCCTCTGACGACGCTCGCATCGACGCAGGTAAACATTCTGAGTGTGGTCATGTCACAGAGCGAGGTTTTATCGAGAGAGGTACGCGCGTCGCGCCCACACGTCGTCGAGCGCCCCACGAATGCAAATCTCATTCTTCTCCGCGAGCTCGACGAGCTCGACGAGCTCGCGCGCCAACCTTCGACCGACTGACGCGCGCGCGCTCCCGACCCCCAGGTGTTCCTCATTGAACAATTACACGAACGTCCGCACGACCCGATGCCGCACCTCAAGGCGATCGTATTCGTGCGTCCGACCGAGAAAAACATCAAAGCGCTCGCCGGGCAGCTTCGCGGCAAGACGTACGGCGAGTACCACGTCTTTTTTTCAAACGCGTGTTCAGAGACGCTCTTGCGCGACCTCGCCGCCGCGGACGAAGATGAACTCGTCGTGCAGGTGCAAGAGTATTACGCCGACGTCGTCGCGATGGACGCGCGCGCGTTCACGTTGGATCTCGGGCGAGACGAGAACGCGGCGTTGACGCGCCCCGAGCGATGGTCGCGAGGCGTCGGCGCGGCGATGGATCGATGCGTCGAGGGCATCGCGAGCGTGTTATTGGCGCTCAAACGACGACCGTTCGTGCGTCATCAGCGATCGAGCGAATCGGCGAGACGTCTCGCGGGCGACGTGGCGAGATTGGTGTACGAACGAGAGGCTGGGTTGTTTGATTTTCGTCGACGCGACGAGGGGTCGACGCACGTATTGATTCTCGATCGTTTCGACGACGCCGTCACGCCGTTGCTCTCGCAGTGGACGTATCAAGCCATGGTGCACGAGATATTCGGCATCTCGAGCACGAATAGAGTGGATTTAACGCACGTGCAGACGCTGAGCAAAGACCTGCGCGAACTCGTGCTCAGCGCGAGAGAGGATAGATTCTTTGCCGAAAACATGTACGCCAATTACGGCGATTTAGGCGCGAGCGTCAAGGCGCTCGTCGACGAGTTCCAACAGCAGACCAAGATGAACAAGAAGATTGAATCCATAGATGACATGACGCGATTCGTCGAGTCGTATCCAGAGTTTCGAGCCAAGAGTGGGAACGTGTCGAAACACGTGGCGTTGATGTCGGAGTTGAGCGCCGTCATCGAGCGCCGCCGACTCATGGCGGCGTCGCAGGTGGAACAAGAGATTGTCTGCGGTACCGATCGCGCCGGGGCGTTCGCGCAGGTGGTGGACGCGTTACAAAATCCGAGCATCATGGAGGAGGAACGGTTGAAACTCGTGTTGTTGTTCGCGTTGCGGTACGAAGGGGAGACGACGCAAATTGCGGATTTGACGGAGATTTTAATGCGGCAGGGCGTCAGTCGTCGACGCGTCGGACTCGTGCGCACCATCGTGACGCTCGCGGGCGAAAAAACGCGCACCGGGGATTTATTCGGGAACAGGTCGTTTCTCGGACGTGCGAGTAAGGTTGTGGGAAGTCTCAAGGGTGTCGAAAACGTCTACACGCAACACTCGCCCCTCTTGGCGTCGACCATTCAAGCCGCCGCCAAGGGCGCGCTCAAATCCGACGACTACCCCTTCGTCGGTCCCTCACCCACGGGCGCTGCCGCGGGTAAACCCACAGAACTCATCATTTTCATCGTCGGCGGCGTGTGTTACGAGGAAACCAAGGTGTGCGAACAATTCAACGCGTCTCGCTCTGGCGTCTCCGTCGTCGTCGGCGGATCGACGACGCTCACCGCGCGGTCATTCATCGACGATCTCCTTCGCGCGCAAGACGCCGACGGATGATCGCACCTACGCACGCGCACATCATAATTGTAACAGTACCATCATCAGTAGCGCATCACGCATCCCCGTCGCCTCCTTCGCGCGTCCCGCGCGTCCCGAAAACGCGCGAGACACCGAGACCGATGATTGATGCACGTTGCTCGACACCCCCCCCACACGCGCGCGCGCGCGGCACCCCCGCGCGCGATGGTCGACCCACCTCCACCCGACCCACCGCGCCACGCGCGCAATCGCTCCCTCTCCGCCCCCCTCCGCATCGATCTCACCGGTGCAGCCATCGAACCTTCCCACCACTCCCGCGCATCATCCGCGCGCGCCGTCTCCCGCACCGACGCCATCGCCGCCACCACCCCCGGTCGAGACGCCAACACCGTTCCCTCGCGTCCGCACGGCGTCGAGGCGCCCGCCATCACGCTTCCGAGACAGCGGGACGCGGTGCGGCACTTTGCCCTGGACCTCGGCGGGTCGCTCGTCAAGTTGGTGTACTTTCGACCCGACGGCGGCGCGGATGGCGCGAGGGGCGGCCGGTTACACTTTAAAAAGTTTCCATCGGCGCATTTGGATGATTGTTTGGAGTTTATCGAGTTTAAGGGGTTACATTTGGGGTCGTCGGCGGTAACTCGGGGCGACGACGCGGAGGCCGAGGCGGACGACGAGGACGCGCGAGCGGTGACGGTGAAGGCGACTGGGGGCGGCGCGTATAAGTTTTCAAAGGTGTTTCAGGAACGGTTGGGCATCACGCTTCAGAAGGAGGATGAAATGGCGTGTGCGGTGGCTGGGGCGAAGTTTTTACTGGAAAAGATTCGCGACGAGGCGTTTACGTACACGGACGATACCAAGGAGTTCATCTCAAAGGAGGCGTTGACGCGCGAGTCGATGTATCCGTACCTGTTGGTGAACATCGGGAGCGGGGTGAGCATCATCAAGGTGGATAAGGATGGACACGAGCGCGTGAGTGGGAGTAACATCGGTGGCGGGACGTTTTGGGGATTGTGTCGATTGCTCACGGGGTTGAAGGATTACGACGAAATGTTGAAATTGAGCGCTCAGGCGGATAACGCCAAAGTTGACATGCTCGTGGGGGACATTTACGGTGGGAGAGATTATCAAAACATAGGTTTATCGAGCGAAACGATCGCGTCGTCGTTCGGTCGCGTCGTCATGGACGAAGGTAGTCTGGAGGATTACTCCAAGGCGGACATCACGCTGTCGCTGTTGCGCATGATTTCGTACAACATCGCGCACATCTCCACGATGAACGCCGTCAAGTACGGGTTGAAGCGCATATTTTTCGGTGGATATTTTATTCGTAATCACGCGTACACGATGAATACCATCTCGTTCGCGGTGGATTTCTGGTCCAAAGGAGAATTGAAGGCTATGTTTTTACGTCACGAGGGATTTCTCGGCGCGTTGGGCGCGTTTTTACAAGACGTCGAGGCGCAAAAGAATCTCAGCGACGCCGCTGAGGGGAGTTGGATCGAAAAGTTCATCAAGTGTAGCGTGCCTCCGAAGGGGCTGGAGCGAAGGAAATCGCGTCCGTCGCTCAATTCGCAGACGACGCCGCCGAGACCGGCGAGACGGTCGATCAACGCTGAGGACGGCGGCGCGGCGACAACGACCGAGGTGATGCGTCGCGACAGTTTCGACGACACCTCACGCGTGCGATCGACGGACGACATCGCTCGGGATTTCGCGCGAGACGTCAAGTGTGTGACACCGACGGAATCTGCGTCCGAGGGATCGTCCACGGGCGACGAGCAGGACGCGCTCGGCGATCCCGCCATGTTGCTCAACTCGGCGGGTTTGCAAGTCGGCGTCTTACACCTCGAGCCCACGCTCGAAAAGTTTCCGTTGCTTCGAGAAGGCCACGAGTACGATCCGAACATTTTCGATATGCTCACGAACGCCGAGGAGCGCGACTATTGGTTGAACACGTTGGAGCGTTTGCAGCCGGGATTGGTGGAGCGCGCGTTGGTGAGCGACGCGCCGAGCGCCGACGTCAAGGAGCGCGCGGAAAATTTCGACAACGTCTTCCGATCGCACCTCTCGAGACTCCGCAACGAACCGGCGGCGTATGGCAAGATTGGATTGGCGGATTTGTTTGAGATGCGAGAAGAGTGTCTGCGGTTTTTCCGATTTAACGACGTGTACAGAGACGTGAAAAAGCAAGAGAATCAATCGGCGTTGCTCGTCCTTCCCGATCTCCTGGCGGAGATTGACAGCCTCAACGACGACGAGCGGTTGTTGTCCATCGTCGAGGGCGTGTTGGCGGGAAATATATTCGATTGGGGGTCGCAGGGAACGCTCGACCTGTATCGAAACGGAACGATTTTAGAAATTTATCGCAAGGCGAGGAGCACGGTGAATAGACCGTGGGCCATCGACGATTACGACGCGTTGCGTCAACGTTTCAACGGCGCTCGAGCCGATCCGTACCGGAAGGCGTTGCTCTTCTGTGACAATTCCGGCGCGGACATCATCCTCGGAATGCTCCCGTTCGCGCGAGAGCTCCTTAAACGAGGCACGTCGGTGGTGCTCGTCGCCAACTCACTGCCGGCCATCAACGACATCACCGCCGACGAGCTCAACGACATCCTCCGCGACGCCGCGGGATTGGACGACCAGATCGACGACGCCGTGCGATCGGGCGCCCTCTCCGTCGTCAGTTCCGGCGCCGGTTCACCGTGCCTAGACTTTCGTCGACTCTCCAACGACGCGTGCGTCGCCGCCCGCGACGCCGACCTCATCGTCCTCGAGGGCATGGGTCGCGCCGTGCACACCAACTACCGCGCGCAGTTCTCGTGCGACACCCTAAAATTGGCCATGATCAAGAATCAGCGCCTCGCGAACGCGCTCTTCGGACCGGACGGCAAAATGTGGGACTGCGTCTGCGCCTTCGCGCGCGCGCCGACGACATAATATCTGTTCCCGCCCCTACTATATTACTCATTTTAACGCATGCATTGAATTGTTTATCTTTCACGATTCGCACCCGGACCCTCGGCAATCGGCAACACCATGGCCCGAGTCGCCGCGCGAGAGTCGCCGCGCGCGAGACCGCCGCGCGCGCGTCACGGGCGATATGCGCGCGACGTCGAGCGAGCGTGCGTCGCTCTTGCCTCACCGCGATCGCGTGGGCGAGATGTCGACGAGCGATTCGCGCACGACGGAGGATCGTCGAGACGCGGCAACACCCTCAAAGTCATCGTGGCGACGCACGTTCGCGCTCGTCGCCGTCGCGGCGCTCGGTGCGGGGGCGTGCGCGAGCGCGATGGGTGGAGGACAAGGATTAGCGTCGCGCGCGCGCGCGAGTTTGGGCGCGGGATGGTTGCGAACGACGCGAGGGGAGGATGAGGAGTCGCGGAGAAGATCGGGCGCGAGTTTCGAAGACGCCGCCGACGGCGGGTTGATTGATTCGCAGTACGAGGAGACCGGTGGATTAGCGGCGGTGGAGGACGCGCGATTGTTAGCCGAGGAGCGGCGGGAGCGGCGGAAGGCTCGACAGCGGGCGAGACGACGCGAGGAGGCGAGCGTCGGCGCGTCCGAGGAGGCGCCGCTCGGGGACACGTACGTCACCGTGTACGAAGACGGCGGTAAAGCGCGCGCGCCGAGGCCGAGACAGACGTACGAACAACGGTATCGAACGGTGACGGTGCCCGTGCCAACGCGAGTGCGCGTACCGATGGAACCGGCGAGCGTGGGACCGGTGCGGCGCGAGCGACCGGCGCCCAAGCCGGTTCCGCCGCCGCGCGCGCCGCCGACACCTCTGGAGACCGAGGGCGGTGATTTATTCGGTTTAGGGACTGGCTATTCGTATTATCTCAAACCCGCGGATTGGGCGTACCCACCGCGCGTCGTCGTAGACCTGCCCGAAGGGGCGTTCGGCGACGTCGAGTTGCTCGCGCGAGGCGCCAACGAGTCGCCCAAAAATCCAGGTGGATTAATTATGCGCGTCAACGGTAGGGAGAGAGATTTGAAAACCGTCGTTCGAGACGGTGACGTGCTCGAGATTGACGCCCAGGCGCACAACATCATAGACGATGTGCGCACGGTGGTGCTTAGATACATGTGGCGCGATCCAGGAGCGAATGGCGCTCGCAAGCAACGAAGAGGATTGATTCGATTGAACACGAAGAGAGACGCGGCCGGAGGCGAGGAACAACCGCACAGATGGCCGATCGTGGAGCATCCGGACACGCCGTCCGTGACGCGCAAAGCGCCGCGACCGCCGAGTTCGCCGACCGACGTGTCTCCGCCGAGAGGACAATACGTCCCGGGACCGATTCCGCAATACGTGCCCATCACGGTGAACATTTACGCCGACATGGACGACGACGATGAATCGAACAAAGCACCGACTGTGACGCCGACGCCGGCACCGCGTCAAGTGTCCCCGCCGGCGCGAACGTCGTCGCCCCCGCCGCCGAAGAAGGCGCGCCGAACGCCTCCGCCGCCGACGCCGCCGTCGCCCCCGGCGCCGGCGAACGGGTTCCCGCCGACCACGTGGCCACCGCCGCCGGCGCCCCCGTTGGTTAAAGTTGAGCTCAGAGATTTGCTTGCCGCCACGAAATTAGTCGTGCCGGCGCCTGTGAACTCCCTGGTGGGCATTCCATCCGACGGGCCGCTCACGGTGACGGGTTTGTTGGATTACGATCCCGACAACACGCGTCATCGAGAGTTGATCATGTTCCGCTTCGGTTGGACGTCGGCGAGCGCGAACGGCGCCGCGGCGCTGGGAGAGAGCGGCGGTGGATACGTGGAGCCGAAATTCTTAGATTCCTCCACGACGCCGCCGGATTGGATTAGTATTAGAGTGAACGGACAAGTGCGCGCGTTGCCATACGCGGCGCAAAACGGCGATCGCATCGTCATGCGCGTGCGCGCGCCGGAGGATCCCGGTCAAGCGCGCGTGGTGCAAATGGTCGTCGGCGATTTACATCCAACCGTCGTGATCACGACGGCGAACATTCACGCGCCGCCGTCTCTGGAGGATACGATGAACGCGATGGAACCGCCCGCGCCGCCGATGGCGTCGCCGCCGCCGCCGCGGGAGCTCATCCCGCCGCCGCCGCCGCGCGTCGTGACCGCGGCGCCACCGTCGCCGCCGATGCCTCCGACGCCCGTGCAGACGCCGCCGGACGACGGGTCGTATTACGACAACGCCGGCGACGGTTCGACGCCCGCGCCCGCGGATGACGGGTCGTATTACGACAACGGTGGGTCCACGCCGACCCCAACGCCCGCGCCCGCGGATGACGGGTCGTATTACGACAACGGTGGGTCCACGCCGACTCCATCCGCCGCGCCGACGCCGGCGCCAGTGGACGACGGGTCGTATTACGACACGCCGACGCCAACGCCGTCAGCCACGCCAACGCCGTCCGCCACGCCGACGCCAACGCCGGCGCCGATGCCCGCGGACGATGGTTCGTATTACGACCAGCCCACTCCAGTGGTTATGCCGATGCCGTCCATCGCGCCGACGCCGACGCCGTCAGTCACACCCGAGCCGTCCGCGACGCCGACGCCGTCCGCGACGCCGGACGATGGATCGTACTACGACGCTCCCGACGCGCCGACGCCGACGCCGTCCGCGATGCCCGAGCCATCGACGAGCGTTTCACCGGAATCTTCGGCCAGTGCGACACCTGAACCTTCGGCCAGCGCGACACCTGAACCTTCGGCCAGCGCGACTCCGGAACCGAGCGCGAGCGCGACTCCGGAACCTTCGGCCAGCGCGACTCCGGAACCGAGCGCGAGCGCGACTCCGGAACCGAGCGCGAGCGCGACTCCGGAACCGAGCGCGAGCGCGACTCCGGAACCGAGCGCGAGCGCGACTCCGGAACCGAGCGCGAGCGTTTCGCCTGAACCTTCGGCGAGCGCGTCACCCGAAACTTCGGCCAGCGCCACCCCTGAACCATCGGCCAGCGCCACGCCGACGCCCGCGCCGGCGGACGCCGACGACGGTTCATATTTAGACGGGACGCCCGAAGCGTTACCCTCGCCGCCGCCGCCGTCGCCGCCGCTGTCTCCACCGCCGGCGGGCGCGCCGCATCCGCCGTCACCGCCACCGTCGCCGCCGCCGCAACCTGAACCTGAACCGGCACCGGTGAACTCGTTCACGCCGACGCCCAACGCGTCGACACAAAACTTGGACGACGCGCCGCCTGCGAGCGACGGTTCGTACGACGCGCCGCCCGCGACGCCGACGACGACGCCCGAACCGCCGGCGAATTCGACGAACGCCGAACCGAGCGAATCGACGACACCCGCGACGGCATCACCGTCGCCACCGTCGCCGCCTCCGGGCGTCCCGCCGGCGCCTCCCGCGTCGCCGCCGCATCCTCCGCCGCCGCTTCCGCCGTCGCCGCCGTCGCCGCCGCCGCCGTCGAGTCCGCCGCCGCCGCCGAGCGGCGCCCACTACCACAACGTCACCGTGGAGGCCGGCCAAGCGGTCCTCATGTTCAGGCCAAACGCGAAATCCATCGTCGGTCTCGCGACGGCGAATCAGCAATTGCACTTGACGTTTTTGGAAAACGACGAAGTCGTGACGGCGCCGAGCCTGCCGTCGTGGTGTCGACTCTTCGTCAACCAAAACAAGCAAATGACGCTCCCGGTGACGGTGGACAACGGAAACACGCTGCAAGTCGCGGTGGAAGCGTCCGCGGCGCCGGGCGCTCGACGCACCGTGTACGTGCGATACGGCTCGCAACAATACGTGTTCGACGTGCGAACGCGTCCGTCGGCGCATTCGCCGCCGCCGCCGCCGTCCGCGCCGCCGTCGCCCGCGCAGGTTGTTCTCGGACACGTCGCCGCGAATCATCCTCGAACGTGCACGTCCGCCGAGGCGTATAAATGGTCCACGCTCACGAGACCCGATCGATCGAGCGTGCCGTCGAATGAATGGTGCGCGAGAAGCGTCGGTTCGACGAATAAAACGTTTGAGGCGCCGTTGTGTTCGAGCGCGAGCGGTCGAGACGTCATAATACTCGTCGACGCCAGCGACGCCGTGGGTGCGGATATCTTTTACGGGAAGATGATCGACATGCTTCACGATCTCTATTGCACCATCGAAGGGACGAATTCGCGTGTGGGGTTGATTTTATTACCCGGTTCGAGTAATCCGTACGTGTGCGACGCGTACACGAGTTACATTCCGCTTCAACAACACACGAGTGCGGATTTCCACGCGCGTTTGGAGGCGTTGCGCAACGACACCGGGGCGTGTTGCGGGAAAAGTGTGCCTCTGGCGCAGGGTTTACGCGCGGCGCACGGATTGTTTCGAGATTTCGGCGCGTACCCGGCGAACGCGCGAAGCGTCGTCTTCGTCACGGCGTCGCACCCGTCGACGCCCGTCGAACAGGAGACGTGTCTCTTCGTCAGTCTGCCCGCATTCAGACGGATGACTCGGGATCATCCATTCAACGTGGACGATAACGGTGAAAAGATGACGGCGTGTCACTACAAGATGCGCACGGTGCAAGTCGCCGCCGGCGAGTTGAAACTCTCCGGCGCGCGGCTCTCCGTCGTCGCCGTCCCCGGCGCGAATGGACACGTGCCCTCGAGCGCGTATTACGCCGGTTCACCGTGGTCCAGTCGATGTCACGGCGACGGTAACTGTACCTTCTCCGCGCCGTACGGCGGTGATCGCGGCGTGTGGGGGCCTTGGTACACGGACGCCAACGGCGCCGTCACGCGCGAGTACGACGCCGGCGCGCCGCTCGACTGTTCCATCAATCTTCGTCCCGGCGCTCCGGTGGTGAGTAAACCCGTGCTCACGAACGCCTTGCGCGTCAACGCGTGGGATCCACTCGTGTACGCCGACACCCTGGCCGTCGCTATGTGTCCAGCACCGGCGTGTCTCCCCAAAGAACTCTCCAACGCCACCCTCGTCGACGGGTGCGTCGGCGACGCCGCCGACGCGTGGTCCACCACCAAACGATGCATCAGCGATGAATCCTTCGCCGCGTGCGATCGACTCATCCCTCGCAACGACACCTGTCACGCCGTCGCGATACAGGAACCCGTCGTCATCGGCACCGTCAAGGGCGCCCCCGCGATGTCCACCGCGCTCGAGTGTCGCCAAAAATGCGCCGGCGTCTTCACGCCCACCCGCGCGAAAACCATTCGCGTCGTCTGCGTCCACGGCGGCGCGTGCGACACCGATATCATCGATCACGATCCACACGGGGCGTATTATCCCGCCCATTACCCGACGACGACGCACTATCCCGCCTATCCCGCGTGAGAAGTCGTCGGCGGCGATGTAACAACAAAAAGTTTCTGAAAATCTCAAAAAGTGTCCCGAGCCGAATGAAGTAACGTCCCACACCGAGTCGCGTCGACACACCCCGACGCGCGGACTCGAGAACCACCCCGCGCGACGCACCGTAGCACTCCCCGTCGTCTCGTCGCCTCCGCGATCGCGTGTACCGCGCGCGCGTCGACGACATGGCGCCCGGCCCGCGCGGTCGCGGTGGCGGCGGCGGCCGACCTCGACGTCGCGCCGTCGCCGTCGCCGACTCGGACGACGACGAGACGGACGCGTCGAGGAGCGATGAGGACGTTTTCGAGGACGTGCGCGCGAACGATGCGTTCGAGGACGAGGAGATTGATGAGGACGAGGCGTTTAACGATGAGGATGACGAGAGGTACGGGGACGTCTTCGCGGGGGACGACGACGACGACGTCGAGTTCGGCGACGAGGATGAGTTTCAGGCGGCCGAGGGGGGCGAGGGGGCGAATGAAGACGACGACGACGATGATTTGAACGCATTGATGGACAGCGATGCCGACGAGGAGGAAGAGAGACCGGTGGAGAGACCGCCGCGCGCGTCCGCCGCGCGCCGGTCGACGGCGGCGGACGAAGACGAAGACGTACGAGACTTGGTCTCCGACGGTGACGATGATTCGGACGAGGACGACGGGCGACGCGCGCGCGTGCTGGATGATATCGTCGGTGAACGGCGAGGCGTCCGACTCGATCCGAGGTTTCGACCGGTGCAGAATGAACGCGTTCCCGAGAACCCGATGGCGATTCCCATGCGACTCGCCGAGGGCGAGGCGCCGTTGACGCTCAAGGATGTCATGGCGTCCCTGGGCGAAGGTGCGGTGGATAAGGAGACAGCGAAACGATTGGCGAAGATTGCAAAGACGAAAGCCGCGGACGCGCCGCTGGCGAGACCGATTCGCGAGAGAATTGATCGGAAAGCGGCGTACGCGGAGACGAGCAAAGACGTGTCCAAGTACCAAGCCGTCGTCAAGGAAAATCGTGAAAAGAGAACGTTAAAGTTTGAACCGGCGAGGAAGGAGATGCAGCGAAAAGACACGCTCGGTGCGCTCGTCGCGGATTTCACGCCGAAATCTGATCTCGAAAAAGAAATCGCCAAGGTTTTGAGCGACGCGGGACACGCGAGCGCCAAGGATGTCGTCCGGGGCGAAATGGTGGAGATGAACCATTTAGACGTCGAGGACGTCAAGGAGAGACAGGCGAAACTCGCCAAGATGCGCGCGGTGTTGTTTTATCACGAACAAAAGGCGAAACGTTTAAAGGCGATCAAGTCCAAAGCGTTTCATCGACACAATCGTAAGGGGGAGTTGAAAATCGTCGGCGACGACGCCGATGAGGATTTCGAAGACGGCGAGGGCGATACTCCCGAGGAAAGACGCGAGTATCTCCGCGCGCAGGAACGCATGCTCTTGCGACACAAAAACACGTCGAGGTGGGCGAAACGCGCCATCAAGAAGGGCATCGCGCATCTCGCGGGAACGAGGGAGAAATTACAGGAACAACTTCGCATCGGGCAACGGTTAAAGGAGAAAATCGAGGGTCGACGCGGATCGACGAGCGACGACGACGACGCGAGCACCGACGCGGAATCCGACGACGACGATGACGGTAATGACGCAGGCGATGATCCCGTCGCGGAGCGTAAGCGTCGACTCAAGGCGAAAGCGGCGGCGTTGAAGGCGATCGAGGAGGGCGAAGACGCCGTCGACGGCGCGAATGAGAGTTTGTTCAAATTACCCTTCATGGCGCGCGCGATGGAGAAGCGTAAATCGGAGACGCGGGCCGAGGCGCAGCGTTTGCTCGACGAGCTCGATGAGATGGAGAACGATGGGAGCGACAGCGACAGCGAGAGCGACGACGGCGACGGCGAGGAGTGGGCGGCGATGACGGCGAGAGCCAAGGGCGCGACGGATGGCGCGACGACGTCGGCGGCGAAGCGCGCTCGCGACGACGACACCGAAAACGTCGTCGCAAAGTCAAAGAAGAAGAAAAACAGCGCGCCTAAACCGCCAAAGGCGAAACCCATAGATGAGATTCCGAACGCCGCGAGACGCATGCGAGAAAAAGCGGCGCGACGCGTCGCGCCGCCGAAGGTCGAGGAAGATGAAGACGAACCCGTCGTCATGCTCGACGAGGAGCGCACACTCGGCGCGACGAATGAAGAATTAATGCGTCGCGCGTTCGCGAACGACGACATCGAGGCTGAATTCGAAAAAGAAAAGCTCGCCGATGTCGATGCAGAGCTTCCCAACGCCGACGTCCCGAAAAACCTTCCGGGATGGGGCGCGTGGGCGAGCGAACAACGCGTGCCGAAGTGGATGCAAGACGCCGAAAAGAAAGCCAAGGCGGAACGCACCAAGGCGCTGAAGAATCGTCGCGACGCCAAGCTCAAACACGTCGTCATCAGCGAAAAGTTTGATAAAAAGGCGGCGCAGTTCAACGTGGAATCGCTCCCGCACGGATACGCGAGCAAGGCGACGTACGAGGGATCGATGCGACAACCGCTCGGCCCGGACGTCAACACGGTCGGCATGTTCTCCAAGCTCAACGCGCCGAAGATTTTGAAACCGACGGGATCCATCATCAAACCGCTCAAACTTCCAAAGCAAAAGCAAAAGAGCGCCGGAAAATCCAAATCCAAATCCAAGGGGCGATAGTCGTTAGAGTTTTGTCCGTGTATCTCATCTTAAACATTCAAGACACCGCTTCTACTACCCTAATCCTACTACAGGTGCTACACTAATCCTACTACTATGACCGCGCGCGCGCATCCGCTACGGAACGCCCGCCGGTTCATCCGTTGCCCTGTCGTGTTCCGCGTCGTCGTCGTCGTCATCGTCGCGCGCCGTCGCCTTGTCGCACGCCTCGCGCCATCGAATCGCGTACGGCGCGCCGTACGCGCCGCCGAAACACACAACGGCGTTCCACGTCAGGTGTATCGCGCTCGACGTGAGAATACCGATCCACACGCCTCGCAGGCCGAGTCCCGGGCGACCGACGGCGAGGTACGCGCCGAGAGGCAACCCGACGACCCAGTAGGCGACGACCAATATCGGCGTCGTCACCGCTTGGTACCCGGCACCGACGATGACGCCGCCCAACGCCACCTGCGCCGCGTCGAAGACGACGAACGCGGTGAGCATGTTTACCAAATCTTTCAGCCTGGCGACGACGGCGGCGTCTTTAGAAAACGCCGAAAACACCGCGTCGGCGTTGACTCTGAAAATCGCACCCGCGACGACGGCGAAACCGAGCGATAAGATGACGGTGGCTCTCGCGTAAGTCGCCGCCTCGTGCGGTGTATTCGCTCCCAGCGCGTTTCCGACAGCCGTCGACGCGCCTCGCGCCCACAGACACGCGACTGAGTAAAAGAAAAAGTACGTGTTCGAGAGAAACGTCTGCGCGTCGAGCTCGAGCGTTGCGTTCGCGCACAGACCCGCGAGAACGGTGTTCAAGTCCCACGACCACCACTCGATGGCGCTCATGAACAATCCGGGCACGGCCAACTTGAGATACGAGCCCCACCCTGAAAACCCGTCCGCGAAGACTCGAACGTCTCGCATCGCCGCGCGACACGTCGTCGACGTCGCGAACGCGGCCAAGTACATCGACATCGTCCCGAAATCGATCGTCGTCAGCGCCCACGCTGCGCCCTCGATGACGTTCGCGCCCTGAACGACGCTCGCGCCTCGCCTCGCGAACGCGCGAATGAAGACCCACGGCGCCACAAACTTGAGCGGCGTCGTCGCCGCGCTCAACGCCGCCACTCGCCGCGTCGACCGCGTCGCCATCATCGTCTTCAAACTCGCGCACGTTACCGCTTGCGCGAACAACCCGATCGACCGTATCCTCGCGAATCGCTGCGTCAACGCGCTCGTCGTCTCGCTCGTCCCGAGCGCGCGCAAAAACGTCCCGCAAAACCAAAAAATTCCCATACCCGGCGCGCACGCCATCGTCCACAAAACGGCGACGCACCGGACGAACGTCCTCCCGACCGCACGCGCGTCGCCTCGCCCGTTCGCCTGCGCCGCGAGCGTGTCTGCGCCGCTTCCCAGTCCCCACAGCGCGCAGTGCGCCGTGAGCGAACACACGACGTTGGCGAGCCCAAACGCGGCGAGCGCCTCCTCCGCCTCTCCGTCCCTCGCGCGCGTCGACACGAGGTACAACTGGAAGCTCACCGACAGTGCCGTCGAGAGGTACTGCGCCGAGAGCGGCGCGCCGAGCGCGGCGACGGCGAGCACCGCCGCGAGCGTCGTTCGACGTTTCGACGTGGACAGGTACTCCGAGACATCATCGTCGTCGTCGCTCGACGACGTCTCGAGGAGCGGTCGCGCGAGGTCATCGAGCTTCCGAACGGCGCGTGCGTCGTCCGTCTCGACGTCGTCG
>Ga0181571_10002107_pt1 | contig 14648 bp, 14 predicted proteins | sample 101ome_17_FD_132440 | JGI IMG/M metagenome (GOLD analysis project Ga0181571, IMG submission 132440) | Coastal salt marsh microbial communities from the Groves Creek Marsh, Skidaway Island, Georgia - 101407AT metaG (megahit assembly) | ecosystem: Environmental > Aquatic > Marine > Intertidal... | reverse complement strand
TTTCATCGTCGGATCTGTCCTCCGAAGATGTCGGCCTCTTTCGTTGCGTCCACGGGCGCTCTCCCCCTGACGGCCACGCTCCTCCACTCGAAGTACAGACGTCCGACGTACACCGCATCCAAGGGGTCCTCGCGTGGAAACCTGTTGACCGTGCGAGCTGAGAGCAAGGATCAGGCTGGTTGCACCGGGAGCTGCGACTCTTGTGGTCTTGCCAAAGAGAAGATGCAGTGTGATGGGTCCGGTCGCATCATCGGTGGCATGGGCGCGATCCCACTCTTCTCGTGGTGGCCCATCAAAGCATACCGACCCTGCCCTGGGCTCATTGAGAGTGGCGGTGTGTACGTTCGAAAGGGACAGGACGTTGATGGGATCCTTTTCGGAGAGAAAGGGAAGTGAGAGGGCGCTCACATTTCAAGGGTGATAGCAGGTCCTGCCCACGAGCGACGGGAGAAGCTATCAAAGGGTTGGCGAGCACTTGTCATGAAATAAAACGAAATGTACCGTCAAATTCCCTTCAGGATAGCCGCTCCACTTGAAGGAAGAGAAGCGAACAGCACCTCGGAGATCCCACCTTCGAGGAGCCTGCCACTATCAATTCGAGTCTTGAAGAACATGTCTTTCACTCGAGACAACACGGAATCCACCATATCTAGCTCCACCAGAGCAACGGCACAACCACCCCATCCAGCACCAGTCAGACGTGCTCCAATAGCTCCACAAGACCTGAAGGCCTCGACCAACTCATCCAACTCTTCGCAGGAGCACTCGTAGAACTTGCGGCAAGATTCGTGGCTCGCGTTCATGAGCTCGCCGAGCCTTTGGAGCGAAGGATTTGCTGCACACTCGTCTGAGAATTTGTGAACACGCGCAGCCTCAGAATACACGTGCATGGCTCTATCATGAAGCTTGTATCCCTTGGTGTTGTGCTGAAGCACAAGAAGAGAAGCCGGTGAGTCTTTGAAAAGATCATCCAAAGATTTGCCAAGCTTTTCCTCGAGTTCAACCTTTGTGTATGCTCCGTCATGAAGGAGCTTGTCCGCAGCCTTCTCAGACTCTTCGAGATTCCCTGTGAGCTTCTGAACCTGCAAAAGTGTCGAGAACTCAAGGGCCTCTGCTTGAGCGACGCCGAGCTCCATGGCAAGGACGATGGAAGCTAGTCGACACTCCATGACGCGAAGGTTGTAGCGCTCGTGCGCCGTCTCCGCCTTGTTGCTGACGGCAAGGCAGTTGCCGATGAGAAACGCTGATCCCTTCGGCAGTTTGACGTCACTGGCACGCACTGGATTGAAATCAACAAGTTTGGCGACTCCGACTTGACCCATGATGCTAATCGCCTGATCCATGCCGCCAGATTGTGTCCCACTGTGCCTCTCGCACTTGCAGGTGAAGTCGGCCACTTCTGCTTGTGTGAACGCGAGGTTGTGAGCAGCCATTACAGCCACAGCGGTGGCGCAAGTGAGAGCTGAAGAGCTACTCAATCCACTTCCTGTGGGAACACGCCCGTCTACCATGATTTTCAGTCCGATTGCTTCCGGCAGGGCCTTTCCAGCTTCCCCGAGAAAATCGAAGACGCCTTTATAGCCGCACATGCAATAGTTTGTCCAGTGCAGGCTCGCGGTGTCAACTTGCTGACTCGGGTCAGTACTGAACTCTTTCGTGGTGTACTCCGGGTTTGTGTTCGAAACGACCAGCTTGTCAGAACCTGCGTCCACTTTCACGGCAACGATAGTATCCAGGGCGAGAGCCATAGGCAGGACGCTGTAACCCTCATAATCAATGTGCTCGCCAATCAGGTTCACGCGCCCGGGGGAGCGAGCCAACAAATCGGGTTTGCCCCCGTACTGCTCCTCGAAGGTGGCGATGAGCCTGGCATAGCGCTCTTCCGCATCGCCGAGTTGCTCACCGTACACGACCTTGATGTCATTTACGACAGGAATCTCGCTCATCGCCGATCACAAATCCGGCGCCCTGCCCGGACAACAGTGCGGTGAAAGCGCGTAACTAATTGATGGACATTGCCCAGCAGCCTGCCAGCAGGCCAGCTGCCCAGCTCATACTCATAACTCTTACGGTATATCGCTTTTCTTATCGCACTGAAAATCTCTCGGAAAATTGACCGAAAAATGGGTCGGAATTCAAACGTCCGCAAGGAATCGCTTCGTTTTCCTCTTGACGAACCAACGAAAACGAACCTGCCAAAAGCGAGCGAGCGATGCAGAGCTTGGAGATGTCTTCGAGCACGCTCATCTCGGAGGACGATGCAGATAGAGGGAGGGAGAGAGAGAGTACGAGCACAAGGAATGGCATCACACTCGACGAAATGCTAAGCTTGCATGTAGGGGAGAACGGCAAAGCTCAACTTAGGCATTTCCTCTTGTCCTCCATGGCGTGGGTGCCGGCGGTCATGCTCACGCTTATGTCGGTGTTCACTGAGCGAACACCCGAGTGGCGATGTACTTCCGATGACATCACTCTCTGCGGAATCGGTGGCAACGTGACAGATATTTGTAGCCTGGGCGATGATGATTGGGAATGGGAAGCGAAGTCGGCATCGGTGGTGTCCGAGTGGGACCTCGTTTGCAACGATGCGTGGAAAGTATCCTTCGCGGATTCGATGTTCTTCGTTGGGTTCTTCTTCGGTGCCGGTTTATTAGGTCAGCTTGCAGACATCAAAGGTCGCTGGGTAGCCATGTACACGTCCTTGGCGATTGCAGCGACGGGGGCGGCGGCCTCTGCTGCATCTCTTGGTTATTGGCAGTACCTCATCTTCAAACTACCGATCGGGTTCGGTTGCGGCGGTATAGGAGTGTCATCGTTCGTCCTGAGCACTGAGCCGCTGGGAGCAAAGTGGCGTGCATTCCTTGGGATCGCCACCCAGTATTGGTGGGCCTCAGGCATATGTTTCATGTCGGGCGTCGCAGCAGTTGTGACGGAGTGGAGAACACTCACTTTCTTCTTTGTTTTCCTGACAGGAATGTACGCCATCTTCTCTTCTCCACTTGTGAAAGAGTCGCCGAGATGGTTACTAATTTCTGGCGACGTGGAGAAAGCCCACGCCATCCTTACAATCTATGCCAAAGTCAACGATAAGACTATTCCTCCTGAAGGCCTGCCCCCATTGGTGAGTTGAGTACATAGGAAACGCCCTCGTCTGCACTGAAGTGAAAGAGCTAACTGCATTTTTTTCCAATGCCACAGAAGTTGCCCAATGAAAACAGCAAGACCGCGAGCATCCGAGAGTTAATGCCATTTCCTTCCTTGCGGTACGGGAAAAACCCTAAAAAATCTGGTTGAACGTGTCACTAATTGACTAATCGATTTTCCCTCTCTTCCCAGTCGGCGACTCGTCGCAATGGCTTTCATTTTCTTTGTCAATAGCATGGTGTATTACGGTCTATCGCTCAATGTCGGCTCATTAGGAGGCTCGATTTATTTGAACAATTTTCTCTCCGGCCTGGTTGAAATGCCCTCATACGCCTTCGCTCAATTTGCGGTCGAAGCGATGGGAAGGCAGCGAACTTTGGTGCTTTTGCTAGCGATCGCTGGGATTGGCTGCCTGATAAGTGCATTTGCGCAGGTTAGTAAATGCTGGACTGTTCACCAGCCAATGACTCGTAGCTAAAACTACCTAAACTAACGCTTCGATGTTTGCACAGGGTACAGCAAAAACCGTTGTCGCTCTCGCGGGTCGCTTCGGTATCGCAGCATCATTCAACATGATCTTCTTGTATACAACAGAATTGTTTCCAACAGTTGTACGAAGCGCGGCTTTGGGTTTTTGTTCCCTGGTCGCTCGTGTAAGTGGAATAGCAGCGCCACAAATTATCGCGCTTCAAATGTTCGAACCCGCCCTTCCTTTTTTGATATTCGGAGGTTTTGCCGTTGCTGCTTGTTTAATGGCGACAGCGTTACCTGAGACCAAGGGGGTCACCATGGAAGATACGCTGGAGGGCGCAGCAGCGCAAAGCGCATCATTGACGGACGCTACAAATTTTACAAGGCTTGAAGAAAGTGAAGAGGAAGAAATGTTACGTGTTTAGCTGTCTCTAGTCAATAGACACTTTTTTTCAAGCAGAGCGTCCTGCGCACGCCAAATCTATGTTTTCAATGAAACGCGCTAGTCCATTTTCCTCCGCGTCTTCAACTCAACTATGTTTGTGAGAGTGTTGCGCTCGTAGAATAGAATCGACATGAGGATACCCGAAACGGAAACGAAACCAGCAAGAATGTGTGTCCACATGTCAAGCTTCGATGTGACTGTTGTTGTCACAAAAGAACCAATGAACGCAAGACAAACAACATGGTGCGGAAAGAATGTCGCCATGGTCAACTTGCATCCGCGCAAGCGCTCATTAACAACGAAACTCATCGTGTAAGCGAAGCGCAAACACATCGAAATACTATTCGAGATTATCAGACCAGTAGGTCCAACCCGAGGCTGAAGATAAATGGACATTATGATGTTCAACAGTGATGTGCTCAAAAGCGCAACATTTGAACCGTTTAGCTCATTAGGCTCCATCACAGCGTGCGCGTAAGCTTCGCTCGTCCCATTCAAAGCGAGAATAAGTACCATGACGGAAAATGCCCCTGTGTATTGAAAATGAGTTGTCTATCGTATCATGAGCCTTTACATGCAAACTTACCGAGTGATTTCGTCACGTCTTTTGTATCGGCCCACCGCTTCCCATAGAGCAACCGAATTGCGGGTTCTGAATAGAGCGGACCGTGCACAGCCACAAGAAGACCAAGCATCCCGGAAACCCTCATCAGAGTCGCAAACACTTTCACTTCATTTTCAATTTTCTTTCGCTTTGTCGTTTGCGAATCATTCTTCTTTGAAAACGCGACGAATGCGATTTCTTCAAACGGTTGTAACACGATCCGGACGAATAGTGACCCTAGCGAAGAAACTAATCCATACACCCCCTGCGAATCCGCATTCCCGACCATGAGCAACACGCCCTTTTCCCCTTCGGCAAGGAACAACTTCAACAGGGCTTGTGTTGAAAAGGTCTGCACAAGTCGTAGTGTTCCTCCCCACTTCACCTTTGTTTTCCCGAGGAAAAGCGCACATCCGATGCAAGCGAAGTCAAGCTGTGCGATTGCGTAACAAATCACAATTGTCACTCCGTATGCAAGCTGACCAAAAGCAAATCCGAGTGAGACGTGACGTTCCGTGAAATTCACAAAATAAAAGGTCACAAGACTGCGCAGAACAGTCGCCACCGTCTCAGTGACAAATCGCAGACGAAATCTCGACCTTCGCTGAGCTCGAATATAAAACGGTTCCGCCAACAATTCCTGAAAATTCATGAATTGCTCTCAGCATTTCGGCGATCCCGGGAATGTTTTCCGCTAATATCACGAAGGTATTTTGCTTACCAAAAATGCTGAGAACCCGTAGGAGGCCACAGCTTGGGCATATGGGTTATCCTGCAGATGCGTGGATTGTGATGCCCGTGAGTTGGCTGGAGGTGAAAATAACGATGCACATGTGCATCTTTTCAACTATTCTTACCATTTCGAGCCCACCGAGCCGTAGAACCGCACACGGAACCCCTGCAGACAGAGCCGCTCCTATCGGGATCACAAGCCAACCGGCTGCCTCTGATATTGACATTCAGGTGGAAAGATTGGATCAGATTGGATCACGGTTCGAATGAGCAAAATGAAAGAATATCACCCTGGCTTGCGTCTGTGACATCACTATCAGCCGTGCCCGAGCCAGCATCTCGCATCAGTGCACGCCGGAAGCCCTTGGTTGGAGAGCGCAACGATTTCTCTTAGCTTCCCCGGACAAAGACACGAGGAGAACAACTTACCTCTCGACAAGTGAGTATGATGGTGGAGATGAGCTGGAAGTGAACCTGTGGAGAAGATGGAGGCGTCACTTCACGATCATTCGCAATTCATGAGAGGAACATCCGCCGGTTGGTGTACTCGTTGATCGATCACAGGTGAGAGGACCATTCTAGGCTTGAGCCTCACCGTTGGAACGCCGTACTCCTCTGGCGTCAGCCTTCGAGCCACCATGATGTTAACCACGAATGGTAGCAATCTAGACATCACCTGGGTCACTAAAGCCAGTGAAGAAGTGCATGGCGCGTCAGTCGAGTGCACACGACTAAGGTCGGGGGAGAAATGTCGCTTTTGCCCCCGTGCCGACTTCGTTGCGGAAAAGGAGGAGGCTAAGGCCCGTTCTGCGAGCAGACGATGTGCGATGGGATTATCGATGAGGTACTTACGAAACAGATACGCATACCCACGCACGAACCCGGGCTCTTGGACAACCATATCGTCTCGCACTCGCACGGTAACCCAAAGTCCAGACTAACAATGAAATTCGTGGTGTTGTTCCCGTACTTTGAATTCGACACATTTCTTCTTCATTTTGCCTGACCGGCATCGGCAGCAGCAGCAAATTTCGGTGGGCTCGGGAATCTGCATTTCTCTTCTGCCTTCCTTCGTTCGGCAATCCTTGGTTCCAACGAAATCCTGCACACCGCGGAGCTATCGCGGCAGCAAGGACCTGGAGAGCCAGAAGGTCTTCAGCATATTCGCATGGACAAGTTTTGGTCGTATATAGCAAGATACTCGCACCCACCCGCGGTTCGAGATCGCTAGTGAGGCATGAAAGCAGCACCGAGGCAGAGTTTGAGGGCTAAAACCTCGGGCTCCTCGGGAGCAGAGCTCACGAGCGCTCCATCACGACGTTGCGCCTATCTACAGGAGGCTGCCCGGAAGATGGCGGATGAATTACCCAGCCTAGCCGCTGAACTGATGAACACCGCACACGTCGTCGCAAAACAGCATAGCCTTCCGCGTGGAATATTTAAGGTCGGTCTCCGCATCATCTCCAGCAGCCCCTACATTCCGCTTCTTGCCTCATCTTCTCAGCGAGGTTCTGAACACATCCTGACCTCGGTCGTTTGCATCTATCAGGGCGTCTCAAGTTGTCCGGCGTGTGCACTACCATCGGAGAAGGCCAGAGGAGATGATAAACCCTGCAAGCTTTGTGACTTCATTCCTCGGGCGGGTCGTGGTCGAAGGAAGAGAACAAACACCTCGTCGAGGTAGTCGACTCCTATGGGATGACAACAACACTAGTTCTTAGCGCCTAGAGTAGCTAATAGGGAAATCTCATTGTACACACTTCGCATGCCCAAATTTAAGTTTCGGGTATTTTTCACACGGCACTGCTGTTCGTGGATCCGGTCCCGATGAGCCGCTCCCCCTCACCATCCGGGTCGGTGCCATCGTCTTGCGACCCGACCCACATCTCTTTCAGGTCTCCCCTGAAGTGAGCATAAGCCACCGTGCCTCCGAGCACGGTCGGCACCAGATAGCAAAGAGCAGGCTGTCCTCCCTGACCACCGACCTGCAGATGCAGCGCCAGGAACGTCAGCAGCAGACCAGCGACGTACGCCACAATAGAGGGCACCAGGTACGCCAGGCGAGGCTTGCTCGACTCATTGTACCGGTTATCAAAGAGGTGGTTGTGAACAATCAACAGACCCGGCAGAATAACGTCACCGTAGCCGAGCATGGAGAAATCGCCGACATTTCCTCCTAGTCTCGGAAAGAGGAACAACATCGGCAACGACTCGTGTTGCTCACCTCCCTTTGCAACCTTCACCATGACGCTCTCACGGCCAAATAAATGAGGTTGGATGTAAACCCAGAAGATATCGTAGCACATTGCACCCACAAGAAGGAGAGCGCCGACCTTGAGGTTTGGAAGGTGAACGAGTCGTAGAACGTTAATCAGGAACGACATACCCATGATATCTTGAAGCATCCAGGCCCAGGTTGCATCCTGGTTGAGTAGCCACACGAGCACCACCACAACAGCACAGGCAACACTCGGCACAGAGAGTTGGTTCACAGTTCCAAAGACGGGGATATCAATGTCTTTCGAGAGCGCCTTGAAACCCGATTCAAACACGGCGAAAAAAAGAGCTTGCAACCCCTGCACCGCAGCGAAGCAGAAAACACCCTTGATGATGAGGAACACCCAGTGTTGCATTGTGAAGAAAATCACGAGGAGGACGATGGACGCGAAAACGACAAAGTATGCCGCGCTCATCTCGGTGATCTCAAGTCCCTCGATCCCACCTCCGGAAGCTTCGCGTCCGCCGCCACTGCCTTGACTTGCATCATCGTCTGACTTTGGTTTAAACAGAAATCCCTGATCCGAAAGAGACCATATGGCACCAAACACGATGGTCAGTGACGCCATCACTAGCAGCGCAAACGATGCGACCAGATCCACAGATCCCTTGAGCTTGAGCTCTTTGAAGGTGACGCTCGCCCCTTCGGCTGCGCCGGATTTCAGTTGATCACCATCCTGCGCGAGAACTTGCATCACGGGGATGGAGACGGTCGAGTTGCCGACGCAAGACATCGGCGTGAGCTCGGCTTCGTCAGTGACAACGATCATCGCAGCCCCACCAGCCGCTTCCACCGCAGCAGCCTTCTCGCCAAACGTGCAGCCCCCTCTCCAAACGAGCACTGCCTTGTCCGCAGTCTGTGCTATCGGCTTGCACCCGTACTTATCTGAAGCTACCGCAAGATGCATCGGAGCAGTTTCGCTCTCGCCGACGGCACCGCCGAAGAACGCAAGCAAGCCGAGGAAGGTGTTCGACTCCCCGTCCGCAGTCGTCTCCGTGATGGACACGCCGATGGGTGTCGAACGCGTCTGGCAGGCATCTACGGTCTGGCCGCTCACCGTCGTGACCGTGGCGAGAACAACGATCGCAGCGATGGCACAAATCGCGGTCCTGCGAACCATTTTGACCCGTCGCGTGTCGGGTGACTCGCCGTCGTCCGACGCGCCGCGGGAATTTCCTGGCCTTGCCGGGTGCCGAAGGAGCTCGGCGTCGGCGCTGTCCTCGAGGGCGTTTCGGTGCGACTCGTTTGCGTTACTGTAACGTTGCGACTGCCGTCTCTGGGCAATTCGCATACAAGGCTCAAGGCCTCTGTCTCGTTCCGCACGCACGCGCGACGCACACTGCCGAGGATGGTGCTCTTTTTCCCTGCTAGGCGACAAACCCGGGCCGTGAAAGCCGCGGCCTTTTTTCCAACTGGGTGTTGAGAATCGCCGCCGGGCATCAAAATTTGAGATTCAAATTTTTGGGCTAAAAGTCTTCCACTTCCCTTCTTCGTATGAGCAACAGTTTGAGAGTTTTGCCCCAGCCAAACCGGATTTTTATACGCGTTCTGACTGATCTTCTGTGTCCAAAATTTGACGTCAAACCATATTTTCCAGGAAACTTTTGTCAACGAAGGTACGAAGGTACGAGGAAAATATCTTCCTCATCCAGCCAAGCGATTGGCTGACTGGATGCTGACTGGCTCGGATGATTGGTCGCGTGTATCTTGATCCTGCGTAACGAGTGGCACTCGTTATCAGCTGGGATAAAACTTCCTCTTAGATTTTTTCGGTTCCTGAACCGTCGAAAACAGGGAGGTGAGCGCGCCATTGCGCAGACCTCTACGCGCGTTAGGTGCGAAGGAAGACCACAAAAGGCCGCGTCTGTGCGCACACAAACCCACGTAGTGCGACCGAGGCCGTTTTCACGCCCGCGGAATCCCATCGAGCAGCTCGAGCAGGATAGAACATCGTCTTTTACGCACGCGTCTTCGCGCGAAGTGATTCAGGCGCGCGTTCTATCTTCATCTCTCGCGAGTGAGAACGCGTTCGAACTTCGGCGACTGCGAACGACGAACGGGAGAGAACGCATTAAGTAAGGTCGAGTAGCGGCGCGTAACCTCGAGCGCTCAGTTCGCGCGGAGTTCGCCAGCGAAGTGACGTCGTCGTTTCAGCGCGACATGCAACGGAAGCAGCAGCAAAACCAAAATCTATCCGCGAGGATGCCAAAACACGAGCAGCAGCGACAGACCGCGACGGGAGTGGACGACAGATACAACGGCGGCGCGGGTGCCTCTGGTAATACTTACGCTCAGCAGGGTGTCGGTGGATATGCACAACAGGTAAGCTCCCCTTTCCCTCTCGTCTCCCGGTTTAAACAAGTCGCTTTCATTTCTCCGGCTCTTCCGGGTCGCAGCTCGCTGCACCCACTCACATCACTCCCTCACTCAATATTCCCCTTTCTCGCGCGCAGGGATACTACTATCAGGACGCGAACACGCAGCAGCAGTACGCGGACACCGGGTACGGCGCCCAAGCTTACCAGCAGCAGCTTGCGTATGCCGGAGTGTCATCGAACCAGCCGTACTGGTACCCTTCCTTCGGGGAGGGCTCGAACGCGGCTGTGCAGAACGGCGGTGCCTCTCAGGAGATGAGCGTCGCCATGAAGGATCGTGACATAAAAACTCAGAGAAGGAAAGAAGCAAATCGCGAGTCCGCGCGGAGATCGAAGCAGAGGAAAAAAGAGGAGAGCGAGCTGCTGTCCAGCAAAGCCCAGGAACTTGTCCGCGAGAGCGCGACCTTGCGCGCAGAGCTGGAGAAGGTTCAGAAGCACGTCGATAACCTGTATGAAGAGAACACTGCGCTTCGAAAGCAGATCTCTAAGGCTGGTGGCTCGCTACCCCCGGCACCCGCGAGGATTTCCCCCATGAACATTCCTCCGCCAATTGAACTCCCAGCCTCTCTGCTGAAGGATGCCACCCAACCTATTCCAACTGGCAAGAAGGACACGGCTCCCAAGACCGCTACGAGGGACAGCCCCGCTGCTGAAAATAAACGCAGAGGTGAACCCCAGAAGACACAAGTCGCGGGTAAGAAGACACGACACGAGGCAATGGAAGAGAGCACAATCGGTCTGCCTGGTCTTCTGGACAGTGACCTTGCAGACCACATTCCTCTCTCCCCCTCCCCGGGGCCCGCGGGGTACGCCGGTCTCACAAATACCGGAACTGGCGAGGCAAACGGAATGATGTTGAGCGAGGCCATCGTGTCTTTCCGTGAGCCCGCAAGGGGAAGTCTGTTTCCTCCAAACGCTGCTTTGGACGAGGCCGATATCATGTTGGGAGGAAGGAACACACCAAACTTCATCAGTGGAAAGACTCTCACCGATGACGACTTGACTATTGTCAACTTTGTTCGCCGCGGCGACATTGGGCAGGGAGGTTGAGAGTGGAGCACGAATTTAAGTCACGCAGCTGTATTTGTACGTTGTTTTTAGCTCACCATACCTAGGCTATAAAGTAAAATCATATTGCGCATCTAATCACTCACGCCGAAGATAAGCTGTTGAGCGCTGCACCAAGGGGCCATGCGGCTTCCACCCTTTGATCCTTGTATGTTACCTGCTTTACCAAGGTTACCTGCCCAGATTCTGCAAGCTTGTATCCCACGGTGAGGAGTGAGTGAGCGTACGACAAATCATGACAGTAATACGGCGCATCCTTCTCTTCCACGCCCTTGAATTCTTGAAGCAACTGCTCGGGGGAGAGAGAGCATGCCTTTTTCGCAGCGGCAAGTATCTTCTTTGGTGTAGTATCTCCGCTTGGCTTTTCTGGATCTACAAGACCAGCCTGACTGACGCGATCGAAGAGATAGGAGGATAGGTAGAATGTACTCGCTCCAGCACCACGGGATCCGTCCCAAACACCGTTGAAGCTGCAGTCCTTCTGCGCGTGCGCGCCACAATCTTTCTCAGGTGCAAGGACCTCATCCACAACAGACTTGCATGCAAGTGCGTCGGCCGTTTTGCCACCCTTAACACGATGCGTCTTGCCCCCATAGATGTACTCGCCATCATGTCCCGCGGGAACGCACGGGCTCGCCTTTCCTTCCGCTTTGCCAAGCACGGCGGCGCGTGCTGCCATAAGGCCGTATCCGAGGTGGCTGTAAACATAGACACTATATGTGTTGCTGCCACTCTTCATTTCTTTGAAGTACCCTGGTGGCGCATTCTGAGCGTGTACCGGCTCTGCAGCGTAGGCGAGCTGCACGCTGCCACCACCAAGATCGACAGTGGCCACTGTATTTTCGATGCCTCCTCTGAGGTTGCCAAGGAGATAGTTCATAGTTAACCACTGGAACGCTCCCTCCTCGGCGCCATCCAGTATGCTGACGGAATCCTTATCGAAAGCAAACGGATACTCATCGAGTGAAGTTAGAACCGCTTCGAGGAGATTATCAGCCTCGCTGCCAGGAAGCATGCGGAGTCCAGCTGTGGCTCGTACTTCCACCGATGTGCTGGCACGCTGTGCTGCTGGAACTGTCTCCAGGGCGGTGGCAAGTAGGGGCTTGAGGCTCGCTGCTCCCTTTTCAGGCTCCTTCGCAAACGAGCTGAGGCCCGGCTTGAGCTGTTCGAATGTATCATCGATGAGGACGAGCTCGCCACGAGCGCCAACTTCGAATCTAAACACGTGGGCGCGTGAACCAGTCGATCCGGCATCGATCACGACCGCAAATCTGTAACCTTCACCGTCGATCTCACCCTTCTCGGTGAAGTCGTCCGCGCGAACAGGAATCGTTCTAGCGAGACTGTCCACGGGACTTCGCCGTTCTGTGATCCTAGAGCTACTGGCGGACAGGTGATCATGAGAGAACGGTAGGTGTTCGCTGGGGGTTGAGGGCATCAACAGTACGATCGCCAGAACCAGCAGAATCACTGGGGAGATCACAGCGATTATGCCTCTGAATCGCCACATCCTCGAAGCCATTGAGTCTCTTCCGAGAGCTCTACGAGCGCTCCGCATCTCTGTCGTGCTTTTAGCAGCACGAACACCGCTTTGCTGATCGGATCGACACCGTATGATGCCTGCGACGTCGACCTTACGTCGCCAAAAAATGTTGCTGTGCTCGCCGCAGCGGTGGATTTGGTGAAGGAAAAAAGACTGTCATCTGAACCTGATGTGCGAATCGATGTGGCGGATCGTGTGAGTTTGTGCTAAAAGTTATTCTCGCGTGCTAGTTTCTCTTCGGCGGTCTCCTGGCGACCCGTTTCTTCCGCCCTCCGGGTGGAGCACTTGCTGAGCCGGCGCCCATGCTCATTCCCCCACCTCCCATCGGCATCCCGCCAACCCCCGGAGCACCAAAGCCGCCCACGCCAGGCGCAGCTCCGAAGGCGACGGGCGGAGCCCCAGTGGCACCTCCAAAGTGCGCTGCGCCGAATCCACCACCTGCAGAAGGTGCAGGACCCGCACTTCCGCCAACAAACAGGCTCGGCGTATTCAGGGGAGGTGGAGCTCCGGAACCTCCGAAGCCGGACCCGTCGCCGCTGGCTCCGAAAGTCGTGCTTGGCACATTTCCGCCGAGACCGCCAAACGCGCTGGAGGCCGGGCCGCTATTTGAAGTGTCACCGCCCCCTCCAAACGGGTTCGCCGCTGCGGCACCGAAGCTCGGGGTTGAGCCTCCTCCAAAGCCAGTGGTCGGAGCCGGAGTTCCAAACGGCGTCGAAGCGGGACTGGAAGACGCAGCAGTTGAAGCACTCGCACCAAAAGTGAACGCGCCCGCTGCAGATGCAGGTGCCGCCTGTGAGCTAGACGCGCCAAAACCTCCAAATCCACTAGAGGCTGGAGCTGCGCCTGCCGCGCCAAAACCAGTGCTTGACAAGACAGGCGCTGCCTTCGAAGCATCCCCTCCAAACGTCGGAAGAGGCGTGCTGCTGCCGAATGCGGGGGTTGAAGATGCACTCGCCCCAAACGCAGGCGCCGAAGAGGAAGTCCCGGTACCGAAGGCGGGCGTCGATGTAGCCCCAGCTCCAAACGCAGGTGTGGATGCAGGTGCAGAAGCGCCAATACCGAAGGAGGGCGTCGAAGTAGCCCCAGCTCCAAACGCAGGAGTGGATGCAGGTGCAGAAGCGCCAATACCGAAGGAGGGCGTCGATGTAGCCCCAGCTCCAAACGCAGGTGTGGATGCAGGTGCAGAAGCGCCAATACCAAAGGCGGGCGTCGATGTAGCCCCAGCTCCAAACGCAGGAGTGGATTCAGGTGCAGAAGCGCCAATACCAAAGGCGGGTGCAGATGACGAAGCTCCGGCACCGAAAGCGGGCACTGAAGACGCCCCACCAAAAGTTAAAGCAGGCGTAGATGACGGTGCTGCAGATGAAGGAGCCCCGAAAGTGAATGCAGCTCCACCAGATGGCGATGGAGCATCCTTCGGCTCTGAACCCGTGAGCGAAGCTGAACCAAGGGCTGGCGCCGGTTTCCCAAATGTGAAAGGCGCCGCCGAGGAGGCAGGTGCATCTGAAGCCGCGAGCGATCCAGAATCCACAGTGTTCGGTGCAGTAACTGCCCCAAACAATCCGGAGCCAGATTTTTTGGGAGCAGAATCAGTTGCAGCGCCAAAAGTGAACGCAGCACCGGTGGACGTCGGAGCATCGGATTTTGATGAGCTCGTGTCCTTCAGAGAAGCTATTTGGGTGGGGAACGAGGTGCCGAACGAAACCTCAGGTTTCGCCATCTCCTTGGTGACTGCAGGTTCCATTGTTGCAGCCTCAGATGCTGGCGCAGACTTCACACCAAAAGTGAAGGGAGCAGCAGTCGCATTTAGAGTGGATGGTATCGTCGACGGGGCACCGAATGTGAAAGGTGCCGGAATGGCGGCGGGATTTGACGCAGCGTCCGTTGTTGAAGTCGCGCCCGACGTTCCGAAAGAGAACGGAGACGGCGAAGCAGAACCTGTCAGAGGCGATGGCGCAGGCGCGCTCGCTTTATTTTCCTCCTCATCA
>Ga0181571_10002101_pt1 | contig 14661 bp, 8 predicted proteins | sample 101ome_17_FD_132440 | JGI IMG/M metagenome (GOLD analysis project Ga0181571, IMG submission 132440) | Coastal salt marsh microbial communities from the Groves Creek Marsh, Skidaway Island, Georgia - 101407AT metaG (megahit assembly) | ecosystem: Environmental > Aquatic > Marine > Intertidal zone... | reverse complement strand
CGGTCCGCGCCGCCGCCCGGTGCGTCCTCCGAGCCCTGCGCCGCGCGAGGCCCGAAGCCTTCGCGCGGGATGAAGACGCATCCTCCTCCTCCTCCCCCGACGACGACGACGTCCTCGCCGTCGGCGCCAGGGGCCTCGGGCTGCTCTCCATGCCGGAGGTGGCGCAGCTCCCGAAGGTTCGGGACGTGCTCGAGCACCCGTCGCTGTTCGCGCTGGCGGACGCCCTGCTGCGTCCGGACGCAGACGCGGACACAGCTGTGTCTGCCGCCGAAGCGCCGAGTACCGTCATCACCGCCAAGTACAAATGGCTGAGAGCCGTCGCGGGTGGCGAGTTCACGGGCGTGCACGTGGACCGCGTGTTCCTCGGCGGCGGCGGGCACGATGCGCTCGTCACGCTCTGGATCCCGCTCGGCGCCGTGCGACGCGTCGACGGTCCGATCATGGTGGCGCGAGGGTCGCACCGATCGAAAGAGTTTAAAAACTTTCGCGAGACGTACGGCCGAAGCAACGTGGGCGCAGACGGCGCCAACAGCGGCTGGGCCACCGACGACGCGTCCGCTCTGCCGGGGTTGCTGCGGAAGATGAACGGCCGCGGAAACGGTTCAAAAGGAGGAAACGGTTCGTCCCCCGACGTGGACTGGCGCACGGCGGATTTCGAACCCGGCGACGTCGTGGCGCTCGGCGTCGACGCGTGTCACATGTCGGCTTCGAATGAGAGCGGATCGAATGAGCGCACAGCTGGCGGGAAGGGCGCGAGGGTGAGGCTGAGCTGCGACACGCGGTGGCAGCCGGCGTCGAAGGAGACGGATCCGAGGATCAGGGTGTGGAGGCGCAGGGTCGGCGAGGACGTCGTGGACGAGGTCAGGGATCGAGTCGCTCGGTAGTAGACCCGCGGAACGATATTGTAAACCAGAGAGTAAAAGAGCTTGAATTTTGTCCGTGAGCCTGCGAGCGAGTCAACCCGAATGGGTCCGTTGCTTTCGTGCGACGAAACCGCACTGCTCCTGACGCCCGGCATTGACGCGCGTGACCACGACGCGACCGCCGTGATGGTGCGATATCTCGCCCGTTCGAACCTTTAGGACGCCAACTGCGCGCACGCGGGGTGTTTTCCCGACGCGGACCCCCGAACCCGCGCGCGTTCCCCCCAACCCCGCGACGACCGGATTTGGGTCACCGTCGCATTCGAACGGGGTTGGAGCCCGAGGCGGATTGGCTGACCTCCACCTTCCCCGTCTTCCCCTCGCCCTTTCCCCGCAGACTTTCAAGACTCAAAGCCTGGGGCAGCTCCAGGCGCAGCGCGAGACCAAGCGCAGGCAGCAGGATAACTTCACCGCCGCCCTCCAATCGTGAGCGCCTCGGCCCTGCTCGTCCCATCGAAGAATGCCCCCCGTTGAGAAAAAAGCTTCCCCCCGACCGCGCGAGCCGATGGGCCCCGCCGAACCCCCGCGACTGACCCGAGCCCGTCCGCCCGAACCCCCGCAGCCGCATCGATGAGAACATCGCCATCGCCAGCGCGGTCCACTCCTTCGAGAAGACCGACGACATCCGCCGCGCGCGCGAGGCGCGCGAGCGAGCGGCCGAGGAGCGCCAGCTCGAGGCTCTGTACCGCGCTCACAAGGAGAAGGAGCTCCGAGCGCGCGCGCGCGCCGAGGAGGAGGCCATCGTGGACGCGCTCGAGGCCAAGAAGAAGGAGGCGTCCAGGCGCCAGCTCCTCGTCAAGCAGGTGGCGGATAACTCCCAGGAGCTGCGCGAGCTCAAGGAGAAGCTTCGATGCGCCGAGGTTAGCTACGAGCGCCAGCTGCAGATGGAGGAGGCCGCCATGATCAAGGAGCGCGAGGACGAGTACGACGCCGCGATCCACTCCGTCATGGAGCAGCAGAGGGTCAAGGCGGTGTTCGAGGAGGAGCGCGCGATGGCTGCCAAGCGCAAGGAGCGCGCCGCGTCCAGGGAGGTGCTCGCTGAGCAAATCGAGGAGAAGAAAGCCATGCAGGAGGAGGCTCGCGTCGAGTACCTCAAGGAGCGCGAGCAGGTGGACGCCATCGCGCGGGCCATCGCGGAGGAGGACGAGGCGGAGCGCCTGCGCAAGGCCCAGAAGGTCAAGGACACCAAGGCTTGGGTGGCGAAGTTCCTCGAGCTCCGCGAAGATTTGCGCGAGCAGGAGCGCCAACGACTGCTGGAGGAAGAGGCGCAGATCGCTCGGTTCGCCGCGGAGATCGAGCGCAGGCAGAAGGCCACCGAGGGTATGCGCGAGGCGCAGCAAGCCGAGAAAGACCGCATCCTCGAGAAGCTCGCGAAGGAGAAGGAGGAGAACGACCGCCGCCGCGACGAGATGGAGGAGCTCATCAACCGCCTCTACTTCGAGGAGGCGGAGGAGAAGCATCGCGCCGCCGCGAAGGAGAAGGCTGCGCGCCGGGCGGCCATGGAGCGGGACGTCAAGGAGGCCAACGAGCAGCAGCGTCGCATCAAGGAGGCGATCAGGGTCCGCGAGATCGAGCAGGAGCAGGAGTTCCGCAGGGTGATGCTCGAGAAGTTTGCCGAGGAGGATCGCGTGGAGCAGATGAACGCGCAGCGCAGGCGCATGAAGATGCAGGAGCACAAGCGCGAGGTGGAGCGGCTCGCGGCGGTGAAGAAGGCCATGTTCGAGGAGCAGATGGCGCGGGAGGAGGAGGAGGCGGAGGCGATCAGGGAGGCGGAGGCTGGTCGGGCCGCCATCGTGGAGGAGGAGAGGAAGCGGCTGCTGGTGGAACACGCGGCGAGGCTGAAGGATTTCCTGCCCAAGGGGGTGCTCGCGTCGGGCGAGGACCTCGACCTGATCAACACGGTGTCGTCGAGGCTCGGGACGATGTCGATGACCGGGACGAGCAGGGCGGGGACCAGGGCGGCGGGGTCCAAGGCTTTCGCCATGTGACTTCTTCGACGATGAATGTGACGCGAAAAAGCGATGATTTTAAAAACGTCTCTCTCGACTCTCCGGCTCGAACCGAACGACGTCAGGCGTCGTCCCTCCCGGCGAGCGAGGGCCTTCGCACCGCGGGTCTCGACGCCGCGAGCCTCGGCATCCGCACGCCCCCGACCGGTATCGATCCCGCGACCTCGGGCTCGCCCGGCGGAGCCATCACGTCCACCTTACCCGTCTGCAGATAAAACGCCGGAGTCACCCACGCGCCGCACCCGCACTGGCAGCCGCTCCAGTTGAACGCCCCGATCTTCACCTCGCACTTGGGGCAGCTCAGCTTACCCTCCGTGGAAACCCCGTCCTCCACGCCCCGCATCCACGCGATGGGCTGCGTGAAGAGGTTCTGACACCCGCCCGCCGACCCCGCGCCCGCCGCTTTTACCGCCTCCATCTTATGTCGCTTCCTCCAGCTGAACGCGTCGATGCCCTGCCCGGGTCGGTGCGGCAGGAGGTTACCCCCGCGCGCCACCAGCCGCCCGCACCGCCTGCATCGGATCATCGTCCCGGCCTCCGGTCCGCCCCCTAAACGTGGACCGACGATCGCGAGAGAAGTCGCGGAGCCGCTGAACGGGACGAACCGATCGACTTTTACGCCGCCAGCTGTGTCGTCGCCAGCTGTGTCGTCGTCGTGGCATAAGCCCGGATCCGGTTGGACGTCCGTGGCGTCGACGTACCCGCGGTACTCCCTGCGCCTCGCGAGGCGCGCGACGCTGTAGAGCCTGTAGGCCTCGTCGGCCATGTTCAGCTTGCAGTCCATGGAGCGCCACAGGCGGAGTTGAGCCACGAAGCCCGCGTTGGGATCGGCGCGGGGATGCGCGCGGCGGACGACTTCGAGGGCGTCGTCCGCGTCGACGCCGCGGGTCTTCATGACGTGCGCGGCGATGACCGCGCACGAGCGCGAGACGCCCGCGTGACAGTGCACGAGCGCCCCGCCGCCCCGCCTCGTGGACGCGGCGGACGAGGACGCCGCAGCCTCCGCATCGTCGTCGTTCACCGCCGCCACCGCCGCGGCGCGGTTGGCGTCGCGGAGCCGCAGGGCGTCCTGGATGAACGCGACGCAGGCGGGGATCTGCGTGAGCAGGTCCCCGTCCTCGTCGTCCTCGAGCTCCACGCTCAGCGTCTTCACCCCGCGCGCGTTCGAACCGCCGGCCGATCCGTCGTCGTCGTCGTCGTCGTCGTCGCCCGCGGGATGCCCGGGAGGCGGGTAGCCGATGGAGATGAGGTGCGTGATGCCCAGGCTCGGGTCCGCGAGCGCCGAGGCGACGGCCGCCTCGGAGCACACCCACAGCCCGGGCTCGACCTCCGACGGGCGCTCCTCGCCCATGTCGACGGCTGTGACGACTCGGCTCCAACGCCGCTTGAACTTTTAAGACGCTCCCTCGGTGCCCACTTCATCAATTCGTCAGAGCGTCCCGCGACAGCTATGGTGCGGCTCGACGAGCTCGACGAGACCGTCGCGCCCGCGCAGCTTCAACTGCACGCGTCGCCCGTCGCCGCCGTCCCCGGCCTGTGGCTGGCGAGCCGCGACGCGTGCGCGACGCCCGCGGCGGCGACACAGCTGGCGTCCGCCGGGGTGCGCTCCATCCTGGTCTTCGGGCCCAAAGAAGGACGGTGGGTGGTCGACGAGGACGTCTTCGGCGGGGACGGACGCGTCCACGTCTACGCGCGCGCGACGAACGGCGCGCTCATCACCAACCTGAAGGACGCCTGCGACTTCCTCGCGCGCGCCCTCCCGGGCGGCGTCGCGTGCGTCAGCGACGAACGAGGCGACGACGGTGACGCATCGTCCCCGTCGTGGGGCGGGGACGGGGAGCCCGGCGCGGCGTTCGTGTGCGCCGCGTACATGATCGTGGCGAAGGGGATGGGCGCGCAGGAGGCGGCGGATGCGGTGGAGACGAGCAGGCCGGGATGCGGGCTCAGAGCCCACGACGAGTTCATGAAGAACCTGAGGTTCCTGCAGAGGAACGGCATACCCGATTGGGCCTAGCTCTAGACTTGAACGCTGAAACAACGTAGATCCGCGTGCGTCACAACGAACGGCGCCATGGACGAGCGCGAGCCGCCGCTCACGGGGGATCCCCACCCGGAGACGTGGGACCTCGTGTGCATCGGGACCGGACTCGCCGAATCCCTCCTCGCCGGGTACGCCCCGCCCGCCCGCCTCGCCATCGAAGCACCGGCTCGGCACCCGCGCGACGCCGAAGAAGATCTCCTCACCCGTCCGTCGCCCCACCGTCGACGCGCGTGTCTCTGACGCCGTCCCGTCCCGATCCCGATCCACCCATCGACGCGCAGGTCCGCCGCCAAAGCCGGCAAGAAGGTGCTGCACCTGGACCCCGCTGACGCCTACGGCGGCGCGTGGGGCGTCCTGCGCGAGTCACCCGACGACGTCGGCTGGATCCTCCCCGCACGGGACGAACATGTGTACACCGCCGGCCGTGTCCCGCTCGATCCAAACGAGGTCCCGTTCCCCGCGCGCGGCGCACCCGTCCCGAGCGTCGCGTACGCCTCGTGGTCCACGATGTGCCCCGACCCAAACGCCGCGGCGACGTCGCTGGGCAACCGGCGGAGATTCTCGCTGGACCTCGCCGCGCCCAAGCTGTGCTTCGGCGCCGATCGTTTCATCGACGCGCTCGTCGACTCCGGCGCGCACAAGTACTGCGAGTTCAAGGCGGTCAATCAGACGTGGATGATGTGGGACGGGCGCGCGCACCCGGTGCCGGCGTCGCGCGCGGAGGTGTTCAGGGACCGGTCCATGACCCCGGGGGAGAAGCGATCGCTGATGCGTCTTCTCAAGCGCGTCGTGTCGCATCAAGCGGAGTCGGACGAGGGATTAGTTTTTGGCAGCGGGGACCCCGACGACGCGAACGTGGCGATCGGCGCGCCGGGGAGCGAGTGGGGGGGTTTAGGGGCCGCGTCCGGTCCGGGACGGACGGGGAGTCGGCACCCGGGGGCAGCCGCCGGGGATGGCGGGGACGACCGAAACCAAAACCAAAACCATGACCAAACGGAAAACCAAACGGACCCGCCGTGCCCGGACCCGCGCGAGCGCTTTCGCGAGTGCCTCTCCGTTCGCCACGGCCTCTCCCCGCGCCTCGCGTCCGCGGTCCAGTACGCGCTCGCGCTCAGCGACGACGAATCCGTGCTCGCGGGTGCGGGGTTTCGCGCGCTGGGCAGGTACGTCGCTTCGTTGGGACGCTTCGGTCCGGGCGTCGGCGCGGCGTTGACCCCCGCGTACGGCGCCGGAGAGTTTCCGCAGGCGTTCGCTCGAGTCGCCGCGGTGGCGGGGGCGACGTACGTGTTGAGACTGCCGGTGCGTTCGTATATGCTTAGCCAGGAGACGGAGGTGGAGACGGAGGCGAACAAGGAGCTTCGGAAGGTGGAGATGGAGAACTCGAACTGCCTCAAGGACGGGAAGACGAAGGGGACGATTCGCGAGGTGACCGGGATCGTGACCGAGGGCGGGCAGACGATTCGCTGCCGCGCGCTCGCGACGAGCCGATGCGCGGCGCCGTGGTCGGTGAACAAAAACGCGAAGAAAACGTCGGACACAAACGGTCGGAAAAACGGTCGACGTCGGTGGGTATCCCGCGGCGTCTGGATCGTGGACGGCTCGGCGTTTCCCGCGGGTTGCGACCTCGGGCTGCTCGTCGTCCCGCCCGGCCGCGGTCCCCCGGGGGTTCCGGTTCATGCGGCGGCACGGGTGACGCAGCTCTCCGGCGCCGCCGTCGCCGTCGCGCCCCGCGGGACCTTCGTGCTTCACGCGTCCGTGTCGGCGGATGCGGACGCGGCGGACGAGGGGTCGACGAGCGCGGAGGACGACTTGCGCGGGGTGCTCGAGATGCTGGCGGAGACGGACCCGGTCGATCGCGCGGACCCGGTCGATGGCGAGGGAGGGGGGAGTCGGCACCCGGGCGGGGAATCGGCACCCGGGGATGGGGACGCGGGCGGGGACGTCGCGAAGGGAGCGGGCGTGGTCTTTCCCGGGGTGGCCAAGCCTCGGCTCGTGTGGGGCGCGTTCTACCGGCAATCGTACGACGACGACGACGACGACGACGACGTCGGGGCGCCGGCGAACGCGGCGACGTGCCCCGAGCCGGACGCGAGCTGCGACTTCTTGGGAGCCGTGCGAGGCGCCGAGCGAGCGGCGGCGCGCCTCTTCGGGCCTCTTCGGGACGCGGCCGGCGAAAAGTTGCGATTATTTCCGGGCGCGACGGCGGCGGCGGCGGCGGGCGGCGACGTCGGCGTCAACGGGGCGGGGACGTCCCCGACGGGCGGTGACGAGGAGGACGAGATGGACGCGCTGCTGCGCGACATCCCGGGCTTGCCTCCGGCGGAATGATCGTTTGGCTGTAATCTGATGTCAGTTTACAAAGAATGGCAAAGCGAATGGCGAAAACAATAACCCGTGAACCCGTGAACCCCCCCGATGAAGCAAAGCGAAGCGTAATATTTGCGAGCGTGCGAAGCGTGCGAAGCGAGCGGCGGCGGAACCACCCAACCACCCCGTCGGAGTTTACTTCTTCATCGCCGCCTGCTTCTGCGCCTTCTTGTCCATCTTGGCGTTCTTGAGGATGCGAACGCTCTCCGGGGTCACCTCCACGAGCTCGTCGTTGGCGATGTACTCCACGCAGTCGTCGAGGGAGAGCTGCTTGGGCTCGTTCAGCACGACCGTCGCGTCCTTGTTCGACCGCACGTTCGTCGCCGCCTTGCGCTTAGCGACGTTGACCTTGAGGTCACCCTGGCGCTGGTGGATTCCCACAACCTGGCCCTCGTAAACATCCACGCCGGGCTTGACGAACATGATACCGCGCTCCTGAGCGGAGAAGAGGGCGTAGGAGGTCACCTGACCGGTCTCGAACGCCACGAGCGAACCGTTCTCGCGCATGGTGATGTCGCCCGCGTAAGGGTAGTAGCCATCGAAGATGGTGTTGAGCACAGCTGTGCCGCGGGTGGCGGTGAGAATGGCGTTGCGGACGCCGAGGAGGCCGCGGGTGGGCACCTTGTACTTGATGGTGGTGGTTCCCTTGTCGTTGGTCACGAGGTCGAGCATCTCGCCCTTCCTGTTGGAGAGGAGCTCGACGACGGCGCCGTTGTACTCCTCGCCCACCTCCACGACGGCCTCCTCGAAGGGCTCGAGGGTCTTGCCCGTGTCCGGGTCCTCCTTGGTGATCACCTGCGGGGGACCGATGCAAAACTCGTACCCCTCGCGGCGCATGTTCTCGATGAGGATGGTGATGTGCAGGGCGCCGCGGCCGCACACGACGAAGGTGTCCGCGGTGTCTCCGGGCTCGACGCGGAGCGCGAGGTTGCGCTCGAGCTCGCGGTCGAGCCTCTCCTTGATGTTGCGGGAGGTGACAAACTTACCCTCCCGGCCCGCGAAGGGGGAGGTGTTGACGTTGAAGGTCATTCGGACGGTGGGCTCCTCAACCTCGATCGTGGGGAGGGGCTCCGCGCCGTCGGCCATGATGGTCTCGCCGATGCCGACGTCGGGAAGCCCCGCGATGGCGCAGATGTCGCCGGCGCCCACGGACTCCACGTCGGTGCGTTTGAAGTTGTTGTAGATGAACACCTCGTTCACCTTGCCGTTTCGCGCGGGCTCGCCGGGAACGCCGATCTTGATCTGCTGCGCCGTCTTGATGGTGCCCGCGTTGACGCGGCCGAGCGCGATGCGGCCCTTGAACTCGTCGTAGTCGAGGTTGGTGACGAGCATCTGCAGCGGGGCGTTCTGGTCGACGACGGGCTTGGGCACCTCGTTGATGACCATGTCGAAGAGGGGCTCGAGGGTATCCGCCATTTCGTCGGGTTCGGCGCCGGCGATGCCCTGGAAACCGGAGGCGTAGATGACGGGGAACTCGCACTGCTCGTCGGTGGCGCCGAGGGAGCAGAAGAGATCGAAGGTGGTGTCGACGACCCAGTCCGGGCGCGCTCCCTCGCGGTCGATCTTGTTGACGACGACCACCACCTTCTTGTCCAGGGCGAGAGCCTTCTTCAGCACGAACCGGGTCTGGGGCATCGGGCCCTCGATGGCGTCGACGAGGAGGAGGACGCCGTCGACCATGTTGAGCACGCGCTCAACCTCGCCTCCGAAGTCCGCGTGCCCCGGGGTGTCGATGATGTTGATCTTGGTGTCCTTGTAGGTCACCGCGGTGTTCTTGGAGAGGATGGTGATGCCGCGCTCGCGCTCGAGATCGTTGCTGTCCATGACGCGGGTCTCGACCTTCTCGTTCTCGCGGAAGACCTTGGACTGCGCGAGCATCGCATCGACGAGGGTGGTCTTGCCGTGGTCGACGTGCGCGATGATGGCGATGTTGCGGACGTCGTCGCGCTCCGAGAGCTGCTGCGCGGCCGCCTCGGGCTCCGCGATGGCCTTGGAGCGGACCGACATGGCGCGACGGGGCTGGCGTGCGGATCCCGCGGTCGGGGCGCGCTGAGCGGCGGCGACGGGCGCGGCGACGCGCTGAGTGGCAATGGCTTGCATGATGCCTCTCGTTTCGGTGAACTGAAAAGGTGTGAGCGTGGTGGCTGCTCACCGGCGAGGCGAGGCAGTGTCGAAACGCACACAATTCCGAGGATAAAGTACCGGCGGCGACGTCACGCAGCTTGAGGTGGACAGCGAGCCGCAGATCCCGCACAGGCGATGTGGACAGCCTGTCAAACCGGGAAATACGGGCCCATAACTGCAAATACACGGGAACTGGACAAAGAACGGCTGGAGTTTGCGAGAGAGCCCGAAGGAGGAGCGCACGCACGCACGGAGCGCTCTCCCGCTCCCGGACGCGCACGACGGCGATCCTCGACGACATGCCCCACGCGGCGGCGCGTCCCGCGCTCGGTCCCTCCACCGTCGTTCCCCGCGTCGGCCGCGATCCCGCTCCGTCGCCGCGAAGATGCGGCGCCCGTCGACGCCCCGGCCCGACGATCGCCCTCGTCGCCGCTCGCGCCTCGGGCGGCGGCGGCGGCGGCGGCGGCGGCGGCCCCGAGGCTGACGACGAGGACGACGACGCCGTCTCGTCGACGGGCAAGGCGCTGCAGTCCGTCAACGTCGCGGGCGTGTCCCTCTTCGGCGGGATGGTCTTCGGGTCCGGGCGGGACCTCGCGGTGCCCCACCTCGAGTGCCGCGACATCAACGGCGTCGACTTCGTCGCGCTCAGGGACGCGGGGTTCAGGGCGGTGGTCTTCGACAAGGACAACACCCTGACGCGCCCGTACGAGAAACAGGTGGCGGCGGACGTGGCGGCGGCGTTGGAGACGTGCGTGCGGGCGTTCGGCATCGACAACGTGGCGGTGCTCTCAAACTCCGCCGGGTTGGCGCAGTTCGATCCCGAGGGGAAAGTCGCGGCGGAAATGGAACGCGCGCTCGGGATCGGGTTCCTGCGGCACTCGAGCAAGAAACCCGCGGGTAACTGCGACGCGCTGGTGCGAAAGTTCGGGTGCGACGCGCGGGAGATGATATTCGTCGGGGACAGGTACCTGACGGATGTGGTGTACGGGAACAGGCACGGGATGTTCACCGTGCGGGTGGAGCCGTTCACGGAGGAGGGGGAGTCGACGTCGATCAGGCTCGCGAAGAAGATCGAGGGCGGGGCGCTGGCGCTGTGGAAGAAGAGGCCGGAGAAGGGGAGGTTCGACAGGACGCCGGGGTACAAGCCGCACCCGCTGATACCGGAGGGGAAGACGGCGAACGATTTCCTCGCCGCGTGATGATGAGGGCGGTCGTTTTGAAGGACTACTCGTAACTCGTATTATGTGCCAAAAAAATAATGCCACGTCCTATCGCTTTTATCTTTGCGTTTTGCTGCGTGTCGCCGGGATGTGATCCGCCTTCGACGTGGTATGTACGGCTCTTCGCCACCCCCTCTGCTTGAATCGCCTCGACGCGTGCCGAGACGAAGCCACCCTCTTCTCTCTCTCCCTCTCTCGCCAACTCCTCAAAAATTTCACAGCAGGCCGCCCTCCATCCCCATCATGCCCTCGTCCATCAACAGGCCCATCCCGAGGTCGTTGTCCATGTTACCGATGGAACCGACAGCCGCCTCGAGCTCGTTCGCGGAGAAGCCGCCGAAGTCGCCGAAATCCCCCATCGACGGGACCCTGGACATCTGCTGCTGCTGCATCTGCCCGTGATGCATCTGCTGCTGCATCACGCCCGCGTCGGTCAGATCTTGCTGGTAGCCCCACTGCTGCTGCTGCTGCTGGTGGTGGTACGACGTGTGCGCGGGCATATGCTGGAAGTGGCCGTTGACGATGACGCCGTTGACCCCGGTGGGAACCTGCGACATGCCCTGCGTCTGCCATCCGCCGCCCGAACCCTGCATGTACACGCCCTGCGCGCCCATCTGATGCGCCCCGTTCATCTGGTACATCATCTGCTGCTGGGCGACGTACCCGCCCGGTCCGGCGTTATCGACCGCCTGGGTGAAGTTGGACCTGTACGAGCTCGAAGCCCGCCCCGCGGTTTTCCAAGCCGCCTGCGCGCGTTGTCCCTTTTGCTGCTTCGCGGCGCGACCGCCCTGGCCGCCGGAGGTCTTGCCGGCTGCGCCCCGCTTACCCGCCACCTTCGCGGGTTGGCCACCCTTCGCCTTGGCGGCGGCGGCAGCCTTGACGTTGAGCGGCTTTCCCGCGCCGCCGTTGGCCCTGCGACCTCCGCGGCCGCCGACCCGACCGCCCGCCGGCGCCTCGAGCGCCTGCCCCGACCTCGCGGCGGCGGCGGCGCCCGCGGCGATGGCCGCGGCGATGGCGAGCTCCGCAGCTTCGATCGTCGCGTCGTCGGCGTCGGCCCTCGCCTCGCGGAGCGCGATGAGCGCCTGTTGCACGGGCGGGTCGGCGTACCCAAACACGCCGTCGCCGCATTCGTCGGCGGCCATGCTCGCGACGCACTCGGCGGCGTACGCCATCGCGCGAGACTTTTCGCGTTCGGCGGCGGCGGTGGCGACGACGACGACGTCGGCTGCCGCGTCGGGGGCGGCGCCCGCGCTGTTGTCGGAGGACGAGTCGCCCTTGACGTCCGGCTTGGGGTCGCCGCCGGACGATTCCGACGCGGGAGCCGCGTTCAGGTCCGAATCCCTCGTGGGCGACCCGGGCGCTGGCGCGACGGAGGAGTTCCCCGAGGAGTTCCCCGTCGACGTCGTCTTGCGCGCTTGCTGCTTGTGGACGTCGGTCCGCGTGTCCTCCCGTTTGACGCCGCTCGCGATGGCCGGCGGTCGCTTACCGAGGATCTCGGCGATCTCCGCCTTGACGTCGTCGGTGGGCGGGGCGAGCGGCGGGGGAACGACGGAGTTATCGGCGACGTCGGCGTCGTCCCCGGCCAGCGGGTTAACCGGGTTAACCGGCGGGCGGGTCGAGTCCAAGGGCGCCGTGTCCTCGGCCGCCTCGTCCTTGACGACGTCCTTGACGATAGCGTCCGGGGCGGTTGGAACGACGGGCGCGTCGACGGGCGGGTCAATCGGGCCGCCCTCGACGGGCCTCATCGTGCCGCGTCGCGCGAACCAGAGTCCGCACGCGTTGCACAGCGAGCGGACGCCGTTGGGCCCGCGTCGCATGAGCGGCGTGGCGTGGCTGGTGCACCCGCAGTTGGAGCACGCGCGACCGCCCTTCTTCGCGGTGCCCTTCTTGGAGGACGCGCCGGCTGCGCCATTCGGTCCATTGACGGCCGGCGGCGGGAGGGGCGGGAGGACGGGGGCGACGTCGCGGTCGACGCGACGCGCGAGCTCGAGCGCGATGCATCGCACGGCGTCCCGCGCGTTCGCGGCGCCGTCGCCCGGGGTGGCGACTCGCCGCCGGCCGTCACCCTCGGCTCCCCATCGGACGAAATGCGCGCCGGTCGGGTCGACCCAAACCTCGAGCGGCTCGTTGAAGAGGAGGCCCTCGGCGCGGTAGCCGAGCGGGACGAGGGCGCCGTCGGGCCTTCGACCGCCGTTCTCGACGGTGGCGTCCTCCTTGCACGCGCCCAGGGACTTGACCGTGACCTCGGCGTGAGGCGCGGGGAGGCATCGGAAGGATATCTCCTTCGCCTTGAGCTCAGCCTGGCGCGCGTGGATGGCGCGGACGCGGCCGGAGCGGCGCCGCGCGGAGGACTCCTTGACGTCGTCCTCCTTCTCGGTTTTCGGCGTCATGGGCGCCGCCATGGTGATGCCGGCCGCCTCGGACGCGGACGACATGTGTTCGAGCGACGACGACGGCGGCGACGTAGTCTTTTCCCCTCGAGCCCTGGGAGACGACGTTCGGGAGGGACACGTCGCGTGAGATTTGGCGCGCGGGGTGGCGCGGGCGGGCGCCGACGTGCGTTCCGCGGGGCGAAGACCGGTGGGAAATGGGGTCCGGCGCGCTTCCGGCGCGACGCGCGGGTCGCGGGCGCGGCGGCGCGAGGGTTCGATGACGCAACCGCCCAGGGCAAAGGGCCCGACGTCGCTTGACCGGATGCGGGCCGGCCAGTTGTCTCGTTTGTGTGAGGCCGCAAAAAGAAGCGCCGCGCGACGGGAGGTGGGTGTCGATGGTGGACGCTCACCTTGCGTTCGCTCGGTGGAAAAGCGGTAGAGTCGCTACTGGCGAGCGTGCGGAGACGCGACGCTGCTCAAAGACCCGCGGGGTGGCCTCCCGAGAGGCTCCCGGCGTTGTGACGCGCGGCCACGAAACACCACATGAGTTCAGGACTTTTTCCTATCCGCAGCGGCGGCGGTCGTGAGACGTGTAAGTGTATGGCGTTCAGTGTGAATTTCGTGCGGTATGGAGCCGAAGGCGGAGGAACTTTCTTCGGGAGATATTTTTGGGAAGAGAGATTTTCACTTTTCTTGAGTTGTAGACCGGTCAAAAGCGCCGCTTCGCCAAAATTGAGGTTTTAGGGCCTGGAAAAACGGAACGGGCAGCGAGCGCCCTCGAACCGTCGGTCGAGATTGGAACACCTCCGTTCATCTCACGGGTCAAGAAACGGTCGAGGAGGCGGATCACGCACCGACGGTTGCGAGCGCGCGAGCGGGAAAATCCGAGGAGGTGGCTGGCGAAAAAAAACGCCGGCTCTCCTCTCGGCTCTCCTCTCGGGTCCCCCCGCGGCGTCTCGTCGCCGCGTCGCGCCCCGCCGTCTCGCCCTCGTCCTTCCGACGACGACGACGACGACGACGACGCGGGCGCCTTCTCAGTCCGTGAGCGTCCCGAGCGCCTTCCACCGATTCTCCTCCGCCGACGGCGGCTCCGCCGCGACGATGGCCGCCGCCCTCGCGGCAAACGCAGCAGCCTTCTTGGAGTCGTCGGTGTCCCTCCAGTTCGTCGCGATACCCGCGGGAGGCGGCGCCGCCGGAGGTGGCGGCTGCGACGGAGGAGGAGGAGGAGGAGGAGGAGGAGGATGCGGAGGAGACGAAGGCGGCGGCGGCGGCGGCCCAAACGTGAACTGCCCGAACGAAGGCGCGCCGGCGTCGGGAGCCCGGACGCGAGCTTCGTTCGTGGTCGCGCGATCGAAGGGCGCGGGGGCGCGCCCGGACCCTTCGATGGCCAACCTGGTGACCTCCGCGAGGTCCCGGTCGTACGCCGCGCGCTCCGCGATTCGTTCGGCGCGCAGCGCGGACAGCAGCGACTCGTCCACCCGCGTCGAAGCCGCGACGTTCTCGAAGCGTCGGTCCGGCGTCTCGACGGCACCCTCGACGGCACCCTCGCCTCGCCGACCGACGCCCTCCGCCGCCGCGCGCCGGAGCCGGAGCTCGTACGCGAGG